>Ga0307514_10005658_pt1 | contig 11076 bp, 16 predicted proteins | sample 16_EM_MG_FD_203088 | JGI IMG/M metagenome (GOLD analysis project Ga0307514, IMG submission 203088) | Populus trichocarpa ectomycorrhiza microbial communities from riparian zone in the Pacific Northwest, United States - 16_EM | ecosystem: Host-associated > Plants > Roots > Unclassified | place... | reverse complement strand
CACCACTCGCTCGAAATGCGAGACGCATGGGTTTCACACCCACCACGACCCACCACAAGCCTCTCCCTCGCTCGAAACACGAGGCGGAGGGGTTTCACACCCACCACCACCCACCACAAACCCCTCCTCGCTCGAAACGCCACTGTCACCCACCACAAGCCTCTCCCTCGCTCGAAATGCGAGACGGAAGGTTTTCACACCCACCACCACCCTTCCTACCCACTACAACCCCTCCCTTGCTCGAAACGCGAGACGGAGGGGTTTTACATCCACCACCACCCACCATTCGCTCGAAACACAAGACACATGGGTTTCACACCCACTACCATCCACCACAAGTCTCTCCCTTGCTCGAAACGTGAGACGGAGAGTTTTCACACCCACCACCACCCTTCCTACCCACTACAACCCCTCTCTTGCTTGAAACACGAGATGGAGGGGTTTCACATCCACCACCACCTGCCACAAAATGGAGGGTTTTCACAACCCACCACTGTTCCTACCCCTCCCTCGCTCGAAACACAAGATGGTTTCACCCCCACCACCACCCACCACAAACCCCTCTCTCGCTTTTGAGTGAGATGGAGGGTTTTCACTGGCACACCCACCACCACCACCAACCCTCCCCTCTCTCGCATTTCATGCGAGACATTAAATAGAATTAAAGTAAAATAAAGTAATATATTACACATGTATATGTAGGTAAGACCGGTCTTGTAACCGAAAAAGACTGCACTGGACCGGTTCACACCGGTTCGGTCCAGTCTTTTTGACTTTTCCAATTTAGTAAGACCGGTCTCGGTCCCAGTCTAGTCAAAATTTGGCAAGAAACCGGGACTGAACTGGACTTTCAATCACTAACAATACACAAAACATGTCTCACAAGGGACCGAGGCATTGAAAATCAACACATTTCAATGACATTGGCCTCGACTACATCGAAACCACTAAGGAGTCCTAGTGATGTGCGGGCTCGGGCCTAAAGCCCTAAGCCGGCCCTACAAAGCCCAGCCCAGCCTGAGCCTTTGATAAGGGCTTTGTTCACATATTATAATGTATGTGGAAGAGTTCTGGCTTTGTATGATCTCTGATTTCAATTGTTTTCATATAAAAACAATATGATATTGTACAGAAGGTATTACTATTGATGTCCATAGCAGTTTTACCAAGTTGCACACCATTTCTGACTTGTAGAACACTGATAAAATAAGGGATATATCTGAAAATCAGTGTATAGAACCCATTTGTATATTGTTTTAAGTGCTAAATCATATAATAACCACTCAAAAGTGAGTATCCATATTCTAAATATCATTCTGTTTACAATAGATTTAATTCTGAGAAAGGCTCTTCATAGATTAGTACAAGTCTTATCTCTATAAGCAGCACATAAATTTCAATAGAATATAAGAAGAATTTGAATATAATTCAACTTGTTCCTATCAGAATCAACTTGAAAATACTCATACAACATTGTAGAATACTCTAGAGATCAATACAAATAATATCAGATATGAAATGTATTGGATTTATCATTTTGAGGGACAAAACTGTTCCAATTTTGGTCGATTAGATGAGGACAGAGCTGAGGGTGATAATGAGAAGGTCGAGAGTGATGACAAGAGCATGGAGGTTGTCGAGGAGGGCATGGAGGTTGTCGAGGAGAGCATGGAGGTTGTCGAGGAGAGCACGGAGGATGACAATGAGAGCAAGGAAGAAGAAGATCAGCGAAGAATGGACTACAAGCTGGAGACGAGCTGGGAACATCCGCGTTCTTCATGGAGCGGTACTGAATATAATGAAGATGACAGCACTCAAGACTCCTTTGACAATGCCTCTCTGAGACGCCTCTTTGCAGAGCGGCGTATTCAAAAGTGTGCGGCCCGTGTTATTCGTTACTCATCGACATATCCCCATTCACAAGCAGGTGCCATCGTGTCACATGCGAATCAGTCGTTGGAAGACCTCTATTCAGGCGGCCTCGGTTCACATCGCAACCCCTGGGCACCATTTACGTCGGAAATTGACTGGAAGGTTGCTCATTGGGCAAAAATGTGTGGCCCTGGATCAACCGCATTTTCCGAGCTTCTTGCAATCGGTGGTGTAAGCATAATTTTGTTATGAAAAAAATCAGCTGACTTTTGTTGAAGGTTCGTGAAGCATTAAACCTCTCGTACAAGAACACTGAAGAACTTAATAAAATTATTGATTCGTCTTTGCCGCCCCGCCCGTCCTTCAAGCGTCACAAGGTTGTTATTGCTGGCGAATCCTTCGAATTCTACGCTAGGGGCATTGTTGAGTGCCTGAAAGCGCTTTGGGCTGAGCCCGAGAAACATTATGCCGATGATGACCACACTGTTCGGCTCTTTCATGACATGCACACTTCGAAGTGGTGGTGGGCTACCCAGGTACGAAATTTGTCACACATGATCAGTGTATCCAACAACATTTTTATTTAGCGGCAGGTCGAACGCATGACTCAAAAATCTGGCATTACAATCATTCCGATTATCATTTCGTCTGATAAAACTCAACTCACGACCTTTTGCAACAAAGTTGCGTATCCCGTCTACTTGACCATTGGTAATCTCCCAAAACACATTCGCCGAAAGCCCTCCTGGCAAGGCCAAATTCTGCTGGCGTACCTGCCTACCTCGAAGCTCCAGCATATACCAAACAAGGCTGCCTGTCGTCGTGCAGTCATGAATCTATATCATGCCTGAATGGGGTTTCTTCTCAAACCACTTGAAAGCCTTGGTCTAACCGGCATTCTATTAGAAAGTGGTGATGGAGCTGTGCGGGACTGTCACCCCATCGTCGCTGCCGATTGCGGTGATTATCCAGAGCAAACGCTCTCGACTTGCACCAAAACAGGCGAGTGTCCGACCTGTCCTGCACCACGAAACGAAATGGGCAACCCGGAAGCAGTATGAAAACCTCGCGAGCTAACACCAATTTTGGAGGCTCTCGAATCCATTACCGAAGGTCCTGCCGCATTTTCTCAAGCATGCAAGAATGTTGGCATAAAGCCAATCCAACGCCCATTCTGGCAATTCCTCCCTTTTCTTAATATCTTTCAATCTATCACTCCCGATGTTTTACATCAGCTCTACCAGGGAAACATCAAACACCTCGTTGCCTGGATCCGGCAAGCTTGTGGTGATGCCGAAATTGATGCTTGATGCCAACATCTTCCCCCTAATCACAATATTCGACTCTTCCTCAAAGGCATATCAAATCTATCTTGTGTAACAGGTACAGAGCATGACCAAATGTGCCGGTTTCTGCTTGGTCTTATTGTCGACATTCGGATCCCAAATGCCAGGGCTGGTGCAACCTGCCAACTTGTCCGGGCTGTTCGCGGTTTGCTCGACTTCCTCTACTTGGCAAGGTACCCTGTTCACACAACCAAGACACTTGACACCATGGAAGGAGCTCTGCAGCTCTATCACAAAAATCATCAAGTTTTCATCGATCTCGGTATACACAATGATTTCAACTTTCTCAAAGATCACTTTCTCAACCACTATCATGAACTCATTGAGTTCTTCGGGACCACAGACAATTTCAACACCAAATACACAGAGTGCCTCCACATCGATTATGTTAAGGAGGCTTTTCATTCAACAAATTCCAAGGATGAATATCCACAAATGATGGCATGGCTTGACTGCCGTGAACGGATGCAATTGCATGTGAAGTTTATTCAGCGTCACTTCTTGCAGGCCAACACCATATCTCTGCCCCCTTGAATCCCATGCCTGATACCCCCGAGAGTGATAAAAATTGCAAACCATCCATCTGTCTATGGCATGTCTCTCGAAGACATTAAAGTGCATTACGGGGCAATCGATTTCAACGGCGCACTCGCTCGTTACGTTATTCATTGTCACAATCCTGGATTTTCACGGCATCAAGTTGAGAATGCAGTGGCAGGTTTTTATATCCCTTTCCACAAGGTGTCCATCTTTCATCGCATAAAGTTTCTTTCCCAGGATCCCTTCAGCATTGATCCATCTGCTAATATTGTGGTTGACTCCATTCATTGTGAAGCCTCTCAGTCCAACAAACACGGCACTTATATACCTGGGCGGTTTGATACAGCAATCATAAAAATTGAGAGTGGTGGGCCGACGCGAGCAGGAGTGAAATGTATGCCTCAGAAACACTCCAATCCATTGTTTGTACTGATACTGGGATCTAGGCTACTGTGTAGGGCAAATACGTTGTGTCTTTGCCCTGCCCTCTGCTGCACAAAAGCTGTGGTTCCCAGGACAAGAACCTCCTGCTCACCTTGCGTATGTTGATTGGTTTACTCCATTTTCTTCTGTACACCCTGGGAGGGACCATGGGTTGTACAAGATTTCCTGGCGAATAATCAATGGGAAGCAACGTTCCAGTATTATCCCTGTTGATTTGATTTGCCAAAGTGCTCATTTAATACCCTCTTTTGGACCCATTGCTCCCGTTGAGTGGACATCAAGCAATGTATTAGAAACTGCTTTAGATTTCTATGTTAACTCGTTTTCCAATAGATTTTCCTATTCAACAATTTTTTGAATTTAGTCTGTATTACTGTATTTCAACAAAATAGATGTAGACTACGAATCTACAATGTAGGAAAGTAAAATGTGCTTCAGCACCATAAGCCTTCTCACGTTAACACGTTACAAACTGTACACCATTGATCTGAGCTAATAGGGTGTATATTAAATCAGTTCAAATTCACCAATATTACTGCTATCGAGATATATAACAAATCCAACAGATTAGAATAACATTGAGTTGTGTCCGTTTTGTACAAGAAAGGAGTGGTGATTGGAAGAGGGATGATCCCCCTTGTCTTTTGTTGTGCAGAAGGGAGGGGACTCGGATATGATGTGAAGAACCCTCCATCTTGCGTTTCATGCAAGGAGGGGTGTGGTGATCTGTTGAGTTGTAACAGGAGGGCGTCTGGCAGTGGGCACTCTTGTTGTCGTCTACATCTGTCGCCGGTACTAATGGTTTGGGAAGTGTAAGTAGTAGGTATGTATAATGAAATGAATGGAAAATGCGAGCGAACCTGTACGCCTGCTCTTTGTTGCCTTTGTTGTTGCTCTGGAAAGGGCGTCACTGGCAGTAGATATAATAAAAATGGTAAAAATGCGAGCGTACCTTGTACGCCCGCCCTTCCGTGATGGTTCACTGTGTCGGGAATAGCAAAAAGGCTGTGTGCCCTCCTCGTTGCCATTGTTGTCGTTCTGGAATGGGGATGGTCAGTAGATAGAATGAAATGCAAGTGTACTTTGTACACCTGCCCTTCGTTGGGATCATGGTTCTGGAAATTGGAATGAAGGTGGTGTAGAGGATTCTGACGATTCCTCTTCGGATTACGTGGCAGATAATTCCCGGCGAATAATCAATAGAAAGCAATGTTCCAGTATTATTCCTATTAACTTGATTTGTCAGAGTGTTCATCTAGTACCTGCTTTTGGACCCATTGCTCCCGTTGGGTGGACGTCAAGCAATGTATTAGAAACCGCTTCAGATTTCTACGTTAATTCATTTTCTGATCGATTTTCCTATTCGACAATTTGTTGAACTAGTCTTTCAATACACACACAATTGTAAAGTCACTGTGACAAGTCACTTTGACATGTCCTTCCAACGTTGAAACCATTTCGCCACACCATATCCTGTACCCTTAGCCTTCAATTTTCACGGTTTAACGCGTGATGCCTAAGTTAAAATTTTGCATCAGTGGCAAGTGCTACTAGTAGTAGTAGTGCTGGTTGATGCCATGACGGATGCTTGCTGCTGGGTGGTGATTTTCATCCATTTCTTTAAGCTGACCTGTTCAAAGCTGACGCTAGTATTTGCAGCAACTGGTACTACTGCCAGTACAGCCTGTATGTATCAATATGACGAGGAGTGATCGTTAATGACTTGGACAGTGATTAATTTGAGTCAGTTTTTGATCACGACAGGGTACTAAAGCACTCCGAAGCATTTGAACATCTCGAGTTTTCATACAACTATGCCGTTTCCTTATCTCGGATCCTCAAGTTCCAATAAGGAAAATACCCCAACGCAACCTAAGGCTAAGAAAACTATCACATCCAAGTTCAAGTTGGTGACAAGAAAAACTGAAGCCCTTCATTGTGACGCGGGTATGCTCCACTTTCATCAACATGTGGCACTTTAATTTCAGGTGGCGAGCTTCAGTTCGACTGTATTATGAACTTACTAATTCATCTCCGAGTCTCCTGATTCCGCGGCCGGCCAAAGTGGATCGAATTCAGAACCTCTTGCTGCATCTTTCAAGGAATCCATTTCAGTTCAACAGAATTTGTGTAAGTCATATATTTGTATTTACTGCGACCTTTCCCTCTGACTCAGAGTCGTATACCCAGGTTACCACTTGCAATGCGATAGACCATGCTGGCCTTGATCCCTTTATTCCTGACTGTTGATTAGTAGGTAGCCAAAACCCTTTTGTCTAATGTGTCACTTATTGAGTGTTACAGAACCACTACTGGCACTTACACCCGAATTTCCGCACGTGTCTTATCGTTTTGTTTTAATCTGTTTCCATGCCCTCCTTTTTCCGCCTTGCCTCTGGCAATGAATTAGCGCGCGTTCGTAGAGTCGCGCAATTATTTGCTTTACTCAGGCCTTATATTGTTTCCCAAGCTTATCACCTGTTTCAATCTTTCATTCATTCAATTTCTCCGATAATGTATCCCGTTTATCTGTCAATATACCTATGTTTAGCCCCGCCATAGATGGAGACCTGCTCCGAGTCTTTGAGTTTTTCCTAAGCTTATTACCTGTTTCAATCTTTCATTCATTCAATTTCTCCGATAATGTATCCCGTTTATCTGTCAATATACCTATGTTTAGCCCCGCCGTAGACAGAGACCTGCTCCGAGTCTTTGAGTTAAATTCTTCAAGATCTGCGCCACTTGCACAACAATTGCAAAGTGATTACGCGTCGCCATCTTCTCAAATGTACATCTCTTCCTAGACCTTGTCACCTACTCTTCCGACGCCCAACTTCAGGAGGCCAGGGACTTGTCTGAGTGAACAAATCATGGATTCAGGTGCACGGTATTTGTAATTATTTCCCATGAAGTGTCTGATGTGTTTATGGCAGGCAACGAGGACCTGCACAGGAAATTTCAGGCTCTCCTAATGTTCCTTACTTTGGTCTGCGCAATTAATAGTGGTGGCAGCCCAGTACTTACGGTATTCGCGGATGCTCTTCGACCATACACAGCTGCCCTCAAAGTGCGGCCTGTCCGCAACCGGCTTCTGAACGCTATTACCGCCCTCCTTGTGCGAAACCATGAGATTGTTGCAACTACAGTCGATAAATCCTACCATATTTTGGCACTTCAACAAGCTCAGCCTGATATTCCTGAGCAAGAAGCCGATCCTGAGCAAGAAGCCAATACTGACACTGAAGAAATCACGCTCGCTGCTGCCCGTTCAAACGAGATTGGCAAATGTCTTCCTACAAAGATTTTCACTATCAAAAACCCACGCGATGACGACAACTTCACTTTCAACAACTACTTACTGCGCCCGAAAGGCGTTTCTCACAAAGACCACTTGGAACGTTGGGACCAGCTGTTCGCCATAGCGTGAGATTTCCACATTTCTTCAAAGCCTTGAATTCACACCAAAACAATGCAGAAATAATTCGTTTCAAAATCATGCGGCTACATTGGAAGACTTTGTCAGGTCGAACAGCTCAGAACCAGTTGCCGAGATACACCGATCTCTCAGCATAGACTTCAGCAAATACATCATTGCATGCTGCTGGGAGAAGATGTACCACCGGATGGTGACTCATTGGTCCTCATATAAATTTATGCAGTATCTCTGCCGAGTGAGCGAGGACGACCTTCTGTTCCAATTCGACGCATGCACGCAAGCTAATAAATTTTTGCTCTCCACTCGAGAGGATTCCATGCTGGGTGGCCTGTTGAGTGGACCGGAGGATAAGAATTCAGTCAAGAATCTCATCAAACGACTTTGTCCATTTTCCAAACACATTCCAAACATCTCTCTACTCGTAGACGTGTTCAACCAGGCAAGGACAGGGAAGGGTTTCCGGCGAACTGCAGGGCTGGGGTGGTATAACAAGAAAACCTGTTTTGAATTTCATAAACTCCTTGTCTCCATACTCATCGTCTATGCAAACATCCTTCGCCTTTTTAAACTCAAAAGGAATTCGGGATCCCAGTTAGCGGCAGAGCTTGCCGAACAGCTCTGGGCATGTGGTTATGTAGTCTGGCGCATTTCAACCTCACGTATCCTCGAACACCATTTGAGGTTGTTGGATATAAGCCACTGGCTGTCCGATCCCAGCAAAGGCCTCAGTCCAGATCGTGACTGGCAGTTTGGGTACATAACAGTAGACGGGTGTGTGCAGAGCGAGGATCCCAAAGCGAAAGCTACAAGTGAGAGCAAAGACGAAATTTCCGAGGGTGACGATGACCAAAATGAAGAGTTCCTGCGCAACAATCATGGCAATCACGGCTTCAAATTGGACGAGGCATTCCTGGCATGGATTCGGCTCCAGTCCACTTATTGGATGGCTCAGGATATTGTCACGGCACCACGCAACATTTCAATGGGTGTCCTCCAACTAGTCGAGATTTCCGTGGTTGATGTGAAATACCCCTCAGACGCGGATCGCGAAATGGCTCCCTGGCACCAGATGCTCATGGACCTTCAGTCAGCCTTGGGGCCCGGGATCGATGTCAGGGGCGCCATAACTGTAATTGAGGCAAAAATCGCCAGTCAGATGGCACAAACGGGAGGTCCCTCTGATCCAATCTTCAGGAAATTCTTCACGGCAAATTACGAGCCAGAAGAGTTCTCTGGCAATTTACACTGTGAGGTGCTGTTGGCATTACTCGCATATCTTAAAAGTGAACTTGAGGATCTAGAGCAACATATCATGGTACGTTCCCTCCACGAGTTGAAAGTGATTTACCGATTCAATGGACTATGTAGGACATTGATCAAACTCTAATTTCAGTATCGAAACTGTGCTGTCCTGTGTGCTGGGACCTCTTGGACCTGCTGAGGACTATCGCCACTGAGTTCAGTGTTCGTGGTCGCCATTCCATCCTTTCCCCAGTTCAGTTACCATCCTGGCTTCCTCGTCATATCTTGGAGGCCATGATAACGAAATACGAGAAATATCTTGTGCAAGAAGTTACAATCATGATGACACCCGACTGCACTCAGGCTGCACAGCATGGTCGCAGTGAAACCATACAAAGCGCTGCGGGCTTGAGCAATGCTGGCTCTGAGGAGACCTCTTCTTCCATGATTTTGGGACATCCTCGAAAGGGCTAGCAACCTTCATGTCAACCCAACAAAAGCGATACCCCATTGACGACACCGTGACCTTCTTTATTCCATATTTCAATGTCTCCGCTTGTTGTACACTAGCCGCTCCGTTCTCAGTTCTACAGTATGTTGTACAATTAATATGTACCATCATCGTCATCATGATCACTCTCCTCTACCACCTGTTCCCTACCCGTCCTGTTTCCTCTCGTCCACTCCCTTCCCATCCAAACTCAGTTATTCACCAAGAATCCAAGATGCCTCCACACTGTCCACCATGCCGTCCATTGGTCTCCTTCCAATGATTGGAAAATGTCATTCTGTTTGCTTTTCATTCCATGTGTATTCTGAAAAATAGGAAAATGTCATTCTGTTTGCTTTTCATTCCATGTGTATTCTGAGAAATAGAAGCTGTGTGTAATTGACTTGGAGTTGCTGGTCACCGAGGTTGGCGTTCCAACCGAAAAAGTGATGTGCTGACATGAAATCAGATCGAAATCAAAGCATTCTTCCAGTTAATTGTAGCTTTTTAATATAATAACTATTGAAGCATCTATAAATCTCTTGTAAATCCTAGTAATTTTTCACCATTTTTGACTGATTAGTTAGAATAAGTGAAATTGATCACTATCTGCAAGGGGGCTTGGGAAAAATCACTAATTCTGACCAATTACTGCTAATGTTACAGAATTATCCATTCTCCGTTTTCCTGATGTAGTCGACGCCGTAGACCTGGGTAAATCCTCGTGCTACAAGTCGAGCCTTGTACTTTTGGATATGACCTTGTGAGTCCTTCTTGATTCTAAACACCAATTTGCAGCCAACAATATTCTTCCCAGATGGCCTCTCAACGATCTCCCATGTCTTTGCAGCCTCCAGCGATCCCATCTCCTTCGCCGTTGCCTCCTCCCACATCAGCCAATCACTCCTCCCCTTCGCTTCCTCCAACGTTCTCGGCTCTAATCCCTCAGCATCGGATACTGCCGCCACCATTGTGAACTCCACATTTCCCAACTCAATATCCTCCTCATACTCGACCATTGCACCTGCATCACCGCTCGCCACCCCAACTGGCATCTCCGGCCCAATAGGACAGCCACTAGACTTGTAAACACCAGCCGTTGCTCCCTCGCCATTATGTAGACAAGTGACATATGCAGATGGTTTGACAGCTCGCTTCAGGCGCTCTTCAGGGATAGGAGAGGATGTACGAGATGGAATGAGTTCTGGAGCTGGTTCATTTGAAGGTTTGGTGGTTGGTTCAGTTGTTATGGCATTGTTGACAGGCTGGTTGACAGTTTCAGCCTCATGCTCCCCCTCAACTGGCGTGTCGACAGGAGGAATGGAATTTGTGAACGGCACGTTGTCAAATTTGACGTTGCACTCGACCAAAACGGTTCGCTTCTTGGGCCAATAAATGCGATGGGCATGAGTGCTGTCCTGATCGTAACCCACCCACACTCCTTCGTTTGAATGCCCATCCAACTTCCCATTCATCCCATCATGTACCCACACCTTGCTCCCCCACTCTGGCAAGTTCGACAAGTCAGGCTTTCGACTGGTTAGTGCTTCAAATGGTGTTTTGTTGTTTAAAGCACGAGTTGACGTCCGGTTTTTCAGCCAAGCAGCATGCATGACGGCTTCGCCCCAAAGAAATTTGGGCAAACCACTCTGGTGGAGCATTGCATGCATTTTCTCGAGCAAACGATGATTCAACGACTCTGCTGT
>Ga0307514_10005657_pt1 | contig 11078 bp, 12 predicted proteins | sample 16_EM_MG_FD_203088 | JGI IMG/M metagenome (GOLD analysis project Ga0307514, IMG submission 203088) | Populus trichocarpa ectomycorrhiza microbial communities from riparian zone in the Pacific Northwest, United States - 16_EM | ecosystem: Host-associated > Plants > Roots > Unclassified | place... | reverse complement strand
CATAACCTCCCTATTAGCATTGAGCATGCCGGCCCGAATTTGGGACTATGGCTAGACAAAACCTCTATAAACGCATAACCTCTCTAATAGCATCGGATCTTCCGGTCCCGACGCTAGGCTAATATAGAGGTTCGACTGTAGTACTATGAAGACCTTGTTGTTTTGAAGACCTGAAGAGGATGATTGAGGGTCTGGAGTTGAACAAGATTTGTTCACAAGTATGAGCACTGAACAGCTGAGCCTGAATAGCTGCTCAAAACGTAAGGTAATGAAGGGTAAATATCTGACAATACAGAAATACTAAAGAGAGAAGCACCAGCCGAGCTAACTATCCCAGTGTTGCATCGTTAGGCCAAGATGAAACTGCTGTGGCAATTGAAGATTGTGAGGTGGCGATACTTTCTAAATCGGCGATAATTTCTAAAGTGACGATAATTCCCAAAGTGGCGATAATTCCCAAAATAGCGATAATCACTGAATGGCAGTAATCTCGGCTTGGTAAACGCCTATATCCCCAACCTTTAGCTGCTTTCAACTATTTATATTACGTGGTTGGAGAGTAGTGTTCTTATTCGCGTGGTTCGATCAATTCCAATAATAATCACTGCACACCATCATGTTTAATTCTCAGTCGCTGGCATTACCCCTGCTTGAGATGTCGTTGTACACATGTGACTTAACTCAGAACTAATATCCTGTTCTTGCATTAAGCATTCTGCAACTATTAGGTAGTTACGAATTAATTTGTAAGTCATATGCGATCCCACATTATTTTATTGCGATACATCAGCAAATCCTCGATACGAGTCTAGACTTGGCTAGTCAAGTATCATGAGATATTAAAGTAAGTATTCGGTAATTCCGCATACTGGCATCTAGTGTCTATTGATATGATTGGTGATCCTATAATTCAACTGCTCAGAACTCCGCAGATATAACTGTGAATGACTTACTTATCATCTCATTGGAAAGCCCTTGATGCGTACTTCACAATAGAATCTTAGTTCATTTTAATCAGGAACATACTTCATCAGATAAATGTAAAAGCCTGACTTGCCGCTTTGTGGACCTATAGCCTACACCAAAACAGGTCAATAACTTCAAGAGTTTAAATCATAAAAATATTCTGGGTTCAGATTTGGAATCAGTGCGTAATTCTCTGCTAGAATTAACTTGCACCGAATCTTTTCCAATTAACTTGTCACTATACCCGATTTTCAGCTCAGCTCAACTCAAGCCCCTTTATAGTGTTACCAGACCCACTTAGGTGTAAATTACCCCCTACGTGGTTGATTTTTTTATTTATTTTTACGGAATTATGCTTCCACAAAAATGTTCTCGGATTCAGACTTTAAAGGTTGAATATGGAGGTATTCGGTGAGCTAGACGCAATGGTAATTTTCTTAATTTAATTCAGGCGACGCCCGTTGAGTTACTAAGCTCCGAAGTTGAGTTCAGGGTAAGGGCTGACTAAACTTCAGGGTAAGGGTAGTAAGTTCAGGGTAACCTATGCAGTTCAGGGCAATAGCCACCATATAATTTTGGTTCTAACTATTTTCAACTTGATAGAACTCAACAACCAGTAGTCGGAACCTGATGAAACTCACACGTATAACAGAGGGTACCTCTCTGAACATGTTATTAGAGTCTCGTTCCAACCCCACAACACTGCGGTTGTTCAGTGACTGCGTTATCCTAGTTAGAAGTACCTAAGTATTTCTAACTTGAGTAATATGCGCAAGACTTCCTCCAGTCTTCCTGATTCCTATCCAGGGTTATTGGGGTCGTTCTTTATTGATACCAGTTCCTCGGGAAGGGCTGGATGTCACCCCGTGACAGTGTCCTTCTCCTTAAGGTCTTGTCCTCAAGAACCTAATTGAGCACGCAAGCATCAAGCATCAATAATTCAAACTTAGAACATTGATTGGGACCTAAGACTAATATCCCCTTATCTCGCAGCCGAACTCAGCATACGGACATCTCTCTTCACTGCTGGGACAATTGGTATGTGACAATTTTATAGAAAAAAGAACAACCATATAATACAAATATCATATAAGAGATCTTATCAAAAACTATCGCCTACAATAGGAAAAAGAGTATCTCACATGAAAACTGCCAGATCCGGCAGCTTCCTTGGGTTGTCCTGATGAAACTTCAGCACTGTTGCAGCGGCACCGTCTCGTAAATCCTCATACGGCTCCCAAGTATCATCATCCAGCCCATAACCTTTCCAAGAAACCAAATACCAAACCTGGCCCTTCCTCAACTTACTAGTCCTTAACTTTTCCACATGGTACTCCCTCTCTTCCAAATCAACAGGTGGGGGTGTTGGCGAGTGCCTGCCTGGTATATTGTTCAGGTGGTAGGGTTCCAACAAACTAATGTAAAAAACTGGGTGTATTTTGCCAGTACTTGGGGAAAGTTCTAACTCATAAGCATTCGTACCTATTAGTCTTTTAATTCTGAACTTCCCACGTAGTTTATAATCCAGCTTCTTGGTTGGACACCTTGTCTTGATATTTTTTGCATTGACCATTACCCAATCTCCCACTTTGAACGTTGGTTCCTTTTCTGCCACCTTTAGGTTGAAGTACTTCACCATTCGGCATTGTACTACCTCCATATTTTTCCTCATTGCACTTGTCATAGCTTCCAGGGTTTCGACCGTCTTGACTGCTTCAGAATTGTTCGATTCAGGGTCGGCCTCTTCAGGATGCTTAAAGTTGTTTTGTGAGTGCTATTGGTATGCGACAAAGAAGGGTGTTAGTTTTGTGGTGAAATGGACTGTATTATTATAACAGAACTCTGCAAATAGGAGTAACTCGACCCAGTTATCTTGGTGTCATGTGCAGTAAGTTCTTAAGTAATGCTCAAGAACTTGGTTAACTTGTTCTGTTTGACTCTCAGTTTGAGGGTGATAAGCTGACGACTTGTCCAGTGCTACTTCAAACAACCGTATTACCTCCTGCCAAAACGAACTTATGAAGACCGTGTCCCTATCTAAAACTATCCTTTTCGGTAACCCATGTAGGCACCATATCTCGCGCATAAAGATTCCTGCCAGTTCCTTCACTTTTCGATTTTTGAGAGAAATAAAATGTGCCATCTTGATAAACCTATCTACTACTACCCAACATTAATTGTACCCTTTTGCGTTTGGTAAATCAGTTATGAAATCCATGGATATCTGTTCCCATAGTTGGTAGGGTATTGGAAGTGGCACGAGCTTGCCATATTTCTTATATCGAATTGTCTTGTTTCTTTCGCAAGCATCGTATGTGGAAAAGTCGTTTCATACCCAGTCTTCCATGTTAGGCCAGTAGTAGTCACACTTCATTAATTCCAAAGTCTTGTCTCGACCAAAATGAGCCTCCACCTTTGCATCGTGACATTGGTAAGTGACTTTCAACTTCAAGGAATTATTATCAGGGATATATAAGCGCCACTCGTAAGTTACTATGTCATCCTCTAAACCGTAATGCTCTAGTCCTGTATAGTCTTTGCCCATCTTTAAGGAATTCCGAATTCTGAACCATGTGTTGTCTTGTAGACTAGCTTCAAGGATTTCCTTCGACCATTTTGACTCTTCCGTTTGTGAAGCCTTTACTGCCATAATCTGGCGTGTTACTAGAGTCTCTTCACCTGTTCCTAGGTCGAGTTGACCTGGTTTGAACATGCGGATTGTTAGGTCTTGCTTCTCCCCCTCCCCTTCAAGTTCAGGATCAACCCGACGTGAGAGGGCATCCGCCTTGCCATTTCTCTCACCTGGGCGATAGATGATCTTGAAATTAAATTCGCTTAAGATCTCTTCCCATCTTGCCTGCCTTCGGTTGAGGAGTTTAGTGGTGTTCAAGTACTCCAGGTTCTTATGATCGGTATATACCACTATCTGCTTGGGTGCACACATTAAGAAATGTCTCCATTCTTGGAAACAGTTCCCAATTACTACCATCTCCTTATTGTGAACATCATAGTTCAGTTCGGCAGGGAGAAAGCGTTTATTATAGAATGCTAATAGGTGCCAGCGCTTATGTGGTTCATATTGAGACAGGATTCCAGCTTTGGCCAGATCTGTGATATCTGTCTCGATTTGTTTCCGCCGTTCTGGGTAGTAGTGACATAGTGTAGGAGCAGTCATGAACCTGTCTTTTAACTACTCGAAGGCTTCTTGACATTGCTGTATCCAATTCCACATGACGCCATTGTATGTGAGAGTTTGTATGGGGAGCGTAAGTTTGCTCAAGCCTTGGATAAATCGGCAATAAAAGTTAGCAAACACAATGAATTTTTGAACCTCTTTCACACTTCTGGGAGCTGGCTAGTTAAGAATGGCTTCAACTTTCTTCTGGCTTATTTTCACACCTTGAGTACCTATCTGAAACCCAACAAATTCGACTTCGGGGACATGGAAAATGCACTTGTCAATATTGACACAGAGACCATTTTCTGATAGCTTCTTAAGCACCCAACGCACGAGTTCTACTTGCTCTTCTTCAGTCTGAGTGTATATTAAGATGTCATCTATATATATGACCACAACGTAGTCAATTTTCTGCGATAGAATATTGTTGAGATGCCTTTGAAAAACAGATGGAGCATTCTTCAGCCCAAAGTGCATTATCATATACTCGTACAAACCGTAATGAGTTTTGAATACTGTTTTCCATTCGTCTACTTCAGCTGTCCGTAGCAAATTAAATCCCAACTTCAAGTCTAGTTTGGAAAAGACTTGAGAAGTTCTGACTTGTTCCATTAGGGTCGGCATCAGAGGTAGAGAGTACTTGTCTTCCATAGTAATGGCATTGAGGCCACGATAGTCTACCACTATATGCAGCTTGCTGTTGGCTTCTTTGGCAAAAAATATTGGGGCTCCAGCACTGCTCTTACTTGGTCGGATTTTGCTAGTTCTCAACATCTTATCAAGGTATTCTTTAAGCAGTTCTAGCTCATCAGGGGACAGAAGGTACAGTTTCCCTAAAGGTGGCTGCTTTCCAGGTTCGAGATCTATAACCATGTCTTGAGGTCTATATGCAGGCAAGGAAGCTCACGTGGCTTTTGCAAAGATTTCAACGAAATCTCTATATTGGGCTGGCAATCTTTCAGCCAGTGCCTTTAGGTCATCGCTCATGATAATTTGCATTATCCTGTGGACTTTACTAGTTGACAAACGCCTAGATTCCCACTTGCACACATGTATGAGACCGACATAAGAACTCCATTCCAGAATTTCACCAAATTCAAAAACATGAGTCACCTCTTCTATCTCCAGCGCTCTTTTTAGCTCCAGGCCATAAGAAGTGGTGACACTTAGCTTATTGCATTGCGCCGTTATCCAATCGAAACCTAAAATGAGTGGACAACCTAGTTTCAAGCACACCACTTTAGTAACCAGGTTGAGAGCCTTGGTTTTTTCTGATCTTGCATCAGGCACACACATCTCCACGTTCTTCACTTGAACTGTACCCGATCTCTTGAGTATTGAGGCATTGGCGCTCTCGAATCTCAATCGAGTTTCTCTCTTCACCCAGGGCATCATCATTTGTTCCACAAAATCGGTATCAAAAATCGTTGCTTCTGCACTAGTATCAACCAAAGCATTAATAGAAAGTTCGCTTTTATTTCCTTCATATAACCATGATAACTTAATAGGAACCAGAAACTTCAATCCTTTATGCTTTAATACCTTTGCTCCTGTATCCCCATTTCCAACCAAGGGGATATCCCATACCACCACCTGGTGTGGTCTTTTTTTGTGGTTGCCGAGTTAGGGAGCCAACTCTTTCTCAGCTTTTCTCGTTTGTGCTGTTTTTGTCTTTTGAATTAAAGAAAGAGAAGAAGAAGGAGATAAATTTCGAACACAGGAAGAAATAGAAACTGGATCCATATACATAACCTCCACTTTATGTTCCTCCTTCCAATCACTAACAGAGATGCCCTTCTTCCCAACACAGATGTTAAACCAATCCTGCGAGACTGTCTGACCCGACGCACAAGACAGCCTGCATCCCTAATCACACTCATGGTCCACCTCGTCCTCTGAAAGGATATGACCAAAGGAAACAGGAGATACAACTGAAGAAATTAAGTCGTCTGCTGCCTGTACCACCGCAACCTTCTTGTTGTCCACCTTGTCCTTCCCTTTTCCCTTGCTCTTTTCTTCAGTCGTCACCTTCCACCCCGCTGTGCAGTCCTTTTTGATGTGGTCTTTGCTACCACATTTAATACATTGACCTTCCTTCATTCGAGCCTATCTCATGGAATAGGTTACCTTGTCTTCACCTGGTTCCTTGGCTTTCTTTTCAGAGGTCTTAGACTTTTCTGAGCTGGCTGAGGACTTCTTTTTCTCGCCCTGCTAGCTCTTTTGATTTTGACTACCAGAGGGTTTAGGAGCCTCTAGTGTCTTGTCAGCTTGGGGTTTCTGGTCTGGCTTCTTACCTCTAGCCGCTGCCTGCGTTTGCTCTTTTAACTTCTCAGCATTACGTATAAATTGCTCTTGTATTCTCTCGTTCTCTACTTCCATTCCCGCGCTTGTTATAGCTTCAAAACACATCTCCGGACTGGCTGGAACTATGTGCAAGGAATCCTTATTTGTCCGCTTCATGTATTCACCTACCACAGGTTGTAAACCTGTAATGACGTATTCCCATAACAGGTCCCGTGATAGATTTGCAACCATATTAAGAGTACGCATTCTGGACACATAATCCTTTATCAATTCGCTAGCCTTTTGGAATTCCATTTGGATATTCCTCTTGGCCTCTCATACCTCGGTTCTGTTTTCATGTACGGCTATGAAGTCTTTTAGAAAGTCTTTATATCTAGCCCATGCACACCAACCTGAATGAGGGTTGGGCTTGTGCCATGTCTCATTGACGAGGTACCATTGCTTTGCACTTTCAGTTAGCAGAGCTGCTACATAAAAGATCTTGTCATTTGCCAAATTGTACGTGATTGGCATGTGTTCAAATGCATTAGTTACATCGTTGAGGAATGGTTTGAGCTTGGTAGAATACCCATCATATTTATCAGGTTGAGAAATATTCCAGGGTTCCTTTTTGGTTTGAGGGGGTGGTGGAGGCCCAGAGGTTTCTCTGAGGTCGAGAGTGATGTCTGGTTGATGCTGTCGTTGTCGCTTCATTGAGGCCATGCCCAAGGGAGCTGGAGACTCCTTCTGCTTCCTCTTCAAAGACTTGCCTGTATCAACAGCCGCTATTGCAATTTCTCCAACAGCTTTATCACTAGCAATTCGGTCCTGTACGTCTTGGTCAATTGACTTCCTAATCCAATCATAAAGCTTGATGAGTTCTTGATTGACGTGGTCAAACCTTTCTTTTGCGCCATCAATAATAGTGGTAGTTTCTGAGTTGACTACTTTAGTTTGGTCTTCCCATTGCTTGCTGAGTGTTCCAGAGATTTGTTCGGTAACAGTATGAACCTTCTCGGTTTGGGTAGAGCTAGTAGCAAGAAGAGCTGCCATTTCAGCTTTGACTTGATCTTGCAAGGTGTTCAAGTCATTATACATAGTTTTGGCTGCTGGGAATATGGCATTTTGAGCTTCTTGTTGCCGCCGTAGCTCATTGGATTGGGCAATAAGACTAGATGCCAACTCATTAAGCTCTTGTCATTGATTATTGAATTCAGCCTGTCCTTGGGAAATGATCTTAGCAACGCCTTGGTCAATTGCTTCTCGAGGTTTTTCAGGTGCCGAAGGTAGAGGTCGGTTCATGGGTTTGATCTTCTGCCACTCGTTGTGCTAGCAAGTCGTGTTTAGGGATGGTATGACACTAGGAATCGTGCGACTCGAAACAATTCGGCTGGGGATATGATGGTTTGGTAGGGGTAGGAATATGCTGTGACTGACGCGTCACTATCCGACATATCGTCATCGGCATTGTTGTTTGATTCTGAGCCAGAAAACAGATTGTGTCGTGTTACAGCTGGTACTATGGCTCTTGTGGTAGGTTCGTCAAATTCGAGGGCTCGGAAGGGCTGGCTGGGCCCTGTTCTGCCAGGAGTTTGAGGTAGAGACATAGTGATGATATATGTATACAAGTACAGAGATACTTTGCCTACAAAGTAATGTTATGGGGCCACTATTATCCCTTTATGCTTGAACTTCAGCAGATAAATAGTGGGACCAAATATTAATCCCACAACAGATGTAACCCGCAACTCAGGTTAAGTCTTTTAGGATATAAAGTTCTGTATGATTTCAATACAAGTCGAACTTAACAAGTATTTTCCTAACTAGGTGAAATCCGTATTCCAATGTTAACTTAGAACTTTGTAGGTAGTGTGTTTCTCGAGACTTGCTTAATACTTGTGGTGGGCGCGATCCCAACCTTCAGCTACTTTCAACTATTTATAATACGTGGTTGGAGAGTAATGTTCTTATTCATGCAGTTCGTTCAATTCCAATAGTGGTCACTGCATACTATCTTGTTTAATTCTCAGTCGCCGGTGTTACCCTGCCTAAGAAGTCGTTGTACACACTTGACTTAACTAAGAACTAATATCCTGTTCTTGCATTAACCATTCTGCAACTATTAGGTAGTCACGAATTAATTTGAAAGTCATACGCGATCCCACATTATTTTATTGCGATACATTAGCAAATCCTCAATGCGAGTCTAGACTCGGCTAGCCAAGTATCATGAGATATCAAAGTAAGTATTCAGTAATTCCGCATACTTGCATCTAGTGTCCATTGATATTATAGGTGATCCTATAATTCAACTGCTCATAACTCCGTGGATATAACTCCGAATGACTTAGTTATTATCTCATTAGAAAGCCCTTGATGCGTAGTTCACAATAGAATCTTAGTTCATCTTAATCAGGAACATACTACATGAGATAAATGTAAAAGCCTGACTTGCCGCTTTGGGGACCTATAGCCCACACCAAAGCAGGTCAATAACTTTACGAGTTTAAATCATGAAACTATCCTGAGTTTAGATTTGGAATCAGCGCGTAATTCTGTCCTAGAATTAACTTCAACTGAATCTTTTCCAATTAACCTTTCATTACACTCGATTTTCAGCTCAGCTCAACTCATGCCCCCTTATAGTATCACCAGACCCTCTTAGGTCTAAATTACCCCCTATATGGTTGATTTTGTTCTTTATTTTTACGGAATTATGCTTCCGCAAAAATGTGCTCGGATTCATGCTTTGAAGGTTGAATCTAGGGGTATTCGGTGAGCCAGACCCAATGGTAATTTTCTTAATTTAATACAGGCAACGCTTGTTAAGTTATTAAGCTCCAAAGTTGAGTTCAGGGTAAGGGCTGACTACACTTCAGGGTAAGGGTAGTAAGTTCAGGGTAACCTATGCAAGTTCACGGTAGTAGCCACCAAATAATTTTGGTACTAAGTATTTTCAACATGATGTAACTCAACAACCAGTAGTCGGAACCTGACGTAACTCACACGTATAACAGAGGGTACCTCTCTGAACATGTTACTAGAGTCTCGTTCCAACCCAACAATACTACGGTTGTTCGGTGACTGCGGTATCGTAGTTAGAAGTACTTAAGTATTTGTAACTCAAGTGATATGCGCAAGACTTCCTCCAGGCTTCCTGATTCCTATCCAGGGTTATCAGGGTCGTTCTTTATTGATACAAGTTCCTTAGGAAGGGCTGGATGTCACCCCGTGATACTCACACACAACAAGGTCGGGCTGCGAGAAACCATTCACGAGGAGATAGTTATACTACAAGCAGAATAAACTGCGCCAAACCTACTATGTAATTTCCTTTGTTATTGTATACTTAGATAGTTCTTGTTACGGGGTGACACCCAGCCCTTCGCGAGAAAGTTGTATTAATAACGAATGACACAGATAACCCTGGATAGGACTCAGGAACACTTGGGGAAGTCTTGCACATATTACTCGAGTTAGAAATACTTACGTACTTCTAACCAGGACAATACAGTCACCGAACAACTGTAGTGTTTTTGGGTTGGAATGAGACTCTACTAACATGTTCGGAGTGGTACCCTCTGTTATACGTGCGAGTTTCGTCAGCTTCCAACTACTGGTTGTGGAGTTACATCAAGTTGAAAATACTTAAGCACCAAAATTATATGGTAGCTATTACCCTGAACTTGCATAGGTTACCCTGAACTTACTTCCCTTACCCTGAAGTTTAGTCAGACCTTATCCTGAACTTAACTTCGCAGCTGAATAACTCAACAAGCGCTGCTTAGATTAAATTATGAAAATTACCATTGCGTCCGCCATACCGAATACTGCTACATTTAACCCTCTAAGTATCAATCCGAGAACATTTTTGTGAAACCATAATTCTGTAAAAATAAATAAAAAAATCAACCATGTAGAGGGTAATTTAGGCCTAACTGGGTCCGGTGACACTATAAGGGGGCGTGAATTAAGCTGAGCTGAAAATCAGATGTAGTGTAAAGTCAATTGAAAAAAATTTGGTTCAAGTTAATTCTAGCATAGAATTACGCGCTGATTCCAAATCTGAACCCAGAATATTTTTATGATCTAAACTTTTGAAGTTATTGACCTGTTTTAGTGTAGGCTATAGGTCCCCAAAGGGCCAAGTCAGGCTTTTACAATTATCTCATGAAGTATATTCCCGATTAAGATGAACTAAGATTCTGTTGTGAAGTACGCATCGAGAGCTTTTCTATGAGATGATAACTAAGTCATTCGGAAGTATATCTGCGGAGTCATGAGCAGTTAAATTATAGGATTACCTCTAATATTAATGGATACTAGACAGCTGTATACGGAATTACCGAATACTTACTTTGATATCTGATCATAGGTACCTAGCCGAGTTTAGACTTGCATCAAGGAATTGCTGATGTATCGCAATATAATAATATGGGATCGCATATGACTGACAAATTTATTGGTAACTACCTAACAGTTGCCGAATGCTTAATGCAAGAATATGATATTAGTTCTGAGTTAATGTTATGAACCCTTACCCGGACGTTAGGTGGGGACTTAGTATTGAGAGCGAGAGTCGTGCCGGGTATTGGCACGAGTGTCGGGAGCGAGGAGGGACTAAGAGTTGCGTAGACGCGAGTCTTCGAGG
>Ga0307514_10005656_pt1 | contig 11078 bp, 6 predicted proteins | sample 16_EM_MG_FD_203088 | JGI IMG/M metagenome (GOLD analysis project Ga0307514, IMG submission 203088) | Populus trichocarpa ectomycorrhiza microbial communities from riparian zone in the Pacific Northwest, United States - 16_EM | ecosystem: Host-associated > Plants > Roots > Unclassified | place... | reverse complement strand
AGCAAAGTTTCCTTTACACTGATCTTTCTTTTAAAATGGTAGCAGGCTTCGCCACTGGTGTAAAAAGAAATAAAAGAGGAAAGACAAATTACATCTAGCAAAAAACACACCCAAACATTAGTGAAGCGTGGTTACAAGCACCAACAATGTAGCAATGTTTATAGTGAGTGGGTTTCTGCGCCACCTCTAATCTAGATGAATTCCAACAATTTTAAGTCAACGTTAATAGTTACTGAAGATCATTTTTGAACCCCCAACACACTAATTTATTCTGAATAATTTATAATTTGTAATGAATTATTGATTTTTATGTGTGTTATATGATATTTGAAGTATTATGGGTTCATGTCATGCAGGGCCACCCTGAGGGTATGAAGCCATTAATGATTTATTTTTGAAGTAGAATAAGGATGGGATTAATACCCTGTGAAAAGGTTAGGAGTATCGGGTTTGATTTTTAGTTTATTTGAGATGTAATGGTTTGGTATTAGTACAAATATTTTATGCATATATGACTGTGTTTGTGTTGGTGGGATATTGACCATTGGGTGTTTGAATTGGTGAGTACACATCTATGTCATTTATTATGTGATTCTTATGATTGTGTTTGTGGTGGTGTATAAGTTGTTACTTATTTTGAGAACTTAACCCAAGATTAGAGGACCTGTTTTTAGCTCTTATCCTTGGACGTTGACTATCAAATATTTGAATAAGTGAATACGTGTTTTTGTCATTCATTGTGTTTTTGTTAGTTATGGTGTATAAGTTGTCATTTATTTTGAGATCTCAAACTTTAGATTTGATGACACGCTTTCAACTTCTATCCTTAGATATTAACTATCATGTATTTGAATTGGTGAATGCATATTTTTTTATCATTCATTATGTTTTTTATTAGTTGTTTGTAAGTTGTCAGTTATTTCAAGAACTCAACCCAAGATTTGAGGATCCATTTTCAGGTCTTATTCTTGGATGTTAACTATAGGGTATTTGAAAAGGTGAATATGCATTTATGTAATTCATCATGTCTTTGTTTTTATATGTGATATAAATATCATTTATTTTGAGAACTCAACCTGGGATTAGAGAACTCGTTTTCAACTCATATCCTTGAATGTTGACTATTGGATATTTGAATGGGTGATAACATGTTTTTATTATTTATTATGTGATTTTTATGTTTGTTATATGTGATGTGTAAGTTGTCATTTATATCAAGAATCTAACCCAATGTTATTAGACTCATTCTTGGTTCTTATCCTTGATGTGTCATATTAGATATTTTAATTAATTAATACACTTTTATAATTAAGTTGATATGTGTTATTTGTTTTGTATAAATAATATATTCCTTAATGTTGTGATTAAGTTATCTTGAATTTACTTGATCCTGTAAAGGCCCATCAAGAGTGAGTGGTACTGTTTGAACCCATTTTTATCCATATAATCCTTGGGAGTTCAATGCTCATCAATAACTCACCATCTTAATAGATCCAACACTTGATTGTTATCTAAGTAGGTATCAGGTTATTCTCAAGTTTAAATCTATACCATTCTATTCTTTTATACTTTAAAACAAAACATGGTAGTTTATTCAATCCTAGGCATAAAAAACACCTTTCATTTAAAAAAAAATATTTTAACAAATAAAAATGAAATTTACCTTATATGGGATGTATATGGTGATTATTATCTTTCTTATTGTATAATCAACCCCTTACCTAAAACTTCTAAAAACTAGCTAAAGTTTCTAATTACTATGATAGGTGGGGGACTTCTTTTTCTAATTTTACCCCTACCAGTTCAATTCATCTTGTTGAAATGTTCCCTGTGATAAAATAAAGACTTTAGTAATGGCTAGACTTTATTTGCTTAAATGAAAAATGTTCTGATTGGTTATGTTATTTGATTTATGTGATTTGTCTTTTTCACATGATTTTGTTGTCTATTATGGATTGAATATAAGGAGTTGTGCCCATGAACCTACTACATATCATTTTCTTTTGCATACACATTGTTTTATATCAATATAAAGAATTAGTGGTGCCCTGATGGGTTTTGCCTTAAAGTAATATGCATGAAACCTTAGACTCTTGTTGAAAATCTACTTGGTCATGATTAGTAGTCAATGTGGCATTGTCCTAATATATACTCTTTGCATCTTATAGGTATTTGGTTAACCTTTTAAGGTTTGTTTATCTAAAAGGTAAGGGATCTTTTTAGACCAATAGGTTAGCCATCCTACCCACATATAATGGCTAGAACCTTCCTTTAGGGTGTTCACTTATTTTTCATATCAAATTACCCATTATTTTTGTTTATAAATATTTATCTTGACACAAGTTAGTTTTTAGATTTCACAAAAAAAAAAGGAACAAATATAAATCATATTTTAAAAGTTTAATTTTCCTTGAAAGCCTATATCATACCAAACCAAGGAAGATGGAGAGAGCTTAGACCAAGCATAATCATTTATACAAGAACAACTTCTCACGAGGTAAAAAGAATCAATTAACTAGCTTGCTTAAACCAAGTCCACAATCCATACAACCTAGTATACGACTTTTGATTTCTACGATACAACTTAATATAAGTATGTATTTTCTTGGCCTTCCATCAACTAAAATCATCTTAGAAGTACCTTATTCTCTCACTTAAAACATGTCGGCTTGCCAAAAATAAACTTCTAACTTTTATCAAATCAGCTAAGTTAAACTAGCCACTACTATAAAAAAAAAAGAAAAAAGGAATGTTTAACAAATATGAATCCCTTTCAAGCTCAAACTATCTCTTTTGTTAAGGGTAAGATTGAAAAAGTTAGTACAAGCTGGTATCATTCGATTAAAGAATGGATAACAATAATTTTAAAGAGAGATTTATGTGGTCCTCTTAAAGCTATTGAGATGTGTTTGATCCTCGTTGTTGTAATTTTTAAAGGTTTAAAGGTGTTGCAATTCAACAAGTTTATTAGATCTCAATGTCCTTTGTTTTATATGTGGCACTATTATATCAATATGGGCAAGGTAATTCATGATGACATATTATTGATACATCACTTCCATGAACGCTTGGATGGATCTACTCTTAGTTGTTACATGAGTTTTAATAAAACCATAATCAAGAAAAAAAAAATGATTTGGAAAAGGCTTATATAAAAACATATTAGCTAATCTAAAATTGGTTTTTTGATAGAATAACCTTACAAAATATTAAGAAAATAACTAATGAAATTGTTAAAGAATATGCTAAAAATTAACAAGAAATTGTTGCTCAAGTTAACCCTCCTCCATCTGAAAAGAAAATTATATTCATTTTCATAAACACTTTCAAGACGCCTTATTTTGGATATATGATTTGCAACACTTCAAAGCAAATATCAAATATGGTGATTGTAGCTGAAAGAGCTCTGAAAAAAGGAAAACAAATCCAAGATGGATGGATATAAGCAATAATTGTTTAAGACAATACAACTAAAATGAACTCACAAATCAATAACATTCAAGAATATGCCCTAAAACCTTAGTTATATCATTTAAATTTTTCTCAACATCAAACACCTCAAAATTTAACCATTAATGCACATTTTCAATCCCGTAAAATACTATATTTTAGCATAAGAGTCAAACACTTCAAATACATTCACCATCTTTATGTTAGACTAAACATTGTGCTTCTTAAAATATATAAGGTCCAAGCCATAAAAAAAACACCATGAACAATCATCTCTTTTTCTAGTTTATCTCAATAACATTCATCAACATCTTGTGAATGACTGTCAAATAATACATTTACCATTCAAACCCATCGAAATAGCTTTTCCTAAATGGTTCAAGAAAAATACTAAATGTATGTATCATACAAGAATCATAGGTGTTTTAATAAATCATTATTGCAATTTAAGAAGTAGATTAACAATTTGTTTCGGCATGGATGATTATCATTTAAAAAGAAATGTAGTGAATATAGCATAATCACAAAAGGGTTTCAGGGTAGTTATAAATGACAACCAAGATGTGATGTTATCTTGATGATGAGTGGATCATGCAATTGATTCTATAAAAGAAAAATAGGTAAAATAGAGAAGTTCATATTAGCTTTTGATGAATTAAATGAAGATATCATGACTATTAGGGAATAAGTGCCTAAAATTTATAAATGTGGTCATCCTACATGTTTAAAACTTTTTTTTTAACTGCATTACATCTTTTAAATTGTGCTATTTTCTTTTATGTTCAATTGTTGTTTTGAAATCAAACAATGTTATTTTGGCATTTTCATCCATGATTTGGGTAAATATAATGGTAAATCCATTCAAAAACTCTCGAAAGTGGTTAAATCCTAAAATATATAATACAAATGATTGGGGGGGTCTTTGGGGATCTTTCTTTTGTGAATCACAAAATCTTCTTTTTAAATCCTAACATTAAAAGGAAGAATCATATTATATCTCCTTTTGAAATCCCAAAATGTGGTGTCCTCTCCCAATAAACCTAAAAGGATAAAGTTTTGATAATCTCTTATTTATTCCTAAAATTACCTTTTTCACTTCCAACAAACATCAAGAAAAGAAAATCTTGTTTAAAATTATATAGTTATGCCTATAATAAAATCAAATGATTTGGTGACTTAAATAATAATAAATAATATGCATTTGGGTAATGATCCCACCTATCTTGTCACTTCTTCTTTAAGGATAATCTCAAGGTTATCCTAATTGATAGTGATTTGTATACAATTAAGATTTATTAACATAAGCATATTTTCATTTGAGATGAAACAACACTATCTTTCATGTCTCATTCATAAATAAAAATATATACCTTGTTATCTCCCCTTGTGAACCTTAAATACTTCTTGGATAATATCTCAGATTAGGATCACCTCTTACATTACGAGCGTGTTTTGGAACTTTTACATAATCGATGAAATTCAATAGAAAGAAATGAAAAAAATACGAAATGGATGAAAAATATTACAAAAGAGAGTAATAAAATGATCAACAAGTGATTAAAAAAAAGAAAGACAAAAACTTTCTAAAATGTCTATGTAAATTCAATATTAAGACAACATTCAATGATAAGAGATGAAATAAAACTTGGACAATCATTAAGATGTTAAAATCAAGATGAAAGCCTAGAAGATCTTCACACACACCATTCTTTTGTAAATATGAACCTTAACTCACATTACGTGCTTTTAAAAATCTTTTTATAATAAAAAATAATTTATTTGTATTGATAAGTGTTGATCTCTAAAAAAAGAAGAAAATTGTTTTCAATTAAAATCATGACATGTTTATGTGTTAGATAGCATTCTTTACAACATTAAATTATGAGTTCTCATCTATAAATAGGAAATCAACACATTTGAAGCACGATAGCTCTCTTTGTTTAAGAATCCAAAAACCTATTTTGAAATTCAGCATTTTCTTTCTAAAATAACTCTTTATTTATTAGAGAATCTATTTGAGCTATTTATAGCTAATATTTTGGGATAATCATTCATTTTTACCATTACAACTAATACTTATTTTATCATATGCCAATAAAAAAAATCACATCATGGTACTTGAATAACATGTTTTAGGCTTTCGATAAAAGAAATCTAAATTTTTATTTGATGAAATACTTTCAAATTTATACTCAATGGTAATAATTGAACCATACTCAATCAATAATCAAAATTGAAGAATATAGAAAGAAAAACTCATAGTAAGAAAAACTCATAATAATCAAAATTGAATTTTTTTGTTCTTTTATTTTAATTTAATATTATTTTTCAGTTTCGTCTTTCAACATTAGGGTGATTAGAAACTGATATTTATAATTTATTTTGATATGTTTTTATAGAATTATCATGATCTCATGATCGGAGTCAAAGGTTTAACATGTTAACCTGGATAAATTCAATTTCATCATCTCAATATTTAAAAACAAATATCATCTAATATGTCGCCTTATCAATATTTTACAAAAAAAATATATTGTCAAGATGTATTATATGTTGAATTCATAATTATTATTTTTTATAAAACATAGCAATAGTTGAATAGTTTTTTATATTAAGAAAAAACAAATTCTACCCATTACGGATCAATAATCTAAGTATATATAACTAAAACGTGGTGGGTGCCATGTTGGGTTGAGTATGCAAAATGATATAAAATAGAGATATATCTGTTCGTTAAAGTTATTTTTGGTCAAAGCACGAATCTGGACACATAAGCCCACCGTGGCTACACGTCATCTATACACTCTCGCCAATATTAATTTTCATTTTCTCTTGGAACCGACCGATAGCCCCTTATCCATCCATGGCCTGCTGGCTCCTACTCATTATATACTCACCGTTTATTTTATAACTTATCAGCAAAGATATTAAAGTAGATATAAAACTTGGGTTATGGATTAAATAAGTTAATTTATATTAATTTAAAAAGATATTGTTTAAGTAAAATAATAATATTTTATTTTTTAAAAAAAATCAAATAAAATAGTTAGATTAATTGAAATGTGATATTAATTAAATTTAAGTGTGTTTGAGAGTATGGTAGTGGTTGTTTTTTAGAGTGATTCTTATTTTAAAATAAATAAAATAATATTTTTTCTTTTAAAAAAATTATTTTTGATAAAATAATTTAAAAATATAAAAAAAAATATTAAATTTTTTAAATAAATTTAATTTTTTTAAAAACACTTTGAAGACACGGTGCGCAGCCTTAATTAAATCAAATCCCAATTAATTTAATTGAACTCGGCAAATCATATGACTGTCTAGACTTTCACGAGCCTCTATCCATACCTTGGGCGCTCCGACTTGTCATGTCCTAACACAATCTTCTCTGGCATCTAGCAAGCATATTCCTTGGATATTCTTTTTTGTTCATAAAGGAAAAAAGATTTTTGTCTTAATTCTGTTTTCCCTCTCATGACTGTCTGGATTTTATTCTCTTTTATGACTGTTTAGATTGGAAGATTTTTGTAGCTGGCTGGCTGGCTGGCTGGCTTTGATTTTGCATCTTTACTTTTGTCGCCATAAGAAGAAGAAGAAGAAGAAGAAGACCAGATAACCGGCGGGCGGGTTTTTCGACCATCCATTATATATATAAATTCACAAACTGTAACCAATTAAATCTGACCACGGAGGAGAAAAAATAAATTAATTAAACAGTAAAATTATATATATAAGGAAAAAAAAAGACGTACAGCAGAGATTTAGAAATATCCGAGAAGGATATAACAATGCAAAATTATGGAATATTCTACGCGGAGATCCAACTCTTTTCCTCTCCTCTCCACGATTATATAAACCCCTCTCCGATCCCTTCTCTTCGCAACAATCTCCAAAATCCCTTCTATATCCCACCCCTTTGCTGTCTTCTTCAGCTGATTATAATAATCGCATAGCATGGCTCTTAAAGCTGTTCATGTCTCTGATGTTCCCAATCTTGACCATGTCCCTGACAATGCCTCTCTTTCTCTCTACTCAACTCGTCTCTCCAAAGGTAAATTGTCAGGAAGAGAAGGTTCTTGGAGTTTCTTGATGTTTTCTTGGTGCGGGCTTGATTTTTCTTTCTTTCTCTCTGCAGGAGTTGAGATGAATAGAGCAGCTACGTTCAAGATGCCAAAGTTTATGGTGGCTGGACATAGAGGGAATGGAATGAATGTATTGCAATCAACAGATGGTAGGATGAAAGAGATTAAAGAGAACTCCATTATGTCTTTTAATAGCGCTGCCAAACACCCCATTGATTTCATCGAATTTGATGTTCAGGTATAATTACTTCTTTATATCTCTTTCTCTTCTTAATTTGTTCTAGACTGAAATATAAATAAAAATCTTGTTTTTAATGTTTGTTGGGACTTTCTCTTTGATTTTGAGATATTTGGAACTTGAATCTTCCAAACTGGGTGCTGTTTCTTTGACGTTGTAGACTTGTCGGTTGTTGGACGCCGCATACCGTTTGGCAGCGAAAACGCTATTTGTGGAAGATTTTTTTTTTTTCAAGAAAAAAATAATTTTTAAAATTTTTTTTAGTCTGTTTTTATATTAAAAATAAATTTTAAAAAATAAAAAAAATTATTTTAAATGCAATTTCTACTGATCTCTTAATCTTTAAAGAAATAAATAAAAATACTTCCGGTGGTTTGGTAAATTGAATTCGAAATCAATTTGTTTAATTTTTTTTTGTTATTTCCTTTTCTCTCAGTTTTTAGTTTTATGAACTGATTGCGTTTATTTTTGATGGGTATGATTTTTTGTTTCTGAAGAAATAAAATAGAAATAGAATTGAAAATAAAACTATGGAGCTGAATGAGGCAAAGACAGGAAAAAGTGAAAAAAACGAACTGTCGTTTTTGTAGGTGACAAAAGATGACTGCCCAGTCATTTTCCATGACAACTTCATCCTCTCTGAAGATAATGTAAGTGTCTTTGATCCTTTTGGAGTCTCTATTTTCGGCTTTATTGTTTAGAAATAAAATGTTTTTAGCTAATTAAACTCATGGATATGATTTTATTTGTAAATTCAGGGCACTATTTTTGAGAAGAGGGTGACAGAACTTTGCCTATCTGAATTCCTATGCTTTGGACCCCAAAAAGAAGGAAGGGCTGGGAAATCTTTACTCAGGAAAACTAAAGAAGGAAAAATACTGGAATGGAATGTAGAGAAAGATGACTCCTTATGCACCTTGCAAGATGCATTTCAACAAGTGGAGTCCTCACTTGGCTTTAACATTGAATTAAAATTTGATGACCACATTGTCTACCAGCAAGATTATCTCATTCGTGTTCTTCAAGCCATCTTGCAGGTACATATAGATGATATTTTCTTAATCAAGACTGCTTTTTTTAGCTTAAAACAAATAATGCGTGCTGGTTCAAGTTTGTATACTATGAGAGTTTTCTTAATTGGTGAGTTAATCTTGTGGTTTAGGTGGTATTTGATCATGGTAAGGATAGGCCTGTTATTTTCTCATCATTCCAACCTGATGCAGCACTGCTTGTCAGAAAACTGCAGAGCACCTTTCCTGTAAGTTGCAAACTTTGATTATTCACTTTTGTGTTCGTGTTTGTAAGTAAGCATGGCATCCTTTATCTTGCATTGATGATTGTTATCGATTGCATTACAGGTTTACTTTTTGACAAATGGGGGTACTGAGATTTTCTATGATGCAAGGAGAAATTCCTTGGAGGAGGCTATAAAGGTGTGCTTGGAGGGTGGTTTGCAGGGGATTGTATCGGAGGTCAAAGGGGTTTTTAGAAATCCTGGGGCAGTGAACAAGATCAAGGATGCGAAGCTTTCTCTTCTAACTTACGGAAAACTGAAGTGAGTGTTTGAATTTTAGGACTTTGATCTTCTCAAACACTGTCAGCACGCATGGCCATGTCTGCTAAAAAACACAACCAAATGTCAATTTTCAAGGTGCTGACTGTGTTTTCTTGTTTTGCAGTAATGTATCAGAAGCTGTTTACATGCAACATTTAATGGGTATAGATGGAGTGATAGTTGATCTGGTTCAAGAAATTACTGAAGCGGTATCTGATTTGATAAAGCCATCTAAGATGGGAGAAGCAGAGAGTCTAGCAGAAGGGGATGGAGAGATGGAAGTAAAATCAAAGCCTCAATTCTCACAGATGGAGCTTTCATTTCTTTTAAAGCTCATCCCAGAATTGATACAGCTTTAGTTACTTGCCCCTCTTGTCTCTAGTTTCACTACCAGTTTAGCAGTTTTAGCCCCTCCTCTTTTTTTTTTCTTTTTTTTTTAATGCTTGTAGATGACCTGATCTCTTCTACCACTCTTACAATGAACTCCTCCCCCCACAAGGGGAAAAAAGAATCCAGCTCTTCACCGTGAATTAGTGAGCTGCTATATTTTTTTTTTATGAGATTTGACCCATATATATATATATATATATATATATATATATGATATATATATGATTATTTGTTTTAATTTGTCTTTTATATGATTATCATGGTTTCTTAAAACCATCTTGATATCAAGTTGGTGTCCGATGCTTGATTTCATTAAAAAGAAATCAATTTGTTTGTTTGTAAGAAATTGAAGGTGAAAGGATAAAAATTAAAAGTAATGAACAATAACGATAATTTTTTTATTCTTTGGTCAGTGAATTTTTTTCCTTTCAGTTAACCTATTCTAAAAAAAACCATTTTACAATTGTCTTAGTGCTCAATTTAACATAAAATAATATAATTTTATTGTTTGCGAATAAATGGAAATGAGGGGACTAAAATTGTCTCAAAAAACAATCACGAGGCTCTTTTTTTTTTAAAACAATCATGTCAATGTCGTTTCCATAAATTTTCTCGTGTTTTGGCAACAATCATTTTTTATTAATTAAAAAGGCTCTAGGTCCATGCATCCAATCTCTTTTTTCTTTCTTTCTCATTTGATTTTTTCCAAAGATATTAGACTTGATAAGGGGTTGAACTGGGCCGACCCAAGTCCCCGGGTTTATAATATATATATATTACCTCGGGTTTATAATATATATATATTAAAAAGACATCAAAACAAAGTCATTTTGACCAAAAAATAATTTTTTCAAAAGAAGATATCAACGAGTTATTAAGCATGTTTTGCCAGATTGACCAGATCAACCCGGGTCAATCCCTCTTTTCATTTTTTCTTCAACCCAGACCAGTCCATGCCCTGGTTGTCCGAGTTTTAGGTCAATTTGTCAAGTCGATTTTAGCTTTTCCTGTGCCTGAGTGATGTGATGGCTTTCTAGAGGCCGGTGAAGACAGATTCTCGAGGCAGGATTAAATTCATTTTGAGTTTAAGTTCTCGTTGCAGCAGTCCCTGTCCCTTTACCAGATCGAGTTGAGTTATCATGACTTTTATCGCTTAAAGTTGTTTTTCCATTGTAGATAACTTTTTAGAGTCTAGCTTTTTTCCCATTATAACCCTCTAGGTTTCTTTAGTGGTGAGGTCAATAGTTAGGACAATCTAAGTTCGTGGTGCTTGTGGCACACTCATGAATGGGGAATATATTGTGCATTAGAACTCTAAAAAAATGTCTGATGCCTCATGTTTTGGCGGGACAAAAACAAA
>Ga0307514_10005655_pt1 | contig 11082 bp, 8 predicted proteins | sample 16_EM_MG_FD_203088 | JGI IMG/M metagenome (GOLD analysis project Ga0307514, IMG submission 203088) | Populus trichocarpa ectomycorrhiza microbial communities from riparian zone in the Pacific Northwest, United States - 16_EM | ecosystem: Host-associated > Plants > Roots > Unclassified | place... | reverse complement strand
GTGTAGGAGTGGGTGTATCTCAAGACGAGACCCCCATAGCATCCCCTCAGATCGCCGATTAGAGGCAGAGACTTGGATCAGGCATTGGGAGTCTAGGGTGAGAGTGGCCCTGACAGGCACCCCATCTTCAACTCCAAAGTCCCATCCCAAGGTTTGCAGATCCTCATAAATAATCCATACTTTTGAGCTATTTTTGATAAGGGAATCTATGGGTTCAAATTCGCCCTGTCTTGTAGGCACCTGGCTCACAACCCTTTCTGTTTGGATAGACCAGGCTATGAGAAATCCATGATCTGGGATTATAATTTTAGACCCATCCCCTGATATCCAGAACTCTCCAATGTGTGGGCGATATGGTATATCCAGTTCCTTGATATGTCCTTCATCACTGTTCCAGATATGCCACTTCTGTGCTGCCCTCCACACAACAATCAATTTACCATTGAGTAGGTGCATCTGGTGCCATAAAGTTTCCACTGGAATATTGAATGATGCTTTACAGAGTCCAGTTGAGATATCCCAAACCTTTACTACACCCCCAGGGTCACTTGAGAGAGCAATACCATCATTTGCCTGTACACTGACAGAAGTAACTGGACTTGCAGTAGGTTCAGGTCCAGTCATTTGGGCTGGATTAGTTGAAGTGCCAATCTGCCAGAACTTAATTGATCTGTCACTGGATAATGATATAAGGGAGGAAGAAAATGTAAGGGAGATGATGTAACCAGTGTTGCCAAAAAGGGTCTCAATGATGTAAGGGTCTGAACTAGCAATGCACCAGATATAGATTATCAAACCAGCACTGCTAGCTACATATTTTCCATCAGGGGAGAAACAGCAGCATTCCAGGTGACTTCCATGGACCTGGAGCTTGGCAATGACTACTCCAGAATCAGAACTTTGAATGATTGCAGTTTCCCCTCCCCATGAAACAAAACATGTTCCATCTGGGGAGAAAGCAGCACCATTGCCTTCATAAGCAGGTCCAATTTGATAGCCACTGGTATTCCACTGTCGTACAGTTGTGTCATCAGATGCAGATATCAAGAGTTGGGGGTTTGAGGGGGAGAAGCCGATGGAGGTAATATTATGATCATGTCCATGCAGAACACAATAGCAATCTCCTGTCTGAGCATTCCATAAGCAAATTGTCCCATCTACAGATCCTGAGGCAACTGTAGATTGGTCTGGTGAAAGTGCAACAGAGGAAACCAAATTAGTATGGCCACAAAAGGTCCTGACAACCCCACCAGTCTGGATGTCCCATAATTTGATGGTTTTATCATAACTTCCAGATACAAGGGATTTCCCATCCAGTGAGAAGGCAATAGAGGTCACAGAATCAATGTGTCCAAAATAGACAGACACCTGAACACCAGTGATTGCATCTAGTGTAATAATCTTCCCACTGTAAAAACTAAGTGCAATAAGGTTCCTTGTATATGCAAGAGTTCTGGGGTAACCCTCAAGTGAGACTGTGCGGTAAAATGCCCCCCACTCATCTTGGAGCCCCTTGACTACCTTGACTGTCTGCAAAAGTTCTGGGTGATAGTATTTGTGGAGCCAAGATTTGGAAGGAGAAAAGGGGAGGGCAGTATGGTAGATATTAGAAGGAGAATCATGGATCATGTCAAAGTTCTCCAAGATCAATCTCTGACTGTCATCCACCCACTTGCAGACCAAACCTGCCTAATCAAGATATGAGCACAGATTTCAATAGAAGTTCTATGCACAACTCACAGAAGTGTACCATTGCCTGATGTCATTGATGGCATAAACACCAGCATCAAGAACTCCCATAATAACAAGAATCTCAATCCAAAAGAGCAGGTGATTTGTGAAGAACTCATCAACTGCCTTGTGCACTTCCTCCACATTGTGGCCATTGCTTGGAACACTCACAAGATGCTTTGTCCAGTGCTGGCATGCATATTCTAAAGCAGCCCCAATGTGATCTTTCCTTTGAGTAGAGATATCCCTGATAATGGCACAGTTATCCAGGTTACAGATGTTCCTCTTCAACCCCTCCTTCATTAGACTGAGGCATGAGAGTAGGATCTCTTGGTGATGAACTGATGGGCTGATGAAGAATCTTTCATCTTTGCACCGCTTTGGGTCTGTGAGGAAGTCAGGGAATGACTTGTGGAAGGCCTGGATAGGATCATCCTTGTTGGTTGGGAATAGGAGGACAGAGTGGAGAGAATGGAGAGTGGTGGAGATATCAGATCTTTTGAGGAGGGTGGAAAGCACCTTTATTGGGAGGGGGTTGAGCGCCAGAAGAACCATCCCTACTACAGATCTGAAATGAGAGTAGAGCTCCTCTTCATCTGATTCTACATCACAGAATGCTTGTTCCAGGACCTGGGTGTAGAGTGGATCAATCCCTGACTTTCCCTCATGGGTTGTACTTTGTGGGAGGGAGATGATGAGGTTGAGCCTCTCAGTGGGTGTATGGCGCCTGGATTCAATAAATTTGACAACTGTTGAGGCATAGATGAAAAGGCCCGCCGCCTTCTTGCAGAGGAGATCAATGTCAGACGAGCTTGGCCAATCTTCTGTGAAACTGTCATCGCTTCGGGTTTTAGCAATGTCAGACAGCTGAACCTTGAGGAAGAGCTTGATATCACTGTCCACCAAAGAGCGTTCAACATCATGGAGCCTGAGAACTTCTGTGATGGGTCGGAGTGGTTTCAACCGGAATCCGGAACGGATCTGCGGCTCAGGGCGACCAGTGATGAAAAATTTGACCTTCGGGATGTTGTCCACATAGCGGGAGAGTACAGAAAGAATTGCAGACGCGGGTTCTTCGTCTTTACACTCGTCGAGTGCATCGATAATGATGAGGGTCCGGATGCGGGTGGCTTTTAGTGGCCCGATAATAATCCTCTCCATCTGGGAACAGAGAGACTCCCGCCTAAGACCAGGAGTGGCCCTCAAGACTCGAAGCAACTGCTCTCGGAATAGGGGATACCGATATGCGAGTTGGAACGCGATTGTTGGGAAGATTGCTTGAAGGTTACTCCTATCCTCGAAATCCCGCGAGCAGAAGAAACTTGCACCAAGTATCCCGTCCGCGAAGCTAATCTTGGCAAAAGTCTTGGCAATAGTCGACTTCCCAGTCCCTGCAAGACCGTTGAGCCAAAACACGCGATGGTCTTGTTCGTCCTTGAGCCAATGTTCGAGTTGCAAGAAGACATCCCCCCTCGTTCCCTTCAAGCACCCCTGCCTGTTCCCGGAACGGTACCCGGCCTCGTCTGTGTGAGGCATTTCTTTCAGAACAAGGCCATCCTCGCGTCCCTATTCACAAATTACTATACAAAGCGAGACTGTGAGGTCCAATACTCACAATCTCCTGACAGTGTTTGTCATAGATTTCTTGTTGGAAAGAAGTCTGAGGAAGATGTTGGATGCATTGAGAGCGAGCCTATCCTATTGAAAGTACAAACCTGATAGTCAATCAAGGCATAACGTATATCTTCCACCAGGCCGTTAAGTTTCTGCGCATTCTCGGGATTTTCGAGGAAATTCGCCAGGTCATTGCGGGCTGCCATCGAGCCAATGGCTTGGCCAATCTCTTTCAATTTCCTGGATATCTCCGCGCATCAAACTCGGCTCTCGCTCTTGGAGGGTATAGACTCACTGTTCCAGTTCTTCTCCCCTCATTTTCTCATTGAAATCATTCGGAGGGATGGGCGCAGAGAGCGATTCGGAAAGTACTCCGACTCGGGGTGCCAACGATTCTATGGCGTGTCCATTCACCTCTGTTTGCTGGAATGATCGTAAGTATTCTGAATCGAACGTGCAGGAAGGAGAGTCATACCTCGCAATTGTCTAGGATCAAGCAGAGACTTTCGGCGACAGACTTGAGTGGAGGATAGGCGTTTGGGGATTCTTTTATCCCGCGGAGGATCAACTTGGTCTCGGCAGATACAGTCGGCTTCCGATTCTGTCGCTTTTTATCTGCAGTGGCGGAGTCAGGAAAACAACGTTTTTCGTGTAGTGTCAAGTTCCTGACCTGGGGAATGGATGCCATGTTCTGGCGCACTCGATTGTGCTTTCTCGACATCCACTGGATCCTGCCCAGCTGATCCCTCCCCTTTTTCGCTGTTTCCTGTGAGTTGACGCTTCCGCTTCAACAATCTCGGGTCGGAATCCTGGACGCTCATTTCGATGTTGGTTGGCGTACTTGGCGTAGATGGTGGTGCGATAACGATAGTTGGCCTCGTGGCTTTCAACTCGAAGCGCCGTCTTCCCGCAATCCCTCGTCACGTGGGTCTCCGCCGCCACCCTCGGTACTCGCACGGCGAGTGATTTGAGAGGTCTCAAAATATCCCCTGCCCTAGAATCCTCTCGGTTGACGAAGCACATTTAAAGTTTTTATGAGAAGTCTCCGTGAACATCCCAGGACGATCGACGGCGGAATTCGTTCGCTCCCAAACACCCCCAACCCAACCCACCTCCGCTGCCAACACTGGCGATGCTTTCTTCCGCCTGGGGTATGTCTGCGGCACCTATGGGTTGTCTGCCAACTGGGTCTCCCGCTAGTGACTTCTCAACGCCAGCCGCACCGAATTGAATGACTTTCTGCGGTTTCGAGAGCATTCGTCGTGCGACCGAGAGGAGTCGTCCAGCCGTAAGTGGCGACAGTCATAACCGGGCGAGAAGGAGCGGCGACAGGAGCGATATTCGTCCTGTGCTTTGCACTTGTGATCGTGTCTTGGAAATGGATTGTACATGTCTGTTCCTTCTCCTGGCGAAGGAGGGGATCAAATGGTAAGCAGTGACTGGTGTGTTTCGTTTCTACCTATCTTCATTCACTTGGTTCGTGTCAAACAGGTAACAGTTTCCGGACCCCACCTTAAGTGACCTAGGGTGAGCCCGCGAATCCTTTGGATTATGTTGCCAATCCGAGGTCGTGAATACGGGGGAAGGAGCTGAGGACGCTCGCGACGCCATGGTGGGGTCGGTTTTGCGTAGGTTCCACTTGGATTTTCCGTATTATCTCGCAACGAGCACGTAGGACGTACAGCGAAAACACGCTTCTTGGCTGAACAGTCTGACAGACCCCGAAACCGACCATAGTACGTTTATTGAGATTACTAACTTCGTGAGCAGGAAACGGTCCAGCTCGCATACACTCATACCCCTCATTCACGTACTTCCCGTACATGCTTCACTGGCGGCGTTGATACTCACCGCGTTCAGAAGAGGGAACAAGATATGCTACGCTCGACGTCATTCAATGATGGGCGTGCCTAGATCAAGGGAAAGCGTAGATCAATCTCACTGGGGGAGGTTACTCGTGAAGAGCGAAAACTCGAGTTGAAAGGGCGGCGTGATTTCTGCCACGAGTTTGAGGGATGGAAGGACCAGACCACCCCTGAAGTAAGGTGAGTGCATCCTGATTTTCAATCGAGGATTTATAAACGTGGACTCAGGTCGACCCTATCCACAATTTCCAGCTCCCCTTGGACCGCATCCTTCGCCTTGCGCAAATCACAAAAATCTGTGGTACGCTTCATCGCAAACTCGGTTTTCTCTTCTGGAGAAGCGGTGCCGTCAACGCCAGTCCCGTTTGCTCTGACACACTGCTGGACGACAAGACCAGAATCACCAGCGATCGTGTGGGTGAGGACCCGATCGCCCGGTTGGATGTCCCACAGTGTCCATGAAGTTTACCCTGGGTGAGGCGTTGGGTTGGGTACGGCAGTTCGAGTAGTACCATAGAATTCTAAAACCTTGTCCCGCGGGAAGAGTGCATAGGTTACGAGGGACAACGGTTCGTCGAATAAACCTCTGGTGAGCGAACGTCTCTCCGTTCATACACACGAGAACCGCTGCTGCACCACCGAGGTAGTATCCGTACATCCGAGCCGTCCTGTGCTACTTTGTTAAATGTTTAGCAGGTGTCCGGGGCGACGATGAATTTGGTTTGGAGGAAGGATGAGTAAAGAGAGATGGTATGAAGGGCGAGAGGATTACGACGGAGAAACGCTTGGATCGAAAAAATGACGGGTGGAGGTCGTCACAAATACACGAAAGCTTACCTGTCCAATCGCTCGATCATGGCTTCTTGAGGTGGGAGCCTCGGCCGCGAGGAATAGACGGGGAGCCCGGGAACGTGCATCACATTTCACCGGAGAGGTCGATACCCGGTCGAGGTTAGCAGAGTTTGTGGCTCTTGACGGTACTGGGTGGTACATTTTAGAAGTTCCTTGGGAGATGATCCATACTTGGCGACGAGATCTTTAGTACGGTTCCAGGGGTGTATGTTAATCGGGATGAACATTGGTGTTAAACGTCAGCCATTCGAGTTACCCGAAACTGGAGAGGGGATCTGGCGAAAGTGCTACGCGGGAGTTCAGTTGTGGGAGGTGTCAATACGGCAAAGGATGTGCACTCACTGCGCGATGCCACAGTGACCGACGGAGCTCAATCAACTTTACTTGTGTTGTTCGGACTCTCCCCATACGCATCCTCGGGGAACTTTGAGAGTTAGAAGTCAGCCAACGACCTGAAACGACTCTTCCCTAGGGCAACCGGTGATATCCGTTGCAATCCTACTCGGGTTGTTCGGCCAAATTTTTGGTCGGACGAACAGCAAAACCCGGCCGTGAGGATTAGAGACTAGAAGAGCATTTTATCTTGTGTTTATCTTGTGTTTATTGCCGCGAGGAGAAGAGAGGGGGATGACAAAAGCGAGAAGTAAATACGACGTGCGCAGTGAAGGCCGCCCTGGCGAAGCCCATCCCGCCGAATTTCACCCATCACGCATCATCAGCCTCACAACCGACGTTACTGTAGTCACCCTTCTCCAACGTCGCAATGTCCAACCCTTCCAGCGACAGCGAAAACTACCCAGGTCGTGAATATTCTCTGTCCCAGCTGTCACACGCAGCTAAAAGGAAACTGCAAGATATTGTGTTCTGTGGAAGGTATGTTTAACACCGCAGCTGCGTGGTATCAGATTTCTGAAACTTGACTCCCGCAGGACTGCCACAACTGCAAACCACGTTGAGGTGAGCCGCGACGGGGAGATATCTTTTGATTCGTGCAAAGCGTCTTAACGTGCCGTTGTTAGGTGAATGCTCTCGAACAGGACGCGCTTGAGGTACTCTGTCTAGTCCGGTCATTCAAGAACTTATTTGCGCCTATCAACGAAATTCCTCACGATGTCCTCTCGCTCCTCCCGGACTACTGGAATGAATATCGCAAGGATCAAAACTTAATCACGTTAACCCACGTATGTCGTGGTTGGAGGGGCACATTCACCTCTCGTTCCTCATTGTGGGCCCGGTTGGACTTTTCGAACGTCGACAAAACCCGCACATACATCGAGCGTTCGGGATCTTTCCCCTTAGAGATCCACCTTGATGGCCAAGACACCAGGCATCTCGACACATTTTCTCTGGCGATCCCGCACCTTCATCGACTCAAATCCCTGTCCATGTCTGTGAATGTCCTTCCGGATGTTCTCAAACATTTCTGTTGCCAAACACCACTTCTTGAGGACCTGAGGATCTGTTTGTATTCCTCCCACAACCCGACCCTCGATCGGACACTCTTTGATGGGGACCTCTCATCCTTACGCAAGTTGACCCTAGGCGGAACAATCACAATCTCACACTTACCCTGGAACAACATGAAAAACCTTCAATTTTTGGACCTCAGAGATGAGCCATACGATGTAACTCAACTCCTCGACTTCTTCGAGTCCGCCCCTCTCCTACACACAATCGAGCTTGAGAATTCAATTCCAGATTCGTCTGACGCTCCACCTCATCGAATAGTAACCTTACCCCACCTAAAAGCCCTTACTATTGAGGCAGATCCACCGCACTCCATCCTCTTGAATCATCTTTGCATTCCCACCGGTGCATCATTGGTGCTAAGGTTCTACTTCAGCAATCAGATATCCCCGCTTTTAGACTGCCTATCAGAATCATCCACCAATCTCAAGAACCTCTCTCATATCACCACGATCAATCTCCGTTTTGATTCAGAGAAGAAGGCTGTGCGACTGAGTGGACCAAGCGGGAGTCTCCGCCTATCTGCTTACTGGCAGAGTAGGGAGACCGGTTCACATACTGCGGACCACCGAATTCTCCATTCCCTTGACCGACCCCCCCTTTCAACAACCCAGAGGCTGGTCATCTCAAAGTACAGGCATCCCTACCAGGCCAAGGGATCTCAAATTTTCCAATGCCTGTCTTCGATGAACAGCCTACGGATCCTCGTCCTGGCCGAATGTGACAACCTACCCTTCCTTCACGCCTTGAACCCTGAAGAAAACGTGCAGTCCACATCCGTGCCATGTCCTGACCTCAAGGAACTTGTTCTCTACATTGGGTTTCAGGACCAGTTTCACATCGAACACCTCATTAGTATGGTGAAGAATCGAGCTTCAAGAGGAGCGAAGCTCTCGTCGATCACGATTATGGGCTTGGATGAACCCGCACCAGGTGGGCAGGTGTTCAAACTCGAAGAACACGTCACGCATGTAACGTACAAGGTCGGCGGCGTACCACCTGCCTGGGACGACATTCCTGGTGAGAGTGGTGGTGAGAGCAGGTAGATCTTGGAAGTAGTTTTTCGTTCATTCGGGTTCATCTGTACAGTAGGATATACTAATATCAGATATCTCCCGTGTTCTTTCTACAGTGCAGCCTTACCGCTTCAGGTTTGAGACTGCATGTTCACTTCTTCGACCCCCAACGACCTGGCCCGAGTGTTGTTCACCTTCAGCGTCTCCCGTACCCCCCTCAGCCAAGCCCATCGCCACGCTTTGCAAGGCACATCTCCTATCTTGCTCGGTGATACCTCCGCAGGTCATCAGAGGTCACCTTTACCCGAACCCCCCTGCGTAGCGCCACGCGACCGCTTAGGGGGAAACCTATTCAGTTTCCGGTGCTGGCGCCGGTCAAGGAAGCCCTGGGTAGAGGATTTTCCCCCTGATCCTCGGGCGCATCAGCAATTGTTTGACCATCGGACTTCCGCGATTTACTGGTGGGCTTGTTTCGAGGACTCCTTATCGCAGCGGTGCCCTTGGTGCCAATCCTCGACGTGTTTACAACCCTCATTGGCCCCCTCCCTTACGGTCGTGGGGATGATTTCAATTCTGCAATCCTCAGATCCAAGGCGTCACCGAGGTATCGCAGTCCCGTAATGCGCTAGGAGGACATGACACCCCTGTGTGTCAAAGACGGGCGGCGTGGACATGTCATTGATCTTTGATGGGCTCCCTGATCCTCTTGGTCGGTATCATGTCTCAAAGCCCGTGGGCGCGTTGTCTGGGTGAGATGCAGGTGTCATTTGAGAGCACCCGCGACCTTGATATATCGTCGTTGTTCGAGGCCAACGATGCTAGATAACAGTGTTCGATCCTGCAGTGTTGGACAGTCAGTGGCGAAAACCCAACGCCAGAAGCCACTGGTTACAGTCATACAGCGAAATATCCGTTGGCCGCTCGGTCTCGCAACTTGAAGTCGGCACTCCACCGGCTTCAATGGGACAAGCAAATGGACGTCCGCCGATCCCTACAGTGTGTGATGGAAACCTCCAAAGGGCATTGGCCGGCACAACACTGAGTTCGAGGACGCTCGGAACACATCACCCGCTTTAGTGCTAATAGTAATACGTATTACTAGTACTACTACTATGCCTCGAGGCAGAGCCGGTCGTTGGCTAGGAGGTCAGCGTGTTTCACCGTGTTATGCAAGTATTTGGTATAAATAAGTACTACCCGATGACAGGAGGTGCCCCCCAAACAACTTACAGAACATGGCAGCTACCACTGCATTTCGCGAGGCTTTGAACGAAGGAATCTCCTGCGGGAACCTCGTCGACACGAAGATCATCCTGTACTCACATAGAAACTCATGGGGTCACATCAATCGGCCAAAGGCGCTCTACGCCAGCAGCCACGTTCTCAAGACAGTCCCTTACTTCAACGGCCGTGAGTACACCTCCTCACTCGATATCACTCTCATAGGGCCTCATGCAATCGTGTTGAAAGTGCTCTTCGGGGGTTTCGCAGAGTCCCAGTCAGAGGACTTCAACAAGGGAGCAGTTGGGGAAGATGGGTCCGCGGAACACTACGGATATTCGTCTGATAGCGACCTGGAAGATTCCGACGATGAGAAGGATACCCCGCCCGAACCGGTAACCAAATCAAAGGTTCACCCGTTCCGCCAGTTTTCAAGAAGGTGGATTCGGAGTTCACCCTCGAATTCGGAGACGGGGAGGACGAAGCTCGGAAGCGGAGGGAACACTGGGGGGGAGTGCCTCCCGGTTCCGATCCCTAGCGAGGACGAGAAAACACTCCGTGAAGAACACGAGGAACACGTAGACAAGGGAAAGGTTGTGAAAATCCCGGACATGGCGTTCGTGACGTGAGTGCGAACCAACGGTCTCTCCGACGCTTTTCCTGATGTTGTTCCAGGTTCCAAGCGTTTTTGATGTACCTGTACACGGATGCGATAGAGTTTGCGCCGTTTGGGTCCGACGAGAATCGCAGATCGCGTCGGCCGGAGGCCATCACCCCCTTGGATGACAAAGTCCCCAGGCCTTCCCCGAAGTCCATATACCGACTCGCCGACAAGGTCTGTCTCCAGCCTCCGTATTAAGTAATCAAATTCGAGCATCCGACATCTGATGTTCTTTTCCCGTAGTACGATGTCCCTGCGTTGAAGGCCCTGGCACTGGATCACATACTCGGCGGACTGGAAAAGTGCGACATTGTTGAAGAGGCATTCAGTAGATTCGCGTCTCAGTGAGCAGATCCAATGACTAAATTGGATTATCTACTAACAGGAGAGGCACAGATACGACGAGGTGAGGAAACTATACGTCGAACAACTCGCGCATGTGTGGATGGAGGACCCGACGGAGACGACCAGTACCAGGATTGATAAGAAGATTGAAAGCTTCGTCGAAGAGGGTCTGAAGCACGCAACGGAAACGCTCTCTGCATTATGGGAAATCGCGAACAAGGATTGTGATGTCAAAGCCCCCACAAAAGCCCCCACCAAAACCCCTGCGAAAACCTTATCGGCTGTGAGCCTGTTCCTGTATCCCTCTCCC
>Ga0307514_10005654_pt1 | contig 11083 bp, 5 predicted proteins | sample 16_EM_MG_FD_203088 | JGI IMG/M metagenome (GOLD analysis project Ga0307514, IMG submission 203088) | Populus trichocarpa ectomycorrhiza microbial communities from riparian zone in the Pacific Northwest, United States - 16_EM | ecosystem: Host-associated > Plants > Roots > Unclassified | place... | reverse complement strand
GGTTTCGGTTCGGTTCGGTTTGGTTTTTTCGGTTATTGTTTTTTGGTTTTCTCCGTTTAATCGGTTTTCTGGTTTTTTTGCTCACCCCTAGTTGCATGTCTGGTATTGGTACTGTACTAAAAGATATTTTTTAATAGTATTTTTAATTTAAAAACATATTAAAATAATTAAATTTTTTATTTTTAACATTATCATATTAAAATTATTGAAAAACACTAAAAAAATTAATTTGATATTTTTTCAAGGCAAGTATACTTTTAAAAAGCATCTAAAAACAAAAGGCTACAATACTCTCAAACGGGACCTAAGTACATGGTTTGGATTAAGGTTGTTTTGTTTTTAGATGTTTTTTAAAAATATTTTTTCCTTAAAAAAATATTAAATTAATATTGTTTTTACTCCTTTTTAATTATTTTAATGTTATGATGTTAAAAATAAAATAAAAAATATATAATTTTGATGGTTTTCTCAAATGAAAAATTTAAAAGCAACTTGCAACATAATGATAAATATATAGTTTGAGAGAAATCAAATCTTGATGTCCAAGAGTCAATAAAAATGTATTTTATTAAAAAAAAAGATGCTATCTACACATATCTAATTTAATATAATTTTTCGAAATAGTTTTTTTTCCTGGTGTGTGAATAATTTGATTTTGATTTTTTCTTATCGAATCCGACGTTAACCTTTATTAAAATCCGGTTGCAAAACCATAGTGCAAGCACCACGACAACTCCCTTGATAAAATATGACATCCAAGGAAAGAGAAATGTCGTCATAAAATTCAAGCATAAGACTTACTCTGGGAAGCTTGCTTCGTCAGGATGCGAGTTGATCATAAATTGAGAAACACTAATGTGACCATTGCACTGCAGTGAATCAAATGCAATTGCATTTGTCTCACAAAGCATGTTCCTTTGAATTTCACTTAGCAAATCCAAGCAACCAGACTTGATAATAATATATTTAACCAACCTTTAACTTTAATTCAGCTCAAAATCATATTTGATTAAATTGGTTCAGGTTTGATCAAGAAAAATGTCTGAATCCTCTCAATCCATGTATATCAATTTTATTAGTTTTCATTAAAATGATGTTGTTTTATCCTTTAAAAAATTTATTTAGTGTTAAACTAGATCAAGTCTAAACATGATTTAGATAGTTAATCAGGTGACTAGCTAAACTTTAAAGTCAACTAGGTTTAATTAGATAAATTTAATTTTTAGTTCAAATTAAAATCCAATTCATATCATATCTCAAATAGGTTTGAACAAGTTTAATAATCATCCTAATAACTTCTTAATTGTCATAGCTTTTATAACTTTTCAAACTCGAGACATAAGACTGAAACATTCTATTTTAAAAAATCACAAAACTTAATTCTTAATCAAACAAATGTTGAAAGCTGAAATTGAAAAAAAAATTAATTATATAAAAAGATAAAAAAAAAAGCAATTGAAAGAATGAGCATCAAAATTAAAATAAAATAAAAAATTTAGTTTAGATTGAAGGGTGGAAATGAAAACAAAAATAAATTTAACAAAAGATAAAAAAAAACAATTGATCAAAATAATGAGGGTCAAAATTGAGATAAAATATAAAATAAAAATTCTTTTATTCAATGGTGAAATTGAAAATAAAAATCAATTTAATAAAAAGATTACAAAACAATCAAAAGAATAAGGACCAAATTAAAAAAAATAACATATTACAAATTGGGATTGAATGATCATATTGAAAACAAATCAAAATTTTAAAAAAAATAAAATAAAAAAATAAAGATCTAATTCAACATCTTAAAAAATCAAAGGATAACTCTAAAATTTTACGTGGCTAAACAAGATTTTTAAAGGGGCGGGAGACAAAGTAAGAGAAGAAAAAAAAGTCATCAGTACTATCATGTTACCACCCCAACACTACCACGACGTCGTGGTGCTTTCAATTATATAGCAGAAGTTGGTGTTGTGTTGCTGGGAGGCGCGACATGCACCACTGAAAGGTATTTGTGCTTTTCATATGATATGAGAATGCACGTTCTAGTTACTTTTTGTTTTTTAATACTATTTTATATTTATTAAAATATAAAAGCAATCTTTTGTTAACCTAATAATAATGTAAAAAAACAAACGCAAAGATGCTCTTGGATGTTAGTTTATAATTTTATTTTTTTTAAGTATTTTAATTGTTTTACGTATGTTTTTTTTTTTAAATAATCTCCAAATAATTTAGTGATTAATAATAAATCTTGTTAGTGATTAATAATAAATCTTGTTAAATAAACATGCTGCACTTAGAGAACGTTTGGGAACGCGGTTGCGGCGGCGTTCTCAAAAAAATTATTTTTTTTTAACTAAAATTTAATATGGTTTGTACATTTTGGATCGTTTTGATGTACTGATGTTAAAAATAATTTTAAAAAAAATAAAAAAACATCATTGACATGCATTTTAGCATGAAAAGTTATTTGAAAAACACCCACAACCACACTGCCAAACAAACTCTAAATGAATTTTTGTTAGAGGTCTTTAAAAATATAATAATAGTTATTTTTTTAAATATTTTTATTTAAAAATATATTAAAATGATATTTTTTATTTTTTAAATTAATATTAATTTATAAAAATATTTAAAAATAAAAATAATTTAAAAAACTTTTAATTTTTTTTAAATATACTTTTAAATTGCAAAAACAGAGATACCGCTGGTACTGCCACGCGCAAACTGTGTCACCGATCATTTTTAATCAAACACAATTCTCCTCATCATCCCTCCCCAACATTAATCAAGATCACCGGAAACACCCATGGAATTCCCTCCCGGCCACCACTCTAACACTCATCACCACCGAAGAAACGATGATGAAGAAGAGAGAAGAGAGAATTACCCGCCACCAGACACTACCCCACCACCACCATCTTTCCACCAACCACCACCTCCCTCCTCACACTACTATCAAGAACCTCCACAACCACCATCTTTCCACCAACCACCACCTCCCTCCTCACACTACTATCAAGAATCTCCACAACCACCATCTTTCCACCAACCACCACCTCCCTCTTCACACTACTATCAAGAACCTCCACAACCACCAAGACCATATTTTCAAGAAGCTACCTATGCACCTTCACCACCACCTCCATTTCAAGAAACTCAAGTCATTCGCACATCTCATCATTATCCACCACCACCAACACAGGTGAATCATGTTTCTCATGAAAAAACTGAAACCCATCAGTCTTTTAAGCCGCATATGCCATCTTCCATTCACCAGCAAACTCATCAATCTGGCTCTGCTTCTGGGCTTGACCTTTATAATAAACCTAGCTTCAAGGTTTACAGCAAAGCTGAACCTGATTTTCACCTCACTATTAGGGACGGAAGAGTGATTCTTTCTCGGTCAAATCCTTCCGATGAATTCCAAGTATGTAAAAATCAAAACTTTCTTTTCTCTCAAACTCAATTTGTCTATAAAAATTACCTTCCTTTGCACATTTTTGCTTCTATTTCATAAAGTTTTGTTTTTTAAATTCACATTACTATAATCTGGGTTTGTCTTTTTATGTGCTTTGTTTTTTGGTTGGTTTGGTTACAATTCTCATGAGTATTTAATCTGATCATTGTTTTGTAATTCAAATTCCATAAGCATGAAAAGATCACATTTTTTTGTCCTTGTCTTTGGTTATTTGTTTAATTTTACAATCATATGATCCTTGTGCAGACTGATCATTTTAGTTGTTTAGACCTGCTTGCTTTAGTTTTCATTATTCCATTCCAGGGTTTTGGAGTCTTACATATTTGTAGTTGTGCTTGATTTGTGCTGGTTGTTGTTGTTGTTATAGAACTGGTTTAAAGATGAGAAGTACAGCACAAGAGTGAAGGATTCGGAGGGATGTCCTGCCTTTGCTTTGGTAAACAAGGCCACTGGTCAGGCCATAAAGCATTCCATTGGAGAGGCAAACCCTGTAAGAAATTCTCTGAGATCATGAACTTTTTGAAAGTTTGTTCTTCTATGTCTTTCATTTTCATGTCTCATGGCCTTGACCTTTAGTTGCGGAAAACATGACCTTGTAAAGCGTCATCTTTTTGACAGATTTTGTTTCAATTCATTTTATATATGCATTTGTGTATTCTCGTTTTCCTCGATACTGAGTCAAAATAGCCCATACGTTTTGGAAACATAGAAGGTGCTCTTATGAGCTTGACTCAACATTGTATAAGCAGCTTTTAAACCTGATCAAGGTAATTTGGGACTGAAATGTGAACAAGAGTTACTTTTAATGATTTAATACATTGTCCAAAACTCTATATTCTATAGGAAACCAAGAGGTTGATGTTTTTCTTTTCCTTTGGAAGTGTGGGCATTGCTGATAGGACTGTGACTGGATATTGTACACAAGGCAACAGTTTCAGTAAATTTCAGTTGCGATCTCAGATACATTGCTTGCCACTGTTGTTCATGACCATAAATGATCCAACATTGTATATCCTCTTTAAGGCCCAAATCCTGTTTTGGTGACATTTATCACAGAAACATAATGTGGTAAGATTGGATTGAACAACAGAGTAGAATTTCTTCATTTATTGTCCTGCAGATTATTCAAAACATGTTTAGCACGTATGTTTTGGGTTTTGATGCAGCAAGCCTTCAAATCTCCCTATTCATTTTATCCAAGCTACTCATCCTAGACAAGAACTGGTGTCACAAATTATGAAGTATTTAGCATTTAAATTACTTATGTTTTTTTCTTTTTATTGAGAAAGAACCAGCATGCTTCCCACATTTCACAACATGGAATCTATTAAGGGGAGTGTATGTGTAAACACAGTAATGACCAGGCCACTTGCTAACTAGTGTCAATGGCTTTGTTGCTCCTCTCCTTCTTAATCTACCCATATATCATTTTAAGGCTTCTAATATACAACTCTTATTGCCTATCACTTGATTGTTCTATACCAGCTTTCAACTTGTGGGCATGCATGCAGGTGTACCATGGTACCATAGAGAAAATTGAGCTTACTACCATAGAAACATTTTAAATCAGCTTGAACTTGATTTTCTTTCTTATACTTGACAAATAAAACTTCTCTACTTAGAGACTCTTGTAAGGTTGTTAATGAAATAAATTATACTTTTCCTTCAAAATATTCGTTTAGGGTGCACTTGGTGTAGGATATATCCTGTAGTGAAATATGTTGTGTCCCTGCTTTTGGTGGGCATAAGTTGACAAATAAACAATTCAGCGCATTGATAGCTAAGAGGAAGTCCTCATGAAAGCCTATTCCTTTTCTTTTTCCCTCTTGAGCAAAAAATGTTATGCCTTCAACAATGTCAAACCTGTCCCGAAATTATATTTCTGCAGGTGCAGCTGATTCCATACAATCCAGATGTTCTTGATCAGTCTATCCTATGGACCCAAAGCAAGGACTTGGGTGATGGTTTTAGAGCTGTAAGGATGGTTAACAATACCCACCTGAATGTTGATGCTTTTCATGGTGATAAGAAATCTGGTGGGGTTCATGATGGTACCACTATTGTACTCTGGAAATGGAACAAAGGTGATAACCAACGATGGAAGATCATTCCAGCTCAGTACTGTAAGTTTCTAAACAAGCAAAACACAAGGATTTACCATCTCTTTGTTTTTCATCATGCAAACATCATATAAAAACACAAATCCAAGATGATTTCATTTGATGAAAAAGAAGTCCAAGATTAATTAAGTATATACGCCTTCATGATTTTACTGATGTTCTTGCTGTTGATCGTTATGCAGGAAATTATGTGTGATGGCGTTGCCAGTTCTGGAAGCTATATTGTATTTGCTGAACCTTGAATAAATTCTCGGGAGAATTGGTTTTTGTTCGTTTTGAGAATGTTTTGTGCTTTGCGTGCTTTTTGGTGTGAAAACTTTGTGGCAAACACTCTTTTAGCCCTGTCTCAATGTATGCTATTATTTATTATCGTTAATAATGCCATGTTGTGTAATCAATCAAAACATATATCACAGAATTTGCACGGATAAACCTACTGCATATATTACCAAACAGGTTTTTTGGTGTTTTATGCTCGTGAAGTTTCCTCCACATGTTTTACTTTCAGCTCTTCTTTAGCTCAAGGCAACATATAAAGACTGTAAGGTTCTAAACCTAAACCTAAAGGAAGTGAGTCTAACAGCTTGTAACAGCTTGTCAGACCTATATATTTAGATTCAGTGCATAGCTGAATTTAATGATGTTGGGTCCGATATATTACCATACCAACATGTATTTAAGCACAATGCGTGTTTGAATACAAGGATGCATGTACTTGGGTTTAAAGTATACATAAACACAAGAATGTTGGGTTGATATATTGTTAGATCTACATGTACGTGGGTTCAACGCATGATAGAATTCATTATGTTGGGTTTGGTATCTTGCCAGACTCACATGTACTTAAACTAAGCGCGTAGCTACCCTCAAGAATGTTAAACTCAAGAATATTGAGTTCAACATCTCACTTGATCTATATGTATTTGAGATTAGTGCATAGCTAAATCTAAAGATATTGAGCTTAAAGATAAGGTTAGACCTATATTATTTGGGCTTGATATTCTGTCTAGTCTAGCTATGTTGAGTTAATACCTTGTCTTTAAGCCTTTTAAACATGTATTTTAAGCAAAAATAACATTTATAATGATCCATCACAAACATATAACTATAACATAAAAACAAAATTAATAAGAGCACTTGAACAGAAAGAAAAAAAATTCATAAACAACATACTTTGTATCTAACCACTTAGTACAACATATCGATGGGCTTATGAGATGAGCGTAGCATAAATTTACCTCTAATGCAGGAAATTTCGCATACATGAACAAACTACATTTAATGACATTACGCTGCTTCCCTAAGTTGTCAATACAAATCGTGTTTTCAAGGAAATATTTTGGGATAATTATCAACTCTCTTGTAAAAATCTTTTATAAAAATATTTTCATAAAACTTTTTGCATCTATCTGACCTTAAAACACGTTAACTCATCTGGTTTTTTTTTTTTTCTGAATTTTTATTTTGGGTTTTACACATACAAATTATTTAACAGATTTCATATATAAAATATCTTACCCCTACAAGATTATATATCATATATAAAATATCTTACCCCTACAAGATTATATATCTACATATTATATGTACAATATTTATATTATGTTTATGATTATATTTTATAACGTAAACTATATATAAAAGCTTGGCATCATAAATATCTTTTTTCTTTAAATCAATAATATTATAGAGATTGTAAGTGAAAAAAAAATGGTTTAAATAACTATCTAAACATTTGTTTCAATTAAAAAAAATTATATATTATATATGTAATATAATAAAAATGTAAAGATAATGTAAAAATTATAAATATAAATAAGTACAAGGGCTTGAGTATAAACCTTGTATAAAACTCTTGATTTTGTGACTATATATTTTTTTATCATGTAATTAAAAATAATAGTTTTGAAAAAAAACCGTGTTATTAAATTTTAGAAAGTCCATTGACAAGTTCATGAGTTTGGCGGGTTTAACTTTTCTTTTTGAAAAAATTCATTTTTTTTCAATTTAATCCTTCGATATTAGGCTAATTGGGAATTAAATTTTATAATTTGTCACTTTGCTTTCTATGAGGTTATCGTGATCTCAAAAAAAATCTCGGTAATGGATTAGTGCTCGATTTTGTGATCTTTTATTTTTGTTATCATATTGTTAAATAAACAATAGTTTTAAAAACACAAGTTATTAGCGTGGCATGGAGTCTTTGACTTGGTTTATGGGTTTTTGACGTGTTGATTTAGGTTACCCGATTCATAGGTTTGGCGGGTTTACCCATCAAATTCGATGTTTTTTTTTTAGTTTTTTATCATTTAATTTTTTAATTGATTTTTTTTATATCACCCTTCTTTAATATTGGATTGGTTTTGAAATGAACTTCATGATTTATTTTTGTCTGTTTTCTATATTATCACAATTTAAAATAACGTCTGGTTTATGGTTGATGCTTTATTTTGCAAGCATCTATTTTTTTTTTCATATGATTAAATAAAAATAATTTACATAAACAACAAAATTATTAAACCCAATTGAGTCCATGATTCAGGGCGCGGGGTGACTAGGATCGATCCAATATGGCTTTGTATTTTTTTTAAAAAAAAGTTGTCATCTTGAAATTTTTTTTAAAAGTGAAACCATGTTTTTATCAGTTATCAAAGTTAACTTTGGAATCATGAAATAGAGCAATTCACATCAGGGCAATTCGTATACATTTTAATTCAAAACTCAAGTTAGGCAAAGAGCTGGGATGGAAGGTTTCAAGAATGACACGCTTCGTCAGGTCATTCAAGAATGATATTGCTAAAGAATTCCCTGAACTCTTGACATGCTTTTTAAGTTTTAAAAAATTTGGTTTGCCTAAGGCGGAACTTAGGCCAATGAACTAGTTATTCACAAGAATTGTAGCATTGGCTAATTTCCTTCTTGTTTTCTTAATTTTTTTTGTTTTGATCATCAAACTATAAGTTTTTTTTAATTTGATACTCCAAGTTTTTTTTGTTGTTCTTTAATTATTTTCTCATTAAATTTTATTCTTTCATGTGCTCGGGATCTAAAAAAAAAAATTAGGGTTTAACGACATGTCAATTTTGCATTAGAAAGTTTTGAATTGTAGTAAAGTATAAAATTAAAAAAACAAGAACCAAATTTGATACTAACAATAATTTCCATCCTTTTTCCATGTTTAAAGTTCAATAGTTGCGTAAACCTATAATTTGGTATGATAATTTTCACTTTCTTTTACACTTGGTCCTTTTTTATATATAATTTTTTTGTTTTGGTCTCAAACTTTATTTGTTTTATATTTTAGTCCCCTTGTATCTTGATAGAAGAGTGAGAAAGTTGAATGAAATATTTGAGGAGAGAGAGCTTTCTAGTTATTGGATTGTGACCACTAAGTCTTCAATTTTAGTGTCAATGAATTTTTTTTAGAGAGGAAATCAAAGAAGGTAACTTCTACATTCATTGATTCTAGGAAAAGTAGATTGAAACATATGATTTTTTTATTTGATTTAATTTCAAGATTTTGGACCAATTATAAAGTGTTTTGTTGTTAGAAATGAGACTATTGAGGTTCATATGATGTTTTTTTTTATTAATATTTTTGGATAAAAAATGGTTAATATATCAAAAAACTTGAACCTAGATTTTCTTCTCACAAACAAACAATGTGTCATCTGTTAAGGCAGGTGACATGTCATCTATTAAAAAAAAATCATTATTCATCCTTTGAGAGAAAAAAAACAGGTGTGTAGACCTGGGTTTGCATGTGGGCTAGGGGCATATAACCAACTCATGCATGCATGTTCCTTCCACTTTTTTTTTAATTGTTTTCTTTTTTATTATTTTATTATTTATTTTTTAAAATAAATTTCTTCAAATAATATTTTTAATGATAATCAAATTATGCCACTATTTTCAAATAATATTAGCAATTACTTTCTTAATAATTATATATATGAACTCAATGCATAATATTCTAAATACATATAAAATATCTATTTTTAAGATTTTTATTTTAAATGTTTTATAAGTTTTTATATTTATAATGTTTTTGATACTTTCACTTCAAAATTATTGTTTTATTATTTTAGCCTTTTTGTTTTATTAAAACTTGCCTTTAAAACTCTTATAAGCTTTTGTTTTAAAAAAAACTTGTGATAAAAATAAATTGTCAAAAAAAGAAAGCATTAATAAGAAAACGAGGTTTTGGTTAAGAGATATACTTTTATACTTATTTCAAATTATTTGATTTTTTTTATATTGCTTTGAATTCCTTGCAGTATCTATGCAAGTAACAACATGGCTACAGAGAAAGATATATTTCTGGCTAAAAAATTATAGTAAGAAAACAAAGAATATATACTAACAGTTATTTTATTTCTACATATATTAAAATTACTATATTTGTGATGAAGATCCATTTTTATTTCCCTATATTTGAATAAGAAAAATTCAAATTGAACTCCATATCATGACATCAAATATTTTCATTTAGATCTATCTTTTGACCTTTTGTTTTAGTCTTTATCTAGCGTTAACTACTCATTTTATTATTTATTTTTATATATAATTTTCACTTTATTTAGTGTTAACGAAATGATTGCTAATATTATCATAAAGATCTTTAATCTTATTTAAAAACTATGAAAAAATTGAATGATATTTTATTGAATAATATTTTATCTATTCTGAATTTTATTCAAAATCTAAGAAAAAAAGTAAAAGGAAACATAAAAAAAGGCCAAATGCTGAAAATATATATAAAAAAGGATAAATTTAGTAAAAAGAAAATTAAAAGTTTAAAAGATCAACTTACATCTTTGCAAAATAAACATGATGATTTGAATAAAACATGTAATAGATTGTCTAAAGAAAATGATTCCTTGAGTAATGTTACTAGTTATTCATCATCTATAGATGATTTGAAAATTGAAAATAAAGCTCTTAGGAACAAGTTAAAGATATAACTTTGACTTTAGCTATGTTTATTCTATTAGAAAATCAAAACAAAATCTTAAATCGAAGTGGTTTAGGATATAATATTGTTAAAAAATAAAAAACAAGTGAACATGTCTTTATGAAACATCTAGTTTGTACAATTATTTTTTTGCTTGAGATTATTGTGGTAGGAAAGGTCATTTATCTTATAAATGTAGAATTAAGAAAATGTTCTATCTAAAAACATAATGTGAATACTAAAAGGTACTAAGCCTAACCAATAAGAACTCAATGAGAAAAGGGTACCATATAATTATTATCATAGGAATTCAAGAAATGTGTATCAATATAGATTGAATTTCATAGCTTCATTAAGAGACAACAATCAAATGACGAATTCACTAATCAAAGCCTCAATTCAATAATTATCAATTTAAGGGAAAATTACATTGGAGGAACAAGAAAAGAAGATATAAAAAGTCTTCTTTCTTCAAAAAGAACCCAAGGAGGCATGTGTCTTGGAATGTAGAAAAATACACGTAAGGAATGTGCC
>Ga0307514_10005653_pt1 | contig 11083 bp, 10 predicted proteins | sample 16_EM_MG_FD_203088 | JGI IMG/M metagenome (GOLD analysis project Ga0307514, IMG submission 203088) | Populus trichocarpa ectomycorrhiza microbial communities from riparian zone in the Pacific Northwest, United States - 16_EM | ecosystem: Host-associated > Plants > Roots > Unclassified | place... | reverse complement strand
TAGTGGACGGCGATGGACCCACCGCTGCGCGAAACCATGCTGATCCGCGGCGACGTCGACGCCATCACCGGCTTCACCTTCACTTCGCTGCTCAACCTGGAGGCCCGCGGCACCAAGGCCGAAGACGTGGTGGTGCTGCCCTACCCCGATTTCGGCGTGAAGCTCTATGGCAATGCCATCATCGCCTCGCCGAAGATCCTCAAGGAAAACCCGGCCGCGGTGAAAGCCTTCCTGCTGGCCTTCACCAAGGGTGCGAAGGACGTCATCGCCAAGCCCGCCGCCGCCATCGAGGACGTGAAGGCGCGCGACGGCATCATCAATGTGGCGCTGGAAACCCGCCGCCTGAACATGGCCATCGACACCGTGATCAACAGCCCCAACGCCCGCACCGAAGGCTTCGGCCAGGTCAGCGGCCCGCGGCTCACGCTGATGGCCTCACAGGTGTCCGACGCCTTCGGCACCAAGACGCGGGTGAACCCGGACGCGGTGTGGAACGGCAGCTTCCTGCCCTCTTCCGCTGAACTCAACATCCTGCCTGCAAAGAAGTGAGCCAAGCTCCGTCTTTTGTCGAGTTTCGTGACGTCTGGCTCGCCTACAACGACGAACTTCTCGCGCAGAACCACTTTGCCGTCGAGGCCATCGACCTGCAGGTGACGCAGGGCGAATTCATCGCCATCGTCGGGCCTTCGGGCTGTGGCAAGTCGACCTTCATGAAACTCACCACCGGCCTGAAGATGCCGTCGATGGGCAAGATCCTGATCGACGGCCAGCCGGTCACCGGGCCGTTGAAGATCTCGGGCATGGCCTTCCAGGCGCCTTCACTGCTGCCCTGGCGCACCACCGTGGACAACGTGCTGCTGCCGCTGGAGATCGTCGAACCCTACCGCTCGAACTTCAAGGCTAACCGCAAGGCATACGAGGAGCGTGCCCGCAAGCTCTTGCAGAAGGTCGGCCTCGGCGGGTACGAGGACAAGTTCCCCTGGCAGCTCTCCGGTGGCATGCAGCAGCGCGCCAGCATCTGCCGCGCGCTGATCCACGAGCCGAAGATGCTGCTGCTCGACGAGCCCTTCGGCGCGCTCGATGCGTTCACCCGCGAAGAACTGTGGTGCATCCTGCGCGACCTGTGGACCGAGCAGAAATTCAACGTCATCCTGGTCACACACGACCTGCGTGAAAGTGTGTTCCTGGCCGACACGGTGTACGTGATGAGCAAGAGCCCGGGCCGCTTCGTGGTGAAGCGCGAGATCGACCTGCCACGGCCTCGTGAACTGGAAGTGACCTATACGAAAGAGTTCACCGACATCGTGCTCGAACTCAGAGGCCACATCGGCAGCATCCGCAAAACCACAGCCCCCGCAGAGAAGAACTGATGCACAAAAAAACAGTCGAGGCCTGGTCGCCCTGGATTTTGCTGATCGCCGTGTTGTTGCTGTGGCAGATCGTCTGCTCGGCCTTCGACGTCTCCGAATTCATCTTCCCCAGCCCCTGGCGCATCTGGACGCAGTTCCTCGAATTCAAGCTCATCATCGCCGGCCATGCCTGGCGCACCTTCTGGGTCACGATGGTGGGCTTCGGCCTGGCCATCGTGGTGGGCGTGCTGCTCGGCTTCGTCATCGGCAGCTCGCGCCTGGCCTATGCGGCGGTGTATCCGCTGATGACAGCCTTCAACGCCCTGCCCAAGGCCGCGTTCGTGCCGATCCTGGTGGTGTGGTTCGGCATCGGCGCGGGGCCGGCCATCCTCACCGCCTTTTTGATCTCGTTCTTTCCGATCATGGTCAACATCGCCACCGGCCTGGCCACGCTGGAGCCCGAGTTGGAGGACGTGCTGCGCGTGCTCGGCGCCAAGCGCTGGGACGTGCTGGTCAAAGTCGGCCTGCCGCGTTCCATGCCCTATTTCTTCGGCTCGCTCAAGGTGGCCATCACCCTGGCCTTCGTCGGCACCACGGTGTCGGAGATGACGGCCGCCAACGAAGGCATCGGCTACCTGCTGATCTCGGCCGGCTCGGCCATGCAGATGGGCCTGGCCTTCGCCGGCCTGGTGGTGGTGGGGGCGATGGCCATGGTGATGTACGAGCTGTTCAGCTTCATCGAGAAACACACCACCGGCTGGGCACATCGGGGTTCTCAGAATGCTTAGCCTCCCGGCTTGTCGCTGCGCGTACTTCGCCACCTCCCGAGGAGGAGACGCCGCGTGCCTTGGGGCGGCCCGGCGGCTGCGGCCCACATGAACTCGGAACAGCTTATTCGTCATTTGCGTCGCGCGAACGCGGTAGCCGCCCAAGCCATGTCGCTTGGCCGCCACCCGTTCGGCACGATCCTCGTCGCGCCCGATTTTGAGACGGTGCTGGCCGAACAAGGCAACGTCGACCAGGTGAACCATGCCGAGGCCGTACTGGCCCGCAGCGCGGCTTCGAACTTCGCCCCCGACTACCTCTGGGGCTGCACCCTGGTCACCACGGTCGAGCCCTGCGCCATGTGCGCCGGCACGCAGTATTGGGCGCACATCGGCCGGCTCGTCTTCGGCATGACGGAAAAGCGCCTGCTCGAACTCACCGGTAACCACCACGAAAACCCGACCATGGACCTGCCCTGCCGCACGGTGTTCGCCAGCGGGCAGAAGGCGGTGGAGGTGATCGGGCCGGTAGCCGAAGTCGAGGACGAGATCGCGGCGCTGCACCGGGATTTCTGGAGGCGGCGACCGGACGTGTGATAGCGGCCTGCGGCGAGGGCGCACAGGCTGTATCTTGACTCGGCTTGACATGTATCAGGCACTGCCGAGCCGGATCTGCGTATGCTCAAACCACCGTCGCTTTTGACGGAGGCAGTCCCCCGCGCGCTTGGATCGTCAACACGTTCTTACACGCCGGGCAGGAGATACCCGAATGACACAACACCCACGCCGCGTTTTCCTCATGACCCTTGCCGCCACTGGCGCCGCCCTGGTCACCGCCACCCAAGCCCGGGCTCAGGCCAAGGTCGACGAAAAAGATCCCCAGGCCGCAGCCCTCGGCTATGTGGCCGATTCGGCCAAGGCCGATGCCAAGAAATACCCCAAGCACGAAGCCGCCCAGTTGTGCGGCAACTGCGCGCTCTACCAGGGCAAGCCCGGCGACGCGGCCGGAGTCTGCCCGCTGTTCGCCGGCAAGCAGGTGCAGGCCAAGGGCTGGTGCAGCGCCTGGGCCAAGAAGGGGTAAGAACGTGTTGACGATCTAAGCCCGCAGGCCGGCACCCGCGCACAAACGCGCTGGCTACCGTCCTACAGCCCGCCGACCACGGGCCGCCTACAAAGGAGACTCTCAGCCTCTCAGACAAGGCCCCTGCACCATGATCTCCAACGCGCCCGCGGTCGACGACGGCTTTACGCCCCCATGCCTGCTGGCGTGCGGGAGCGCGCCATGAGCGCGTCCTGGCAGCAGCAGAGCGGGCGCTGGGTGGCCGGCAATGCGTTCGAGCTGCTCGAAAACGGCGAGGCCTTTTTTCCGCGGGTGTTCGAGGCCATCCGCAACGCGCAGCGCGAGGTGGTGCTCGAAACCTTCATCCTGTTCGAAGACAAGGTCGGCCTCGAACTGCACGCCGCCTTGCTCACAGCCGCAAGGCGCGGCGTGCAGGTGGACATGACCATCGACGGCTTCGGTTCGCCCGACCTGTCGCCGGCCTTCATCTCCGCCTTGTGCGATGCCGGGGTGCGCATCCATGTGTTCGATCCGGGCACGCGCCTGCTGGGCTGGCGCACGAACATGCTGCGCCGCATGCACCGCAAGATCGTGGTAGTGGACGGCGAGCTGGCCTTTGTCGGCGGCATCAACTATTCGGCCGATCACCTGGCCGACTTCGGGCCCGAGGCCAAGCAGGACTATTCGGTGCAGGCGCGCGGGCCGATCGTGGCCGTGATCCACCGCTTCGTGCACACCATGCTCGCCACCGGCCAGCGCCATGCCTCGGGCCGGCGCTGGTTCAGCTACCGCGCCAGGCTGCGCAGCGAAAGCGGTGCCGCGGAATCGGCAGGCGACGCGCAGGCCTTGTTCGTGACGCGCGACAACGGCCAACACACCAACGACATCGAACGCCACTACCGCGCCGCCATCCGCTCGGCACGCCAGCGCGTGACCATCGCCAACGCCTACTTCTTTCCGGGCTACCGGCTGATCCGCGAACTGCGGCGTGCGGCACGGCGCGGCGTGCAGGTGCGGCTCATCCTGCAGGGCCAGCCCGACATGCCGATCGTGAAGACGGCCGCCGGCCTGCTCTACCACCACCTGATCAATGCCGGCGTGCGGATCTTCGAATACGGCGAACGCCCGCTGCACGGCAAGGTGGCGCTGGTCGACGACGCCTGGGCCACCGTGGGCTCGAGCAACCTCGACCCGCTGAGCCTGTCGCTGAACCTGGAGGCCAACCTCATCATTCGCGACCGGGCCTTCAACCAGCACCTGGCCGAGCGGCTCGAAGACCTGGTCCAGCACAAGTGCCAGGAGATCGCCGCCGAAAGCCTGGGGCCGGCCAGCGGCTGGCGCATTGCGCGCAGCTTCCTGGTGTTCCACTTGCTGCGGCACTACCCGTCCTGGGCCGGCTGGCTGCCGGCGCATGCGCCCAGGCTGGTGCCGGCACAGGCCGCCGACGGCCCTGAAGGCCGCTGCGTGCAGGGTGTGAGCGAGGGCGGACGATGAATGCGCGCGGAAGCGTGGTGACGGCGATAGCCCGCGCCCCGGTCACAAAACCTGTGGTCAAACCAGACGGCCATCGCTGGTGGCCCTGGTTCAAACGGGGCCTCGCGCTGACCTTCTTCGCCCTGGTGCTGGCCCTGCTGCTGCGGCAGATGCACCACCTGGCCTGGGCCGAGGTGTGGCAGGGATTGCAGGCGCTGCCGGCACCGGTGCTGCTGACCGCCGCCGGCCTGGCGCTGGCCAGCCATCTGCTGTATGCGTGTTTCGACCTGCTGGGCCGGCACTACGCCCGCCACAATCTGGCCACACCCACGGTGATGGCCATCACCTTCGTGAGTTATGCCTTCAACCTCAGCATGGGCTCGCTCATCGGTGGCGTAGGCTTTCGCTACCGGCTGTATGCGCGGTTCGGCCTGGGCACGGCGCGCACCACCCGCATCATCACCATGAGCATGCTGACCAACTGGCTCGGCTACCTGTTGTTGGCCGGGCTGATGTTCACGCTGTTCCCGCCGACGCTGCCCGCGCACTGGGAGGTCGATGCCGCCACACTGCCGATCACCGGGGCTGTGATGCTGGCCCTGCCCATCGCCTACCTGCTGTGGTGCGCCGCGTCCAGGCGCCGTAGCTGGACGCTGCGCGGCCACCTCGTCGATGTGCCGACGCTGCGGCTGGCGCTGCTGCAGATGGCCATGTCCTGCGCCAACTGGCTGATCATGGCCGGCGTGGTCTATGTGTTGCTACGGCAGCACATTGAATTCCCCGTGGTTCTCGGCACACTGCTCGTCGGCGCGGTGGCCGGGGTGTTGGCCCATGTGCCCGCCGGCCTGGGCGTGCTCGAAGCCGTGTTCGTGGCCCTGCTGTCGGACTACGCACCCGCGCCCACCCTCGTCGCCGCCGTGCTGGCCTACCGCGCCCTGTATTACCTCGTGCCGCTGATCATCGCGGGTGCCGTGTACGTGCTGCTCGAAGCACGCGCAAAACAACTACCAGCCCGCGCACATCACCCTCTGAGGGTCGAAAAATATTCGCGCCCTCAGATAGGGAATTGAGTCGTCGAGAGTACTTCCTTCAGCACCATGAACGAGCGGATCTGCCGCACCGCCGGCAGGTAGAGCAGTTGCTCGGCATGCAGCCGGTTGAAGCTCTCGCTGTCCTTGGTGCGCAGCAGCATGAAGTAGTCGAACTCGCCGGTGACCACATGGCACTCCATGCAGCCCGAGACCTTCTGCGCGGCCTTTTCGAAATCGGCGAACGACTCTGGCGTGGAGCGGTCCAGCACCACGCCGATCACCACCAGCATGCCGGCGTCGAGCGCACGCGGATTCAGCAGCGCCACGATGCCCCGGATGAAGCCGGCGTCCTTCAGCCGTTCCACCCGGCGCAGGCAAGCCGGCGGGCTCAGGTTGACCTTGGCCGCCAGCGCCACGTTCGACACCGAAGCGTCGCGCTGCAACGCGCGCAAGATAGCGCGGTCGGTGCGGTCCAGGCCTTCGGCGGGCGGCTCGGCCGCGGCGCTCTTGGAACGAACTTTTGTTGTGCCAACACTTGTTTTTTTGGAACCAATCGCCATTGAATTGACTTTCAATCGGTTTTTATTGATGAATTCACGCAAATTTCGCAAGCACATTAAAACCGATATTTCCTAACATTGGTCCTGTCGTGGCAGCCCTGCCATCCGTCTTAACCACAGGAGTCCTTCCATGCAGTTGAAAAACTTTGCCCGCTACCCGCTGACCTTCGGCCCCTCGCCCATCACGCCGCTCAAGCGCCTGAGCGCCCACCTCGGCGGCAAGGTCGACCTGTTCGCCAAGCGCGAAGACTGCAACAGCGGCCTGGCCTTCGGCGGCAACAAGACCCGCAAGCTCGAATACCTGATCCCCGAAGCCATCGCCGGCGGCTACGACACCCTGGTGTCGATCGGCGGCATCCAGTCCAACCAGACCCGCCAGGTCGCCGCCGTGGCCGCGCACCTGGGCATGAAGTGTGTGCTGGTGCAAGAAAACTGGGTGAACTATTCCGACGCCGTGTACGACCGCGTGGGCAACATCGAGATGTCGCGCATCATGGGCGCCGACGTGCGGCTCGACGCGGCCGGCTTCGACATCGGCATCCGCCCCAGTTGGGAACAAGCCATGGAAGACGTGCGCCAGGCCGGTGGCAAGCCCTTCCCCATTCCCGCCGGCTGCTCCGAGCACCCTTATGGCGGCCTGGGCTTCGTCGGCTTCGCCGAAGAAGTGCGCGCACAGGAGGCCGAGCTCGGCTTCAAGTTCGACTACGTGGTGGTGTGCTCGGTCACAGGCAGCACCCAGGCCGGCATGGTGGTGGGCTTTGCCGCCGACGGCCGGGCCAACAAGGTCATCGGCATCGACGCCTCGGCCAAGCCCGAGAAGACCCGCGACCAGATCCTGCGCATCGCCAAGAACACCGCCAACCTGGTGGAACTCGGCCGCCCGATCACCGACGCCGACGTGGTGCTCGACACCCGCTTCGGCGGCCCCGAATACGGTCTGCCCAATGAAGGCACGCTGGAAGCCATCCGCCTGTGCGCACGCATGGAAGGCATGCTCACCGACCCGGTCTACGAAGGCAAGTCGATGCACGGCATGATCGACCTGGTGCGCGAAGGCTTCTTCCCCGAAGGCTCGAAAGTGCTGTACGCGCACTTGGGCGGCGTGCCGGCCTTGAACGCCTACAGCTTCCTGTTCCGCAACGGCTGAGATGTGGCCCGCGGGCCGCACAATCGGCGGCATGCGGGCACTTCCTTCCCTCCTCTCCACCTTCTCCTGGCAGGAGCTGCGGCAGCACCCGTGGCGCAACGCCGCCGCCGTGATGGCGGTGATGCTGGGCGTGGCGCTGGCGTTTTCGGTACACCTGATCAATGCCTCGGCGCTGAGCGAGTTCGCAAGCGCGGTGCGCTCGGTGGGCGGCCAGCCCGACCTTGCCCTGCGGGCGATGCAGAGCCAGTTCGACGAAGCGCTCGAAACACGGTTTGGCCGCGTGGCCACACATCCGCAGGTGGCCGTGGCCAGCCCGGTGCTGGAGGTACCGAGCTTCACCGTGGCCGCCGGCGGCCAGCGCCAGCCGATCCGCGTGGTGGGTGTGGACGCCCTGGTGGTGGCTGCGGTGGCGCCGGGCCTGATGCCGCTGCCTTCCGAGGACGCCGGACGCATGGCGCTGTTCGCACCCGGTACCGTCTTCCTGAACGCCGCGGCACAACAGCTGGCCGCCACACAGCCCTGCACCGATGGGCCAGGCGACTGCATCCAACTCCAAAGCGGCCAGGACTCGCGCAAGCTGAGCACCGTGCGCGTGGCCGGCCGGGTGAATGCCAGCGGCGCCCCGCTGGCGGTGATGGACATCGGCGCGGCGCAAGACTTCTTTGGCCTGCAGGGCCGGCTCTCGCGCATCGACCTGCGGCTTGCGCCCGGCACGGAACACGCGGCCCTGCTCGCTTCGCTGCAACTGCCGCCCGGCATCCAGGCCGGCGACCCCGGTGACGCCACGCTGCGCATCAACAACCTCTCGCGCGCCTACCGCGTGAACCTCACCGTGCTGGCGTTGGTGGCGCTGTTCACCGGCGCCTTCCTGGTGTTTTCGGTGCTGTCGCTGAGCGTGGCCAAACGCGCCCAGCAGTTCGCGCTGCTCGGCGTGCTCGGGCTTACCGGGCGCGAGCGGCTGCAACTGGTGTTGTGGGAATCGCTGGCGCTCGGCGGCATCGGCAGCGCGGCCGGCATCGGCCTGGGCACGGCGCTGGCCGCGGCGGCGCTGCGCCTGCTCGGTGGCGACCTTGGCGGCGGCTACTTCACCGGCGTGGCGCCACAGCTGCAGTGGGACGGTGCGGCCGCGCTGGTCTACGGCAGCCTGGGCGTCGTCGCCGCACTGGTCGGCGGCTGGTGGCCGGCACGGCAGGCGCAGCGGCTGCCGCCCGCGCAAACCCTCAAGGGCCTGGGCGCATCACATGGCCACAGCCACGGGCGCTGGATCGGCGCCGTGCTGCTGCTCGCAGGCGCGGCACTGGCGCTGATGCCGCCGGTGTTCGGCCTGCCGCTGGCCGCCTACTTCTCGGTGGGCCTGCTGCTGGTGGGCGGCATCACCGTGCTGCCCTGGCTGATCGCCCTGCTCTACGACCGCCTCGCGCCACGCATCGCGCACCGGCTGCTGCCGATGCTGGCGGTGGAACGCGCACGCCGCGTGCGTGAAAGCGCGGCCGTGGCGGTGAGCGGCGTGGTGGCCTCACTGAGCCTGGCAGTGGCGCTCACCGTGATGGTGGCCAGCTTTCGAGATTCGGTGACGCAGTGGCTCGACGTGGTGCTGCCGGCCGACCTCTACCTGCGCGGCGCGGGCACGAATGGCACCAATGGTCCCGGCGACGCCGGCCTGTTCGACGCAGGCTTCGTGCAAGCCGTAGGCGCCGTGCCCGGCGTGCGGCAGGCCGCCACGCTGCGTGTGCGCAGCCTGCAGCTCGACCCCGGCCAACCCGCGGTGGCACTGCTGTCGCGCGCCATCGGCACCGATCCGGCGGTGCACCTGCCGCTGGTGGGCAATACGCTGCCGGTGCCGGCCGGGCAGATCGGCATCTATGTGAGCGAGCCGATGGTCGACCTGTATGGCGCGCGGCCAGGCAGCACGTTCGCGCCGCTGGTCAACGCGTTTGGTGCGCTGGCACCAAGCCCTGCAGCCACAACCCCATCCTTCTTCATCGCCGGCGTGTGGCGCGACTATGCCCGCCAGTTCGGCGCCATCGCCATCGACCGCGCCGACTTCGAACGCCTCACCGGCGACAGACGCGTGAGCGACATCGCGATCACGCTGCAGCCCGGTGCCGACGCGGCCCAGGTGCAGCAAGCCGTGCGCACAATCGCGCAGCAAAGCCAGGCCGGCGGCATGGGCGACGTCGAATTCACCGCCGTCGGCCAGATCCGCGCCACCTCGCTGCGCATCTTCGACCGCAGCTTCGCCGTGACCTACTGGCTGCAGGCCGTGGCCATCGCCATCGGCCTGTTCGGCGTGGCCGCCAGCTTCAGCGCCCAGGTGCTCGCGCGGCGCAAGGAATTCGGCCTGCTCGCCCACCTCGGCCTCACGCGCCGGCAGATCCTCGCCGTGGTGGCCTTGGAGGGCGCGGCCTGGACGCTGATCGGCGCACTCGCCGGCCTGGCACTAGGCCTGGCCGTGGCGGCGGTGCTGGTCTACGTGGTCAACCCGCAAAGCTTCCACTGGACCATGGACCTGATGCTGCCCTGGCCCCGGCTCGTGGGCCTGTGCCTGGCAGTGGTGGTGGCCGGCACCGTGACAGCGTGGCTGGCCGGGCGGGCCGCGGCGGGACGGGATGCGGTGTTGGCGGTGAAGGAGGATTGGTAGGGGAAGGAACGCATCCAGCCCCGACGCCTCATCAATGCCTGTGCGGCATCGTCCAGGTACAGCGTGATTTGTGGCATGACGACAGCTCCTTTCATTCACGCACCAAAGGCACGTCTGCTTTCTTCAGGGCTTCTGGCGGAGACTTGGTGTCCATAAGGCTCAAAAACTGCATCCGCAGCCACTCAGCCAGGTCAAATTCCACACCTGTCAATTCGCTTGCCCCCATCCAGATCAAACCATAGTGGCTACCGTCAGGATCAAAGCCGGCAGGTGCAACCAGACGCTCTCTCTGCACATCGTCAACCGCCAGCACTAAAGGACTCAGGGCCACACCGAGCCCTGCAGAAGCGGCCTCGACGATCAACGAGTGATGGTCGTAGTAACGAATTTCAGTGGGCCGGCGAAACGACGGGTGGGCCTTGAGCCATTGCAACCATGCGTCGGGCCGCGTCTTGGAGCCCAGGGCAAGATAGTCACCCCGTTCGAATGTCGGTACTACCTCCTGGCTCATGACGGGGCCAACCTTCTCAGGAAAAAGACGTTGAACGTGCCACGTCTCAGGCAACGCGAAATCCAGCCGGCGTATCGCGAGATTGACTCGGTCGCGACGGAAGTCCACAGGACCACCACCTACTGAAAGGTGAAGGGCGATGTCACGGTGAGCTTCTTGGAAGCGCCCTAACCTTGGAATGAGCCATCGCACGGCGACCGAAGGCTCGCACGAGAGCACTAGCGCGCTCTGCTGAGCATTGGTAGCACGCAGGCTTTGAACGGTTGCTGTCAACTCACCGAAAAACCTGCTGAGCGTGAGATTGAGCGTCTCGCCGGCCGGCGTGAGCCGTAAGCCTCGCCCGCTCTTTTCGAACAGCTTGACGCCGATGTCGTCTGCGAGCTTTGTGATGCGACGGCTGACGGCTCCATGCGTCAGCGCCAGCGAGTCCGCTGCGAGCCGGACCGAACCCAACCGTGCTGTCGCCTCGAACGCCCGCAAATCATCAAGGGAAGGAATGTCGGCGCGATTCATTGGTGACAATATATCACCAATAAATCGCAGAAAC
>Ga0307514_10005652_pt1 | contig 11084 bp, 8 predicted proteins | sample 16_EM_MG_FD_203088 | JGI IMG/M metagenome (GOLD analysis project Ga0307514, IMG submission 203088) | Populus trichocarpa ectomycorrhiza microbial communities from riparian zone in the Pacific Northwest, United States - 16_EM | ecosystem: Host-associated > Plants > Roots > Unclassified | place... | reverse complement strand
TTGGGGAAAAGTTTCTGACACCTGCGCGAATGGGGGGGGGGGTTCTCTTTTGGGGGATTAGACTGCGGAGATTTGTGTCACCTGCGCGAGTTTGTAGTAATTTTCTTTCCTTCTTGGGGGGGATTTTAGGGGCAGGGACTGGCCCGCGTGGAGGAAGAGAAGCCAGCCGGGGCAACCTGGCAGCTGCAGTCCATCGCCATACTCTAGATAGGGTGAATGCGATTAATGATTCTTTAAAAAAAACAAAAAAGGAGGGGAAAAAGAACTAGACGAAGCCCTGGAAGAGGCACAAGGACTGGAAGGGGACAAAGGGAAAGCACCTGGGGGTGATAATGCAAAGCCAGCGAAAACACCAAAAATACAGGTGTGGAAAAGCGAAAGCCGCATGGACATGGTACGGCGCTTGAGCAAACTACCAGCGAAAGGGAAACGAGCGATCCTCACACAACAATTGCTTCCCATTTTGACATATGGGTGTGAGCTATACCCGGATCCAAGCGAACAACAGCGCAGACTAGCATACGAAATGTGCAGATGGACGGTGGGAGCATACCCGGGGAGCAGGAAAGACAAAGTACAAGCGCTGGTAGGACTAGGAGATATAGAAGAGATATTGCGGAACAAAAGGACCCGGTGGGCGGCATCGGTATATGCCAGACACATGCCGGAATTGCGAGAGATAGCAGAACCGATCCTGCGGGAGATACTGGAAGAAGACACGGAGTTACGTTGGATGGGAGGGAACTCCGCGGGGAAGGAAATAAATGTAACGATACGAGAGCTGGCGGAACAAGAAGTAGAGGAGTGGTCGGATGGAAGAAGGATAGACGAGAGAGCAGCAGGAGCGACGAGAGAAAAAGGATAGTACCTTAGGGAGTGGGCAACGGTAGCAGACGCGGAAGAAATAGGAGTGCTCTTAGCGTGGGAAAACAGTGCAGTGGTAGCGCTGGACAGCCAAGGGGTGATACAACGCATCCAAAACCTACGATACGAGCGACCAAGGTCATGGATAGAAGAAGGATTGGTGGAAAAGTTGCAGGAGCGACCCCGAACCTTGATGTGGGTCAAGGGGCACAGCGGGATCAGGGGAAATGAAGAGGCAGACAAGATGGCAGGAAGGACAGTAAAGAGAGGTCGGAGATTACAGAAGACAGAGGTGGCCACACCGGCGGGTATCAAGCAAGAATTCCCAGTATACCCGAAGGCATCGGCACACATAAATTGGGCTCCGATGGCGATAAAAGGGCTGGTATACATGATAACAGACAAGGGACCCCAACAACAATGGCTGTGGGAGATAGGGAAAGGCGAGGAGCAATGGTGCGTATGCGATGGATGGACAGCACAAAACGCAGCACATCTGATGGAATGCGCATGGGTAGGGGATGGAAGAGGCAGGAGAAGTGAGATGTTGTGGGAAGACGAGGAGTGGTGCGAGGCGGTAGCAAGATTCATTTTGTAAATATAGATAGCGGGGAGGGCAGGGACTGGCCCCCCGAGGGGAAGAGAGAGGCCACCCGGGTCACCGGAAGCCGCAGTCCATCGCCATATTCTAGATAGGATAAATGCAATTAATGATTGCTTAAAAAAAAAAAACGGGGGGGGGGTGACTGCGGGGGCGGGAAGAGGTGGGGGTCGGTCTGGAGAGTGGAGGTGTAATTTCTTCATGTGGGGCAGTGATTGGAGCAATTCATCCACATGAATATCTCCTGGCTATATCCTCACAGACTTGCATTTTATTGGCCTCCGTGATGGGCGACATGCAATAAAGTCTTTGAGGCAATCGTAAGCATTGTTCTGCTTAGTCCTTCCGACGCTAAAGTGGATTAATATTGTTCCCGATGATAACATTGTTTGCATTTTATTGGCCTCCGTGATGGGTGACATGCAATAAAGTCTTTGAGGCAATCGTAAGCATTGTTCTGCTTTGTCCTTCCGATGGTTAGTCCTTCCGACGCTAAAGTGGGTTAATATTGTTCCCGATGATAACCCATTGCTCTCCATTAGCGCTGTTCTCGTTAGCATTGTTCCCTGATAACACTCTCTTAATATTGTCCTTCCTTAGCATTGTTCCCAGTCTCTCTTCTTAGGCCTAGATCTAGGTCCAGGAGACCTTTCTTTGTGTATAAAACCCCCCCTCCCCCCCCCCCTCATCCACCGTGCTTCGGTTTCAGCTCCACACAGCACTCTTCTTACTTTCAAGTTTCGTCACTACGATCACAACCTTCACTCCCTCACTACGCGAAAGCAAGCAGCAAGTGCCCACCTGATGTAAGTGCCCAATAACGGCCATATCTCAGGGTTTATGTGCTGATACCTGGCCTAGTTCGGCAGATAATGTCGGATACTCCTTATGTGCTTGATGTCTCCACTGTCTCAATTGTTCCTGGAGACAGCTGGAATCCCACTAGGCCCGAGTATGACATTCTAGGACTCATGTGCAAGTGCTGGACCTCTGCAGGACAGCTTGTTCATGCATCCCCAAACGGTAAAATCTACTACGTACACCATGGGCTCGCACTCTTATTCCCAATCAATCTTCAGTACTCGACCCGCTTTCCGGTCTATTGGATGGATAGGGGCGACAAGAGAATTCCGTTCTTAGCTGCCGAGCACGACTTCCAACCACGCTTCGGTGGCCCTGACTTTGAAGTCACTATCGAAAACTCGTATCCTGTCAATCCAATTCTCCAAATTACGGGTCCGGCTCTTGATCTCCATCTTTTCGGAGGCCTTTCCGATCAATTAGGCGTCGAAGCCCAAGTCCAAGCTGCAGCCATGGCAGCAGCAATCACTGGACCGAGGACTACAAGCAAGGCAGTTAATGCGTTCATTGCCTATCGATGTGAGTCACTCACTCAAGCTTGTACTTCTAAGATGGCTAACTTTTTGTTTCGTTCTAGGTCTTTATGGGCCGTATGTTCCTCTAGTCCGGCAGATGGAAATTTCAGGAATCGTTCGCACCATGTGGGCAAACGAGAATGCACAGAGCAAAACTAAGTTCAGTATTGCAGCCAAGGTCTACACTTTGGAGAGAGACCACAATGTCTGGGCGGGTTTGCCAAAGGTGTCCCTCAAAGAGTGGTTGTATGCGAACTGCGGGCGCTTTCAAATAAACTCGCCGGAGTTTCATGTCATCCCTCACTTAATCTATACTATGGAGGAAGAGGGTATTATCGGATACAGGCAGTGGATCATGGACGGTGACATGTTCCTTCGAAACACCTATCCTTTATGGCCAACAGCACCCACTGCAATTGAGATCCTCGCCCAGAGAGACTACGACACTGTGGTTCATGGAGAAGAACTTGTCTTGAGTGACTACTATAGCAACCCTCATTTTCAACAATTCGACTTTCAATTGGCATTGGCGTTCGCGCACTTGCAACATATCTTGCTCAATAATGCCGCGCCCGTCAACAACCCTGTAGTTGCCAATGTCCCAGTGGCCAACGCTGCGCCTGTTAATAACCCAGCTGTCAATGTCAACAACGCTGTGACTGTTAATAATCCAGCTACTAACAACGCTGTGGCCACTAACCCTTAACATACTGTGATGGAATCTTGGGGAGCTTTGTTTGCTTCACTTGTAATTGATTTTTTCGGGGGATCTGGGAAGGTTTTTTTCTTTGCCTAATACGAATCACATTTGTTTTCTTGAAATGTAATTTGATGTAGATGCTCTTTGTTTCTAGGCTTGTGTCTGTTTACCTGCTCGTCTTATATTTCATTTTAGCTCAGTATCATTTTTGCAGGCCTTACTTGCTTTGCATAGCTGCTTACATCTTTCTTGCATATATCTTCTTTTTCTCTCGTTCTCATGCAGTTTTTTCTGTCTCAGAGGCGTCAGATGCTAGTCAGAAGAATTGTGTTTGTTTTGAGATTTTCTCGCTTTACTCGAAAATCTTGGGAAGCTGGAGGGGAAGAAGTAAATAGTGCATGCCTTACACAAAACCTTACTGTTCGGAAGTGTCTTGCGTTTCGCCTGAGGAGCTTCTTGAGAGGCGCGCGACCATGGTATTTATGCTATTTTCCACGTTGCTGACCTGCTCATGTCTGTTGCAGTAAGTTCAGCCTTAATACGGTTTTTTGCACATGATTTTGGGTTAGTCACTTACCAAGTCAGTAAATTTCCGGAACCTGGTAGGTGTGGTACCAGGGTCTGGACAGGGGTTCCCATACTTAACATGGGCATTGAATTAGATGTGGTATACCAAGATAGTACCGAATAGTATGGCTCTGCAGCTGCACATGGTCATTTTGAATTATCCAGGATAGCATCTAGAGGGACAAGCCACAGCTAGCTGCCCAGAGAGAGAGAACCCCTGGAAGGGAGAGGACTACTTAAAGAGAGAGAAGAGTGAGATGGGAAAGTTCTAGAGGACCTTATATGTAGAATTAAAAATTATGCTATATATTAGTTCTTGCTATAAATGCTTTTAAGTAGAGATATAGAATACTAACTAAGAATAATATCTTACTGATATTATTTTCTATATTATAAATAGGAATCAAAAGTAGTAGCCTAACCTAGACAGCTTGACAAAAGTAGAGTATTCTATGATAACTATTAGGAGTAATTATAGAAGTCATTATAGAGAATATAAAAGAATTGAATTAAAACCTAATAACTATATATATAATCTACTTTTAGTAGGTAATAAACTGATCTTTATAGTAAATTATAGTTAAAATATAAATTGGTATTTAATAATACTAGCTATAAATATTAGATAAAGAGAAAATACTTCAAGCTACTTACGGTATGTGAGGAATAGTAAGAATGCACAGTACTACATAATTTGTAGAGAGAGGGTATTCTATTTCTTGAATATTGTATATAACTATTCAAAGCTCTGATTTATTATAAGAATACTTATAAAAGTTTTTTTGCTATTAGTGAAGATTATTCTTTAACAAACCTCAAATATTCTTCATAAAGTTTAGATCTAGCAAGCTTGCCAGTTATAAAGATCTGAAACTTCTATACTAGAGTTAATAAAGTTACAATATGTAAGTGAAAGTTATGGTGTGTTGGCATATATAAATATGCAAGAGGGCACACCATAACTTTTACCTACATACTGTAAGTATACTTCAAAGTCTAACTTGAAGCTCTATTATCTCTTATTGTCAAATTTTATAAAGACAAGATTTTCTTTATTAGCAAGAAGAGATATAGTTATAGTATATTCTTATAATATTATATTAAGTTAAGTCTCAAGTAATACTTGTTACAAGATTTTGTAATAACTATTGACTTACAAATAGTTACTAAAACTAAGTAACAATTATATTTTTCTACTTTTTAGAATATAACTATAATAAAAGTTCTTTTATAGCTCAGCTATAAATCGTAATTGCATTAATAAAAATAATAATATATTATATAAGAAATTGAACTAGTAATACTTTACTTATAAAGAACTTGCATAATATAATAATAACTTAAAGTTATATTTTATATTGATTATATTATAATATAATAGGGGCTCTTTCTTTGACAGCCATTAATAGTTAAATGCTCTAACAAGAATAATAACAAGTCACTTGAGAATTTAGATTGTTAATCCTTCTTTGTAAATAACTTGGAGTATGCAGGAATAACTTTAAGCTGTAAATTCTGATTATATCATTATATTGATAAGGATAACTATTAATAATTCAAACCCCTATATATATAGGTATGTGGCTATCAACAGTGTCTCCTATTACAAATAGCTTTCTATGAGTATAAGTCAAGCTGTTTTATAGCTAGCCTGCTTAGTCTTGCATTAGTAATTGCTTCTATAGACTATCATTTACTTTACCTACTTATATACTAGCTAGTTCTTTTCTCTGAAGATAAGGGATTGCCTGGGAATTTAAAGAGATCCTATTATCTCTATTACTATTACCTATCTCCTTAATAAGGCATACTTTATCATAAGAATAGGTAACTTGAATAGTACTTCCCTCTTTAGAATAAGTAGCTTACTTGTAATTATAGAGCTACTATACTTAGCCTAGTACTTACTTGTTATTGAAGAGCTACTTGAACTAGTAATATATACTACATATCTATGATACTACTTCTTTTTTATATTCCTTGACCCTAAGAACTATATATATATGATTTCTAATAATATAATTATTATGTCCTAAATTAAGCATCTCTTTCTACCTATAAGTTCCTTTTATAAAAGTTCTTTAACTTTTCCTTACTTGTTTTCCTTAAATGCTTATAGGGTTCCTATATAGCTTTCTTAGTATAGTAATTTTTCCATAGTACTAGATATTCTACTAGTCTTCCTCTCTTTCTACTATTCTTATAGCTTTCTACAATTTCCTTAATGTTATAATTCTACTCTCCTTCCAAAATCTTTATTTTAGGCCTCTGAATCTCCCTCTCAGAGTCAGTACTCTTGTGATAAGATTCAAGTAGGCCTGCATAAAATACTAGATAAACCTTGCAGTTTAATAGCAACTCTAGCTCGCAAGCTCTAGATCCCACTACTTTAACAATCCATAGTAGTTTAGCTTTCTTGTAATTAAGCTTATAGCTTGGTCATTAGGTTATAATATTGTAGTTATTTAATTAGTAAGAGAGGTAGTATAGTAGAGCGGAAGGTATTCTATAAGTTTCAAGTTGGATTGCATATTCAGTAATTTCATATATGTATTTCTTCTAGCTAGTATATATATATTGTAGAGCATGTCCAATATAACTAGGTTATCAGGCTTCTGGACTATAGTAAACAACTTAGACTTGATCCATTATAATAACTTAATTTATATTAACAACCCTGATCATAATGAAGATACTAGGGTACTATACTAGCAATATCTTCTCTATATACAAACTAAATTGTTTTCCAATCCTATTGCTTCCCAATACAACTAAGGTATAACCAATAATACTCAAGTATTTGACTAATACAAGGGGATAATTAAGATGGCAGGAAAATTGCCTGACCAGGTTACATGCCAGCTGTGACATATTTTGCAACAAGCATAGATAACAATTCTCCCAGAACTCACCACCTGTGGTAGCAATTTCATTAGACATAACTATTCTAATCTCTAGTACTCAACAGCTATGACATCTCTTTTTATAAATATAGCTAACAACTTTGTTAGAACTTACTGCCTGTAGTAGCAATTTTGCCAGATATATGTATTTTAATCTTTAGTACTAGTCAGCTGTAGCATCTCTTTCTACCAGCATAGGTAACAACTCTTCCAGAACTCACTGCCTATGTTCGCAATTTCACTAGCTGTGGTATCTCTTTCTCTAGATATAACTCACAACTCTCCTAGAACGTATCATCTGTATTAACAATTTCACTAGACAAAGATATTTTAACCTAAAGTACTTAATAGCTGTGGCATTGCTTTCATTAGACATAGCTAATAACTCTCTTAAGACTCAGTGCCTATGTCAAGAGTTTTACTAGATATATGTATTTTAATCTCTAGTACTAATCAGCTACAGTATCTCGTTCTACAATCATAGCTAATAACTCTCTCAGAACTCACTCTCTATAAGAGCAATTTTGCTAGGCATTAGTATTTTAACTACTAGTACTTACCAGGTATGGCATCTCTTTATACAGGCATAAGTAACAACTTTTCCTAAACTCACTGCTTATGTCAGCAATTTTACTAGACAATGGCATTTTCACCTCTAGTACTGGCCAGTTATGGTATCTCTTTCTACATGCATCACCAACAACTCTCACAGGACTTACTTGATGCAAATATAATTGTTTGTGACATACTGCAGTTCATCTTGTTAATCTCTATAATAATTCAGTCTATTTCTTTTTTGGCTTACTAGGATATTATTACTGACTGAGATATTCTCTTTACCTTGGTTATTTGAAAGAAGTTCTGCACATAGAACAATATCTCCTAGTCTATGTCCTCGGCTTATTATGCTGATACTCATAGGTAATCTGAGTATGCTAACAAGTCTATTATAGTAATCTTATGAGCCAAAGTGCTAGAGCAAGGACTTGACTGGCTGTCCACTATCCCTTCTGTGCAAGTTGCAATTAATATATTGCTTGATAATTCTAAGAATGGCTCTTCATATACTCTTCATATTCGATTCTCACCTAAGTTCAAAAAAGGAGTCATTGTTCCTACCTTCTCTCTTAGACCTGATAGAATATGCAATGCTCTTTGGGATACTATCAAGACTAAGCTTGTTTGCAGTTGAGTTTCCATAATCCAACAAGCTAACAAATACTATAAGGCAGGTGCAGTTCTTTCACAGCTTATGTTATTTATTTTGCACTAGAATAGTTAGATGTTTGTGCTAGGCATTTAGTAGCCATCACATTCATTTTGGTTGATTTGGTTGAGGATATGTCATGTTGAACATTTAGGCTTTTCATATGATTTTCTCAATGTTTTTGGGATATTTTGGTAGTTGTTATTTACCACTGTTGATGGAAGCAGAATTCAAGACAGGATATCATAAAAAAGGATATTGAATGATATCAAATAGAATTGTAGAATAGAAGACTAGGCAATAAATAGAATTGTAGAATTACAGAATTGTAGAATCAAATATTGTATTATACAATCTTATACAGATTCACATTGCAGAATAGGACAATTGAAACATCATAAGAATTGAAGAATCATTACTTAGATCAAATCATACATATTGCATGTATCGAATATCGTACGGAATATATTGCTCTTACTAGGCTCTCTATATGTATTGGGGATTCCATCTGATAAATTCTAGAAGATACGCTGACCAAAGTCATCATGCTTAACACTTGTAATACTCAATACCTGCTCAACACTTGGATTATCCCTACATATGCTCTGTACAGAATCTACAGTCTTTTCAGTATATTTTCGACATACCTAAGCTTCTCGCCAGCTCTAATACCTCTTTGGAAATTATATAGTACTGTTAGTCTTAACGGATAAAATAACTGCTTCTTTATATTAGTCCCTTCGACTGGAGAACTGTAGTAGCAAGATTGTCAGGTATTGTCCAAATGAGAATCACCAGAATTGGTTATATATACAAATAGGAATATGGATAATATATATGCTCAATTAGTGAAAAATTCATGATGGGTATTCAGGTGAATATTATATTGCCAGTTTTTGTATTTCTGATATGTTTTTTGGCTTTACTAGAAAGCTTAAAGGTTTTCACCTTTATGATGATTATTGGTATCATATCGTTAGGTTGGGATAAACAACATTATCAATATCAAGTTCACTACTTAGCAACAGAAGATTTGGCTAGTGAATTATTGAAGAGGGTGATATGTAGAGTCATTGAAGGTATTAAAGGGGAGTAGTATCCCCCAAGGAATGCAAATATAAAAAAGAACAAGAGGAACAAGCAGAAACATAGCAAGCAACATAAGTTGCATCAGAATTGGAATTGGAAAATAAATCAAAGTATTGTGAATCCAATTCATAAGCCACTTCAATGGAATAATCGCTCAAGTCTTCAACCTAGTTGCAGATCTACTTTACCTAAATCTGTACTTTCGAACACCCCTTTATCACTCAACTGGAATAAAATCTACAAAAATACGAAAAAAATGTCGAACAATAAGAACTCAGGTCATACTACATCGTCATTGGGATAACAATATACTAAGGATACTGGCAAGGAGACAATATAGACTATGATAAAAGAAAGTTATCCAAAAGAATTGATAACAGTACTAACTCTTTTTCTATTGCCACACTAGATTGAAGCCCCATATTTTGATAGAACAGATATCACAGATTTCATTATTCAATGGGAGGATCTAACAATGGATTAGAAGGATAAATTGAGGATCAAGCAGGTCCCTTTGTATTGTGAAAAGATAGTTAGCAGATATATTAAAACTCTAGAGTTATATATCAAAGGAGACAACTGGAAATGTTTTGCGAATAAATTGAAGCAACAATACAAGGATGATGACTTAGAACAAAAGCACAATACAGAGGTATTTTTACAAGCAATAGTCTAAAAGATAGGACCAGAAAAAGAGCCTACGATTTTGGCATATTAGTCTTTTATTTTCGAATACTATAAACGATCATCTTTGCTAGTTGGGAGCCAGGTGATGAATCTATATACAAGGGGTCTTATGTGCTTGCAGGCATTTTCAGACAGGGTGAGGGATAAAATATGCAAACATTATGGGATAGATATTGAGGATGCAAAAACAATAACTAACATATGGAATGATGTAAAAAATGAAGCTTTGAAGATTTGCACTAAGGACGATTCTCAAATGAGCAAGCTCTAAAAAAGAAAGATATAAGTGGAGAGTAAGCCAATAAAAACGGTATCTAAAAATGAACAATACAAGCAAAAAATAGAAGCTGTGAAGAGTATCGTAAATAAAAAGCCTAAACTGTTAAATGAGGTCATGAAAATGATAAAGGTTTGACAGCTCAGTCAACTGGAGGCTCAATGCAAATTAGATAAAGAACTAGCTTTATTATAAGCAATATGTCAGACACAATCAAACAAACCTAATTATTTACGTAGACAGTATACTAATAGGAAATTATATAGCACTGTTAGTCTTAACAGGTAAAATAGCTGCTTCTTCATAACACCGCTATATCTCTCCTCAGTACCAAGTTAGTAATATAGTCAAGATCTCTTCCTCTTGTTTCCTTAAAGAGACTTAGTTTAATAAACTCGAGTCAGTCTTTTTAGGACCCTACAAGATTCTTTGCTATTGTAGTAGGATATGTGTGTGTGAATACAGCGTGTATACTAACGTAAATGTGTACGTCAGTATTAGTGGGATAGCGTTAAACCAGTGGAGTGTACAGCAGGCGAGCGTAGATATTCGAGCAAGCAGTGCATATATGCAGGAGAGAGCGTCATTATTCTTCTTGTTGGGACATGCATTCTGCACCCGTTTCTTGTGTTATTTCCCCGGCTTATACCGTTAATTATCTTGTTGTTTCATCTATTTCCGGTATTCATTATCGTTATCTCTGTTATCTATTACGATATCTCGGGTTGTTCCTATTCTTATTCGTCTACAAGGATATTCATTACGCATCTTGTTCACATGCTTCTGTTCACACCCTTGTTTCTATATGCCACA
>Ga0307514_10005650_pt1 | contig 11085 bp, 2 predicted proteins | sample 16_EM_MG_FD_203088 | JGI IMG/M metagenome (GOLD analysis project Ga0307514, IMG submission 203088) | Populus trichocarpa ectomycorrhiza microbial communities from riparian zone in the Pacific Northwest, United States - 16_EM | ecosystem: Host-associated > Plants > Roots > Unclassified | place... | reverse complement strand
TATATATGTGTGTGTGTGTTTTACTACTCACAGGACACCATTGATCTCGTACAATCCATTAGTTTTTTGAGTGCCCTCTCCTGCGAATGACTGGTGGTCTCATTAAGGATGCTTGTCGCTATCCAGCTTCAGTCCAAAGTGAATGTGTGGAAAATGTGCCCACTGAAAAACAAATATATATTCTATTAATGTTTTTTATTGGGTCCAGCTGACAAATGTTCTAAATTAACACTATTAAGGAATGATTTTGTTTTATTTGAAGGTGAATAGACGTTAATTCTTTAAGAAATTAGTTAGTGATAGTTAATGATAATAAAAATACATTTCTAGACATGTCTAATCAAATCTCAAATTCTAAAATAATAATTAATTAATTAATTAATTGTTTATCACAGGTCCAATGGCACAAAATCATGATTATATATAGTATATGAGATTCACTAATAAAATTCATTAATTTATTTAATGTATATAAGATACCCATCCAATTTCTTGATAAATAGATTATGCAAAATTATTGTATAAGATTACAATTACTCTATGGTAAATAGATGCAAAAATAATATTAGATTAACAGTAGTTTAATCCTCAAAAAATCTAATTACCATAAAAAAATACATTATATATATAGATTGCAATGTTATGATCTCCTAGCCCCATGCAGCATTTTAATTTTATGTTACTGAAGAAGGTTTGGATTTTAAGTAGGAGAAAACAGTTCCGAGTTTTAAGAGTACACAAAATGTTGCATTTAAATTATAAGGCACTCTACTAGACTCATCCATAAAAAAATAGTATTAATTAACATATAAATTAATTTAAAAATATTTCTTGATCATCAAATTAAAAAAGTATTATACATTTATACTAGAAGTTGCTATATTTTAGCACCCAAACAATTGACAAGACACTGTTTATGTTTATATATTGGAAAAAAAAACCCTACATTGTCTATTTTTTATTTTTTACATATATCTTGCAAAACAATGATCTAATGAAAATTCAAGAATTCATATATCACTTTATATATTTTTTAAATACCAATGGGATTGTGTTATATTTTTTTGGGTAATATAAAGATTTTTTTCTTACCTACTAAAATTAATTTTCCTAAAATCATATTATTCTATATTTTTAGATTATGTTCTATTATATTCCACTATTAATGATATATAAATACATTTTAAAATGATCTCAACTTGTTTTATTAATGGATGAATATTAACTCGAATTTGATCTGACTTGGGTGTAATTAAATGGATCTAATACATATTTTTTATGATCTAAATCCGATACAAGTGGTGTCTAGAGTAAGAATTTTATTATTTTATTTTAGCTTTGTTCTTGTCTAATTTAAATTAATTTTAAACTTTAAATAAAATTTTATTAAGATTATTTGATTTAGTTCTTTTCAATAGTGAGATATTTTGATTTTTTTTAAAAAAAATTGACATATGAAATATAATCATAACATATTTATACTAGACATGTGGTGGTAGAATTTCATTTAACAGCAAAACATTGAATGCGGGCACTATTTTGTTCAAAGATAAATAGAATAATAAATTCCATGGATATCCGAATCCGATCCACACCAATTAGGATCCAGATCTACAAGTGAAAAACTGAATTGGAATACATAAAAATACAATCCATATATTAAGCAAGTCAGTCAGATCCAAATCTAACCAGTTCACATCCCTAATCTCAGTTCTTTTTAGTCATGATAGTACACTATCCTATATGTTATTTTAATATTAGTAACAATAATTCTAAAAAATAATATTAGCATTGTACAAAAAAAGTTATGCAACTCACTATTTATTTTAATCTGTATATATCCAACGTGCACAGCTCAACATCCATCCGTTTCTTCCATCTTTCTAATAGATCTCGGATTCAAATATCTTTTTTTAATAATAATAAAAAGAAAACACAATATTTATATCTAACTCCTCCTAAAAATTCAAGCCCTGGCAACATGTCTCTTTTTATTGTTTCCAATTAATTTGCTATAAAGAAAAAACAAAATAAATGCAAGGCACAAACTCACATTTTTTGCTGCCGTGCTGAAAGCTTCCCTATGGCTGATGTCAGGATTACAAGCCTTAATCCTTTGAATTTCCTCCCTGCAAAGTGATTTTACAAGAGTATATATTTTACACAGTTTTAAATAAAGGCTTAAGATCAACTCTTACTGGGAGGGGATGATGTTCATCAAAAATAGAAAATGTCAACATACTTGATGAACCGGTTATATGCAGAAGGAACACGTTGTCTCTTCTCAGGGGCTGCTTTTGTTGACAATTGATAGGGAAATAATTAGTTCCTAAACATATATAATTAATTATATACATCAATAATTGCTATTATTTTCTGTTTTATCCCGACTATATATTTAAAAATATTTAATTAATTATTATTTTTTCAAATTATACACACTAGGATTGCATCCACTGATTAGAATTGACTGATTATTAACCCTAAAATAACCATAGGATATATATAATGACCATGAGTCTGTTACATTCCACCTGCAAATCCAGTGCCCAAATTCCATGTTGTCAAAACCATAGCTAATTTCTTAGGTCGAATAGGCAAATATATAATTAAGCATGGTACAATCCTTCATAAAGTGCTGTCCATAACTAGGTCATTGCAATTTTCTTAATAAGCAAGTACAACATGCATATGCCAATGTCAATAGTGTGACTATATGTTGGTTCAACCAAATAAAGTACGAACTTAAAGACATGTATATATATTTCTCAATTTCTCTCGAATGCTTCATTAATAATCATAAAAGAAATCAATACATATGGTTATAGGGCTTCAAAAATGTCTCACCATATGTTATAGGGCAATGTTTCTCATTTAATAGTCAGTTCCATTTCTCACGAAATGTCAACACTCTTGAATGGGCTATGATATAAAAGAATATCATCATTCTTGAACGTGGTTGATGGGGTATCTATTTAATTTGTTAGTTTATATGGTTATAATTTGAAAAAAATAAATTTTAATTTTTTTTTATGAATTATAACTTTTTTAATTAAAAGAGAATTTTCAATGATACTCGTACAAAACTATATACTTTTAAATATATAATTGATGCAAAACATAGATTATGCCACACCAGATTATATAAATAAACAAAAAGTTATTATTTTTGGAGTCACTTTCTCATCAACATTTCCAAGTCCGTTCATACCTTAACCCTATGTATGTTGTTTGGAAGCATTTAACCACTTGTATCAACCACGTACTAATTAAGGCATTACTTATCTACCTACACATTCGTATAGGTAGTACGTCCACTAGTAAACTACATTACACAACCAATAAACTATGGCAAATGACATTAAGTTTCGAGTAAAAATAAAAACGAGAAGAACACGCATACATCCACCTGTGTGTGTGAGAGGGAGAAAGAGAAACTCACGGCGGATGGGGGACATTCTTGGTGGTTCATGCTCGGCAGACTTAAAAGCAGTGACCTTGTTAGGTTTGGAAGATGACCCACTGTCCTTGTTCAAATCTTCAGAGTTTATAAGGTGCAGTTTCTGTGATTTTGAACAAATAAATTAGTGCACCAAGAAACATTTTCTTACCAAGAAAGAAAGAAAGAAAGAAAGAAAAAAGGAAATAGTAAGCCTGAATATATCACAATAGCGTAGCTTGGAAAACAGATTTGTAAGTTTTAATTAAGAATATATACAGCCAAAAGTTACACACAAATACAGGAAAAAAAAAAGAACAATAATTGTCTTATATTACCTTTCCTTTGGGAAATGTTATAAATAATCAATTTAAAATAATGTTTGGAATCTTGTTCACTGAAAAACTTGTATCCTCTTGTTCTCTAAAATTTTCCTTATATAAATATATTATTGCCCAGCATATAAAGAGTATACAGTTAACCATAAGAATGTCCATGAAAAGAAAGTCAAAAGAATCTGAAATGATACTCACCTGGGCATCTTGAAGAGGTAGTGTTTGTAAGGAAGCTCCCATGTTCACAGACAGCAAATTGCCACAATGCCCACATCTAACTGTCACAATATTGAGCAAGCTGCTGCTTGGAACACTAACCTGCCAGGAAGAATTGTATAACTTGAAAGGAATATTGTCTTATATTTTTGTGTAAATCCACACCCCCCCCCCCCAACACACGCACACGCACACGCACACGCACAAGAAATCACTTGGATAGATCCAAATGTATATATAATTTGCTTAAGATTTTGACAGAACCCTAGCTAGCATCCAAATTAACTGAAGCTTAGGGCTAGGTTTTGTTAGTTTGTGATTTGAGGTTTTAAGTTAATTATGCCCACATTTTTTAAAACTAGCTGGACCATTATTGTATTAATGATCTATAAATCTAGCATGACATGAATTGATGATAGCAACATTGCAGATACTTCAACTTTATTAATTTGAGAGCTCTGCAAAAGGTAATTATAAACGACATCTATAGAACTTCATATCTAGTCTTGAAATCAATAAAGTAATTTTTTTGAAAAGTTGAAGTCTCTCATGCAACTTATATATCTCATGAGAAACAAACAAAAAAAGGGTTCTCTGATCTGCCATAAAAGAAATATAGGAGTTAGGACATAAGAAGGGACAAGGAGGAGAAGCAAAGGTATAGGTTGAAATTTGAAGTGGAACTATTTATAGAAAGTAAGAGAAGACAAGAAATGTGGGGGTGTATGTGAGAGATGTGAGAGATAGAAGGCGGAGCGAGGAGAAGCTGGAGGGAGTGATGAAGCAAAGCAATGTTTTCTCTGCAAGAGATCAGTGTATCATTTTTCATTATTTTAGGGCTATTTAAGGGGCTCGGAGATGCTTGAGTGATTCTTTTTTCTATGTTGGGATCGAAGGCACTTGTACTCAGTTACCACTGATTTCTCAGACACCTCACATGGGTAATAACTATAGAGACCCTTAATTTAAATGCCTCCATTCTCTTCTCTCTCTCTCTCTCTTTCCCCCCTTCAATATTTCCTTCCTTTCGGTGCTATACTGACTTTTTTGCCTGACACAGAAGCAAGGTGATAAAAAACAAAAAATAGCCAACACAAAGAGATTGAGAGAGAAGGAGAGGAGATTGAAAAGGACTTGACTTGAAGGGAAACCATAAAGAACATGAGCAGTAAATTAAATACAGCTATCAAAGATGGCAAACAATAAAGATATAGGAATGATTTTTACTGAAATTTGAGTATAGTGCTTTGGATCTTCATTTCTTAAAAAAGAGATTGGGAAGAGTAAGAGAGAGAGAGAGTATTATAGGAGAATGCACTTCAAAAGGGGGTTTTAGCAGAGGCATGCTATGATGAAAGGGTTTGAAAAAGAGAGTAAAAGCATTTATTTGGGCTATGGTTTCGCTTGGCCATTATGATGCTCTTCGCCAGCTCTCCACAAACTCTCTAGTAGGAACCAAGAAAAGCAGTCACTTTTGTGCTTACAGGATACACAATCCTGAAAATATGCAACATAACTAATATTTGAGATCGAAGAGATAATTTCAGTTCCTTAGTATGCAGCAACAGAAGCACCCACCCACCTTCAAGATAGCGAGATCTTGAACAATATTTAACCAGTTCACCCCCTAGAAATAATGTCTAATGATAAAAGGTAATATAGATTAGTAGATGGAAAGCCATGGCTAGAAATAGTTGTCAGGCTCCATTAATTAATTCATGAGCAGTAGATTAGCAGCATGAAAATTAGAAACTTTCTAAAGTTTCTGCAAGGGAAAAAGCTTCTTTTGGAGTACTGGCAACATTACCTGTCAAGTAAGAACCCTAAAACCTACCTGTAGCCCTAGTAAAAAGACCTTGGGATTTCTTTTCTTAAACTTGTTGAAATGTTACTTTCCTAGCTTTTTCTTTTTCTTCTTATTTGATAGATCACCAAGGGCTTTAAATCAAATGGGTTTCGATGAATTCTCTTGTCTTCTTCAACTACCGAGTTTTCAAAATCATAAGTCTGAAAAAGGCTTTTAAATGTTTCACATGTTTCAAGACACCAGAAATGATTTTTGCAGGCTTTGGTGGCCAAACCGAGATAGAATTTTTCATAAAATATGACACGAGAGAGAATTGCTAGCCATTTCAAAGTAAAACCAAGAAAAGTCTTCGACCAATGATGGTTCAAAGAAAATCATTCCAAGAAAAGGACTTCTTTGTATTTCAAATAAAAGATTGGATTTACAGTTATACATTATTATTCTATTAACCACATGTTTCTATATTCTCAGCACCAGTCTTTTCAGCTGAACCCCTCTTATTTCCCATCTATATTAACCTACAAAACCAAAAAACATTCACCAACAAGAGCTTAGCTGATGATGGAACATGATGCTGTCATGACCAATTCAGCTCTGAAGACATATCATCATGAGGCAAACTCCTCAGTGATGCTACTAGCTAGGTCATAAGAGAGAGAGAGAGAGAGAGAGAAGATATCCGATACAACATACACACACATGGAGAAAGAGAAAAGGAGAGAAGGGAAAGGAGGAGAATTGAGTAGTGCTGTACCGCTAAAATGGTGTTGCAGAAATTGCAGTGAACATAACAAACACGTTCAGATACCACGTCCAGAGCCATCTTTTTTAGTGCTAATTAATAAAACTGTGGATTTGAGTACAGATCAAGGGAGAGAATAGAATTCCTTAACAAGAGAAAAGTGAAGACTAAGCAGAGGTACTACGTAGCATATATCTATATATCTACACACACAGATCAAGAATTAAAGAAAAAAGGGTAAACAAAAAACAAAGAAAGAGAAAGAGAATTAATTAAAAGAAGATCAGGAAAAGACTAACTAGGTAGCAGGGTAGAGTAAGCAAGTAATAATGGAGAGAGAAGAAAACAAGGAATTCACAAGTGTACAAAAAAATGTGAAAGATGAGAAGATGGGATGGGACTAGAGTACTGGTCGGGCAAATTTAAAAACCAGAAATGGTATGGTATAGTATGTAGGTGGGGGTTGAGAGTGGTTTCCTAATGTTTTTGTAGTGCACAGTGACGATATTTTTAGGGGAAAAAGGTTAGAGAGTTACGGATTTATGGAGAGACAATGAAGAAGAATATGATATGGGTGGGGTTATGATTGAGTGGGTGGGAGTCATGCATCCATTTCTCTAACCATCTCTTCTCTTTCTGTAGCGGACGATGAGAGGGATCTTGAGATATTAATTCTCTTTGGAATGTTTAGGGAAGAGAGCAAAGATACAGAGATAGATCCATGGATAAGAGTTGAATGACTTTATGAGAATAAGTGATCAGAGGTAATTTTTTTTAGTTTATTATAACTTAGTACCTGTAGTTTATTAAAACTAATTAATTAGTCCTAAAAACCTTTTCATAAACTTTTTGGTATAATTATTTTAGATAAGACTATCGGCTGTAATGTAGTTAAGGAGTTAATATTAATGATTAGTGGTTAGCGCAGTAGGAGAGTCGTATTACCATGATCAATTGAATTGATCACCGATAATTATAAAAAAAACCCTTCTAATATTTTATTTGATTGTATTTTTACTCTTTTGCTCTAATTTTAAAAAATATATTTTATATCTTGAATTTTATAAAGGATCTAGCGAAGCAATTTCCTATGTTTTTGTTTAGGGGCTTTTGGGGAGAATGAAAGGGTTAAAAACAATCGATGAAGGTTCTACCCAAACTAGCTAGTTCTCACAAATTCACAATGGTTAAAAACAACAACGTAAATTCAACTAGAATTGATGCAATTGCAACAATATAACCAAGAGTTTTGTTTATATTCCTATAGTCGGCAGTAATCATGTGTGGTGTGTATATATAGATTTATATTGATTATAGAACCTAAATTGTACATCACCTACAAGGTGATATAAAATTGTCCTTTGCTAATTTAAGGTTTCAACAACAGTTTGCAACTTGATCCAAAATTTTTTTTGTCTTGAAGAACCAAAGTTATATGCAATTGATCACCCCAAGTTCCTCAACCCTATACTTATAACATAACATGAATGAGAAGTATAAATTGCAATGAAAATCATAATGAAATTTATCGTGTTTTAAAGAGTTTGGAATTTTAATCAAGAACTTAGTATTGGAATCACTCAATCACATAAAAAGAGAAAAAAAAGGCACACAATATGCGGTAATATTAGATAAAAATTCATCAATCCTAAAATATTGCTAACAGTTGGTTTATATAGTAGAAAACTAATCATAATTTGACTTAATGGACCAAACATGAAAAATAGGGCTTAACATATTAAAAGCTAAAAATAATAAAATAAAACCTAACTCAAATAGCCCTTAAATGTTGCAAGCCTTATAATAAACTAACAAAAAATAAATAAATAATAGCCCAACTAATTAAAATAAGTTCAAAGTCGAATTTTATAATTTGCTGGTAGAATTGAAGCCCAATTTGAAATGAATGGTTCTCTCTTTTCTTGATGAATTAGAAGGTCTACCATATGTCACTAGAAAGGTATGGATGTCTAATTTCCAATTAAACTAGAATTGCCTCAAAATTCATCATGTAGATCTAATTATGGCCAAAATAGTAGTTAAAGGTCAATATTGGCATATTTGAATCTTCTTATTCCAATCTTTCTATAATGTGTGGAAAATCCCATACAAGCCTTTCTTGAACATGAATCAAATTAATCAAGGCTTGTTCTTCATTCTTTGATGTCCTCTCGAAGTCCACTTTAGCTCATGTATCATGAAGAAGTCCATTCATTGAATCCTTGGATCTCTTTGCTTCAAGTCTCGTGACTGGACCCAATAGAACTTATAATGGATCTTTTGGGATTGAAGCTAGGATCACATCATTCCTTCTCTCCTCAAAAGGATTTGCTCTCAAATCATCACCTGTATATATATAAAAAAAGAGAGTAGGTATATTAAATGTAACACTAATACCATACTTACCTGGTAATTCCACTTTGTAAGCATGCATTGATCTTTTCAAGAATTTGGAAGGATTCGTCTCCTCTCGACATCAACTTAGATCTTATTTGAGTAGGAAATCTTTTTTTCCTCATATATACCCAAACTCAATCTCTTGGTTCAAATACCATTTTTTTTCATTCCCATATTGGCCTTATATGCTTATTTCATTCATGTTTTCAATATGTTGTCGTATATTGATAATCAAATCTTTGATAACCTATGCTTTTTTGCGAGACAATGCATTTGCAATGATGTTTTCCTCACCTTACTCGTACTTAATGACATATAAGAACACCTCAATAAACTCAATCCACTTGAAATTTCGCTTATTCAACTTACCTTGGCTCCTTAAGTGTTTTAAAGATTGATAGTCTGCATGTATCATAAACTTCTTAGGTCAAAGATAATGTTGTCAAGTCTACAAGGTCCTCACCAATGCACACAACTATTTATCACATATTAGATAATTAAGAGTTGTTTCATTAAACTTCTTATTGAAATAGAATAATTCTCAATCCGACCGTTGGATCGGGTTGAAATTTTACGTGGAGTCTCATGACATGTTTTCCTACCTTGGGTTAAAATGTTAGGTCAATCGAAGTCAGGAAGGCAACGCAATATTGGTCAACAGAGGTGTACAAATTTTGTTATTTAATTTATTTTGACTTGTGGACTTTCTATTTGGTTAGGATTCTTTTCTTACAAGAATATGACAGCTGGTTTTGAGAATTTTCTAGTCTTGCAAGGATATTTAATAGGCAACAACATAATTTCCATGTATGATATGTACTCCGTATTACTGTGGAATCTTTATGGTGTATGAAAACAATTATTCTATCCTTATTATAGTAGGAATCTATCATTAAATAAGTTTTCAAGTCAGCTAAGGATATTTTGCAAACAAGGAAACTAAAAAGGAGACAATTCAGATTAATAAAACTCTTATTTGCCGCACTTTTTGTGTGTGTTGGTGAGATACTCTCCCTTCCTTAGTTTTCTAAAGAACTAAAACGACTTATCGAAGAACAACTGACTTCATGGCGTCATCCTTATACTTCTTATTCGCGAATTAATATTTGTTGGGTGGGGATTTCCATTTTCAATAGTGCTGGTACCTAGATACAAGTTATCTTTGTGTCACACTCATATCAAACCTGATTTACTTGGCTTTTCGGGAATTTGATGTCTTTGAGTGTGGATTGCGTGACCATGTGATCACGAAGTTCTTATAATTTGGTATTAGAGCTTGGCTCCATTAATCAAGTTATATCCTTTTATTTCTTGTATTTTTGTTTTTACCTTCCGCATTAATTTTTCTTTGTGTTGTCTTTGTTTCAGGTTTGATCTTGTTTCAAATTATTTTTGGTCAGATTGTCTCTTCCTACGGTATTCTTGATTAGTTGCGTTGAATTGAGTCTTTTAGGATTAAAAAAAGGGTGTCATATTATTCTTTCTTTCCAGAATTTCTTTTTAGAGTAAAAAAAACAAAAAAAAAACGTTATTTACGACAAAGGGGTTTGTTTCGCTTCTGTTTTGCATCCACTTATCAAACCATATTGTAATTATGTAAAAATTGATACCTAGTTATTAGGATGAAATTGCACAATATATCACTTTTCAACTCATTTAGACATCGTTTGGTTTAGGTTCTAAATTCAGGTTTTAAAGGGGCTTATTCACGTCAGTTTCGCATCCATATATCAAATCAATTCGAAATTAAATCAAACTTGATATTCTTGTTTTTTGATGTGAATTTGGTCTAAATATCAAATTTCAAACCATTTGGAAGTCGTTTGGTTTAGGTTCCTTTTTTGGGTCTAAAGGGGTTTGTTACGTTCGTCAATTGAAAGTCGATATAATTTTGGGTTAGTTTTAGTCCTCAGTGTCTTCTTACTTTCTTTATTGTCATTAGCTTTCGTTTTAGGTTCTGATATAAAAAAAAATGCAAAGAGAGTATTACAATCAGGATTTCATGTATTCTAATGAGATTTTAAGCAAAAGAAAAAAGAGGATTCAAAAGGAGAGGTGGTATCAAAAGGAGAGAAATAAAGAGAATAGTGTTCTCAAAAAAGAAACTAAGGGTCTATCCTATATTCTAAAGGAGATGCAACAAGAACTT
>Ga0307514_10005649_pt1 | contig 11085 bp, 3 predicted proteins | sample 16_EM_MG_FD_203088 | JGI IMG/M metagenome (GOLD analysis project Ga0307514, IMG submission 203088) | Populus trichocarpa ectomycorrhiza microbial communities from riparian zone in the Pacific Northwest, United States - 16_EM | ecosystem: Host-associated > Plants > Roots > Unclassified | place... | reverse complement strand
GTTTTTGGCCAGCAAAGAAAGTTTATTTGGAATTTATTTTGGGTTTGATTTGGTCCTTATTGATAAACATGGATTTGGGCTACATGGAATCCAAAGTTGGCTTAGATTAATTAAGATGTTGGGATCAGATCAGATTTTTTTGGGGTTGATTTTTTAATTCTACAAGGACTTAAATTAACAAAATATTCTCCTAAAATTCAAGAAACTTTTGTTCATTATTTTTTCTATTATTTAGAAGAATATTTATCAACGAAGGATGATAGGGGGCTGCCAGATCTAATTTCCTAAGTTAAGAAGGATTAATTAATGATTCTCCTAGTTTAGAAAAAAAAACTAAATTGTCAGGTATAAAAGAGGAAGATTTTCTTCATTAATTATTCATGTAAAACAAGAAAACCAAACACAACAAGACAAGAAGATTTCAGAAAAGATGATACTTCCTTAAAAAAATCAAAAACCATGTTTGAGAAGTGTGATATAATGAAAATATATCCCAAGACACCAACACTATTGAAATTGAATCAAATGATGCCACAAGGCTAATTATATATTAATAAGTCGAATTTGATCTTTGTCCCAATAAAAATAATGTGTTGCATCACACAAAACACAAGTTTATTTCATAAATTCATTGCTACCTGCTATTTAGCATACAAAACACTTATATAATGCTTCAAATAACCCTAATGGATCCCTATATGTGGGCTGATTTGAGCCCACTTACAAAATTAGTCCAAATAAGTAATAATAAACCAAAGATTAAGAAGAAAATAATAAAAATCTAAAATTAATATGCTAGATATGCTAGAATCAAATTTGTCATCCCTCAGAAGTTTCAAATAGACTAGGAAATATGATCTGAATGTGGAATTAATTATGAAGTTTTCTTACTTTATTGTGCTTAGTTTCCTTATTTTCAATTAACAATTAATGAAGAAAATCTTTCTCTTTTATACCTGGCAATTTAGTTTCCTTCCTAAACTAGGAGAATCATTAATTAATCATTTCTAACTTAGAAAATCAGATTTGGCAGCCTCCTTAGCATCTTCTGTTGACTAGGAAACTTTCTCATTTGTTGATAAATATTCTCTTATATAATAGGAAAAATAATAAATGATTTTTTCTTAAACTTTAAGAGAATATTTTGCTGATTTAAGTCCTTAGAGAATTAGAAAATCAACCTCAAACAAATCTGATTCGATCCCTACATCTTAATTAACTTAAGCCAACTTTGAACCCCATGTGACCCAAACTCATGTTCATTAATTAGGACCAAATCAAACCCAAAATACACTCCAAATAAACTTTCTTTGCTGTCCAAAAAAACATCTCATGCATAGCTTGTCTTGATCTAATCAAATTACCCACCAAAAGAATTGGGCCAAACCCATCATCTAAAAAAACCTTAATCTGACTGAATGCATTCCTAGGTAAAACCTCATCATGAAAAACCCAAGGTTGTACCATATACTGAACCGTATCAACAACCAATCTCAAACACGTAACCGAATGCTTACTATAAGGAATCTAAGGCTAAACCTGAACCATATCATATTAGTTCTAGGTATCTCTCATACCACAGCTTATGAAATCAATTGCTTCCTTCCATAAAGGAAAGAACATAACATGTATTAGTCTCAACAGCTTTAAAAAATATCTATTATTAAGAAAGCATTAACCAGAAATATTTAGGAAAAATACTTTGATGTAATAAGAATTTCATAATTATAACATCTTTATAATTTCATTTGTAAAGTGTTTTTGTTTCATGAAATTTATCTTTACTTATTCATTTATCAAATATTGAATTCATTAATTAAATATAAATGAATATTAAAGATAAATAATATTTTTATTTAATAAAATTAAATATATCCTACATAAATAAAATAGTATAACATGTGTAATTGATTAATTATAGAGTATATAAACTAACAACTTCTTCAACTTTTAGATTTTGAGAAATGAAATTGATCATTAATTAATTGGCTAACGTGAAAATTCTCATATGTACTCTTCATAGTTGGGTATGTGTTCATTCCTATTTCATTTAAAAAAGTTATACGTAATTGGAAAAAGAGTAGTATATCAAAATTTGCAGGAATAAACAATAGTACAAGATGTAATTTTATTCAACTTTTAAGTCACTTGTTTGAACTAGGTATTTGTATAAAACTCGTTAAAATTGTTTTTGTTTCACCAGGTATTTGTATAAAACTCATTGAGGCTATAGAAATGAAAAGGTTGTATGAAAATTTTTATTTGTAGAAGTATCATTTAAGAAAAAGTATTTACAAATAAATATTTCCTATTCATAGATCTTATAAATTTTAAATGATTGGTCTTCCATAAAAAAATGTTTATTCCTGGTGAAATATTTATTTGTAAATACTTTTTCTTGAACAGGCCTTCGATCTGTGTGGTGGGCTGGGTCTTCATTGCCTCTTGTTTTATTAGGCTCATTCGTACAAACATTATTATCTGTGGGCTTAGCTTCAGGTACCTAGACTTATATTTTGGGCCAACTCCCATTTCTGCATTCATCAATTTATGGCCGAAAACACATGCTTAGTATTTTAATAGTTAGGGGTGTCTAAAAAAACCGATCAACCGAGAAAATTAATTTTCAAAATCATAAAATCTAATCGATTTGGTTCGGTTTCAGTTTTACAACTAAAACCGATAAACCAAAACAGGTCCAACCAAAAAAACCAAATATCTATAAAAATCAAGAGGGGTATAAATTAACCTAACCCTGACATAACCCCCCTTACAAAAAGCTGTCACCCAGAGAATACTTTTCTCATTCTTCCTTTCCCTTTCATTTGCTCTACGCCTCCATCTCATCTTCCTTTCCCACACTATCTAGCCAAACACAAACTCATTTCCATTTCCTTGGCTTCTCTCTTCCATTCTCTCCTCTTGTTTGAAAGTAATTATATTGTGTTTATTGAGTTAAATTTTATGTATTTTAGTCGAACACAACCGCCAAGGATATTTACCTTTTGTTATTATGGATCCTCTAACCCAAAGCTCTCACGGCTTGTTCTATTCAAGGATATCAAGGTTTATGGTTGACCTTTTAGATCTTGATATATAACTTTTGAGAAATGAAGATCACCAAATTGCTTTTTGCACCTAATTTTTTTTTTTAGCTGGTACTGGGAGTGGAAACTAGTGAGTCACAAACAAACAAATAATAATATTTGTTTTTATGATTTTGACAACTATCAACTTTCTAGATCTCATTGATTTTTCTGACTCCATTATTTCATATAGGCAAATAATTTCATTTTTATGATTTTGAGAGAGAAAAACTAACACAAATATATTATTAGCCCATAAATGAAAAGAAAAACTCGGAACACTTGATAGTTTAAAAAGAGCTATAAAGTATAAACCATCATATCACTAATTTAAAAATAGCCTACATACGGGATTAGGTTTACCGGTTTTATTTAAAAAAAAAAACAAACCGGTTGGGTTTGAACTGGATTTCAGTTCGGTCCGGTTTATATTTTCCAAAATCAATCTAATTCGGCTCGGTTGGTTTTTTAGTCCAAATCAAACTTTGAACACCCCTATTAATAGTATTCATGCCCCCAAAACAATGCGGGTGAGACAATAGTATTTTAATGATATAAATTGAGTAGCTTGTTTGAAATGATAGTATTATTATTAGAGATGTTTTAAGAGCTAATATTCACACTACCATAATTTTTAGATTTACATACCAAATTTTCTATCAGTATTTAAACTCATAGTCCATTAGCACGAAACTTGCTAACGTGATCACATATGGAAATCATCCATCGAAAAAAATCTCGTCGATGATTTGTGGTTTATCGGTAATAATTTTACAGATGGATTTAGTAATGGACAAAGCGCATCAAAAAAACTTTACCCGTTTCATTCTATCGGTATTTCCATCGCTGAATATAAACATATCACAGACAAAAAAACCATATGTCATTCCATCGGTGATTTTTTTGTCCGTTAGTGAATTTGATGTGAACCTCTTGAACACGCAGTCAAGCAACCCACACACAAAGACATTAATTCCCAAAAAGTCAAGTAAATCAGGTTTGATAGGAGTGTGACACAAAGATAACTTGTACCTAGACACTAGCACTATTGGAAACAGAAACCCCCACCCAATGAATATTGTTTCACAATCGAGAGGTATAAGGATGACACCACGAAGTCAGTTGTTATTCGATAAGTCATCTTTAGAGAACCAAGGAAGGAAGATTATCTCACCAACACACACACAAAGTGTGGCAAACAAGAAGTTTTATTAATCTGAATTATCTAACTTTACATGTTTGGTTATGCCTTTATTATACTGACTCTAGACTGAAACAAACCCTAATGGACCCCTTATGTGGACTTATATGATACCCAATTACAATTAAACCCAAATAATAAGGATATAATAATTGGTTCCATACACCATAAAGATTTCACATTAATATGGAGTCCATACCACACATAGAAACTATGTTATTGCCCATTAAATATCCTTACAAGGCTAGGAAATTTCCAAAACCAGCTGTCACATCCTTGCAGGAAAAGAATCCTAGCCAAATAGGAATTTCACATGTCAAAAGGAAGTAAATAACAAAATTCATACAACCTCTGTTGACCAGTATTGCGATATCTTCCAAACTTTGATTGACCTAAACTTTTAACTTAAGGTAGGAATATATGTCAAGAGACTTCATATAAAATTTCAGCTCGATCCAACGGTCGGATTGGAAATTGTAACTGTTGTCGTGAAACTGGATAGTTGCGCATTTTACATCGGCATCCGAATCTGATTGTTTTTTTTTTGCCCGGATCATATCAAAATTTGACATGTAACCATCATACATATCGTTTATTATTTTATTAGTGAGCAAATAGTGGCAGTGGCATTTTACAGTAATTCTTTTCTATTTCTCTAGAATATATTGACGCACTATGTCCGTTGGCCGTCAGTAATAATTTAAAAATATATATTTTTTAAAAAAGCTATTAAACAGAAACAAAAAATAATTAAAAAAATTAAATTCATATAAAATTCAAATTTTTATTATAAATTTAAATATTTATAAGTTCAGAAACAATTAATTTAGAATATAGGCACTAGAGGAGGAGGAGGAGGAGGAGGAGGAGGGTTTTTGCCTGGACCATGAGGTGAATAAAAGGGAGCACATGTACCACCAATCTGTGATCTCATCTCCATTACTAATCGGTGGAGTTCGATCATCTCAATACTGAGTCTTTCATAATCAACAGTAAGATGAGCCGTCCGATCTTTAACTTGTTGATCTAAAATCGACTCGAACTTCGATGTTTAAGTGCTCGAAACTAATTGTGAACATCCCACGGTTGAAACATTATAGGTTATCCATAAGAACTCAACCGTTGTGTTAGAGAGACCGTACACCCAATTTTTATCAGATCCACCAGATGATCCTGCTTCCAACCATAAATCTGAATCGAATAAATATATTTATAAAAAACAACAAATTAAAAAAATGGATGTAATTAAAAAAAATCTTACCATTCGCTTAACATGAGAAACGAATGGAATGGAGTCACTAGTGTGCGTTGTAACGGAAATGTGAGCACACGGTTCCGGTTATTCACACTGAAGTGTGATCGTCACACAAAATGATCAGACATCACGTGCTAAATATATTTTGCCCACACGACCTCTGAGATGTACGGAGGTCTAAAATTCTTCCGAACCGCCACCTCCTTCTAGCCTACAAGTTCTTTTTCTTTCATATATTTTTTGGCTTTCTATTTACAGAGGTCTGAAATTCTTCCGAACCGCCACCTCCTTCTAGCCTACAAGTTCTCTTTCTTTCGTATATATTTTGGCTTTCTATTGCGTCTTGTACCAAAAATCGCGCAACCTATATCATACAAATGAATTATCTGTTAGTAAATGAATATTAAAACTAAATAAAAGGATTAATTTTTTTTTATCTTAAGTTCAATCTTACCTAGTTACAACGTGATTCTCCCAAACTTTCGTTGCAATAGCATTATTAGCTTTATCCCATTCAAAGTTTTCCTTACAGTCAAAATTTGTACAAGAAAATTTTCATTAACAAGTTAATAAACTACCTAAATTAATATAAGAATAAAATATTTAAGTTAATACTAACCAAATTAATATGATAAAAAAATATTTAAGTTAATATTAACCTTAAACCTTCCAAACCATGCATCAATTATTGGTTTGCATGCAGGATGTTTGGAAACCTGACTCCAATGAAACAATATAATTGTCATCGATGATTTCATCGCTGATGTTATGGTTCTGGCAACCTCAATATACATAAACATGAAATTGTATTCATTAATTAGAATTATTTTTTCAAAAATTATTAACATGTCGATGTGAAGGGAAAACAATCTTACATTGAAAGGTCATTCTTCCACTAAGCAGTACTTTCGAGTAAATGGATCCCATTGTGAAGGTACTCCCCTCAACGTGGTGGCATCACATTGGACGAGCCTGCATCGTGAGTTGATGCCTGTGTCTTAGGTGTTTGTTCTTGTTTCGTCACCTAATGACTAATGGTTGTCAGAAACGCTACTAGAAAAACTAGTAGCAATCATGTCAATTCAACGTGCTAATGATTTTCCCTGGACATCTACATAAATTAAAGGATTAAGGTACCGTAAATAGTTTTTATTTTAAAAAAAATTTAGCAGCACCTCCCATATATGGAAGACTACCTAAAAAAATTTAAACTTGCAAATACACAACAATTTAAATTGGATTGCCATAAACCAATTGATTTTATTTCAATCTATGTCAATCAAATAATTTTAACTATGTTAATTTAACCAATTTTTCAATTAACTTTGCTACAATTATTTGCAAAATAATCATAGAAGGTTAATATTAACATATTAATGGATCTGTAGTATCAACATTTCACATGGAAAACTTTTATTTTTCATGAAATTAAAAACTATTTGTTACCACCAACAAATCAATTAGCTAACCATATTAATAAGCAAAAATTAAAAAAAATTCCAACAATCTATATACAATCATTAAATAACATACAATTAAAAATTTCCACCAATCTATATACAATCATTAAAGAGCATACAAATTAAAAAAAAAATTAAAATGTCCAATAACATTTATACAATTATTAATAACATAAAAATAAAAAAATAAAAAAAATTGCTATCAACATTTATGCAATTATTTATAACGGAAAAATTAAAAAAACTAAATAAAAAATTTCCGTCAACATCTATACAATTATTAATAAAAGAAAAATAAAAAAATAAAAAATTCCTAATAACATTTATACAATTACTAATAATTGAAAAATAAAAATAAAAAACACAAAACAATAAGAAAAAATAAGAATCTTAACTTAATGTTGAGTTTTCCCAAGCTTGAAAATAGAAAACAAATAATCCAAATAACCATTAAATAAATAGAGAAGAAGACAAAGGAAAAGACATAGATGCGCGTGGAGAAGAAGAGAAGAGAAGAGAATGGGTTGAGGATAGAACGAGAGAGAGAAGAGGAAGGAAGATGAAGATTTGGGAGGAGGAGAGAAGAAGTTGCAGAGGAAGAGAGAAGAAGAGAAATGTGCTCCTCTTTTCTTATTTTAGGGATTCTGGTATGTTTAGTCGGGCTTTTTTTATCAATGGTTTTACAGACAAGCATTTAAATATTATATTTTATTTTTTTTCGTCGGTGTATCAATTTGTAAAGTTTAATTTAAATTTTCAATATAATAGAAAAAATTCAAAAACTCGCCAACTATCATTGACTACTTTTTTTATCCATCAGTGATTCCTTATGTACAAGTGAGAAGTAAATAGTATCTTAGCTCTTGGAAAAATACCAACGTACATTAATAAATAGTGTAAGTGAGAAGTGAACAATACCTTAGCTCTCGGGTTAATATCGACGAACATTAACAATAATAAATATTGTAAGTGAGAAGTAAATAGTATCTTTTTTATTGGTCTTATTTCCTCGGTAGTATTATTAAAGGCATTCCCATGTTATTAGAATAGTGGTATCAAACTTTGTAAGGATTGCCCTTAAAGAAAATTTGAATATTAATAAGTCTTAAAATCTAAGATGCTTAGGAGTAAAGGCTGATGTTGTTTTGGATAATTGACTGATCTATTAGTTCAAGCAATCTGATCCATTCTCTAAAGTTAAGGTGTCTGGTGACTTGATATGAAAAGCCCAGAGGGTTGGTAACTGGTAGCAGGTGATGTCTAGTAAGCCAGATGACTAGTATCTGGTACCTATATAAGGTCCCTTTTGATGGACGTGGGGACTTTTTAATGATAAAGTCAATAATTTATAAAAAGAGAAGGTGCAATAATATTATAGAGAAATATAATCTAAAAATATATATGCAGTAGAGAATTAAGATATTGTGAACCTTTGTTTTGAAGGTCTCACGGTGAATTTTGTAAAGAAGATTTTAGAGTGTAATTTTACCCTTATGATATTTGGAGTTGTATTCTACTCAAAATAATATGTATTGAATTAGTATAAAATACCAAAGGACTCGCATGGGGTCTTCAAATTAATTTCCTAACGAGTGTTGGTCTCGGGTGTATTAGAGATGAGAAATGAGTCCATGCGTACTGCCTAGACCCAAGCATGTTATGCTCGGGGCATGCTTTCGAGACCGAGCATGAGGGGCTCAGACATGGAAGCCCTAGCCCACATGGGTGCTAGGGTGCACACCCCACACCAAGGGAGCTTGATGAGGACTGGCCCAACACCAATCTTAATCACTCTAGAGATCCATTAATGGTGCCATGTGGACCAATTACAAAAGCTAGAGCAAAAAAACTTAAAGAGGCATTAAATTGGTTTGCTGAAAACATATGGGTTAAGATGGACCTAGAGGAGCTAATACGATCTAAACAAGGTCAGATTCAGATTTTGTTGTAAAATTTTCTACTGTCCGGTTTTACGCTTTTGAGCATAATTGAAAATTTGACCTCAAGATCCCGGAGGTATTGGTCTATGTTGGGGTAAAGTTTCAGATTAATAAGAGTTTTGAAAGGACTTGCGATATAGGTCAGAACTGGCCGTACAAATTTTGTTATTTACTTCCTTTTGACTTGTGTACTTCCTATTTGGCAAGGATCCTTTTTTTACTAGGATGTGGGAGCTTGTTTTGAGAAATTCCTAGTTCCACAAGGATCTTTAATGAGCTGCAATATAACCTCTAAGTGTGGTAAGGATTCATTAATGTTTTAGAATCTTTTTCTTATAAGGATTCTTTATTCATCCTAGCCACACAAGTAAAGAAGGGCTTGTGGTATTTAATGACAAATTAGTTATTTTTATTATTTATTATTATACTTTGTTTCTCAGCGAGGATCCAAGACTTGTTTGGATCAGACTATGAAATTTTCAGTTTAGGGTTTTTGGGTCAATTTTGTATGTGGTCAGTTCAACCCACTCGAGTAGATCCATTTGGGTTAATTTTTAAGAACTATTTAAACACATGTAACTGGAATTTCATGAACCATTGATGAATATTACTTCTGAATCTTTTAGTTTTAACGTGTGAGAGTGATTCTTGCATTCTTCAATTCTTGAATGAACTGAATCTGACTTATCGAAGATTAACTGGCTTCATGACATCATTCTACTTCATTCCAATAGTGTTGGTGCCTTGGGGCAAGTTTTCATTGTGTCACACTCCTATCAGACCTATATCGGCTTTGAGGGATCAGATCTCAATCTTGATTGTGGTTTGCGTGACTACGTCACGAGATTCACATCATAAGCTTAAGGCGCTAAAGAAGCATGAAGGGGCTGATGTGGGCATGCAGCCTCTAAGGAAGAGCCCAATCCAAGTCCTAATAGGGGCTGATGTGTTCGACCTAAAAGTCAGTCATGTTTGGGCTTATTTCTTCTAATGTTCCAAGTATTAAAAGTATAACATCACTCTTTTATTGTGTGCAAGGTAATTTGGTCATATCTGATCATTAATGGGAGAAGGTTCTTATTATTCAAAAGAAGTTTCCTAGTCCACCAAGGAAACTACTAATGGGCAACAAATTTGTTTTCTAAGCTAGGGAAGATAATTTAATTATTCTTCTAGTCTAGGAAGGAAACTAATTAATTCAACAACTAAGGAAAAAATCATTATTTTTATCTAAGTAAAACAAGAAAACCAAGCTCTACAGGGAAAAGCAAGAGCTGCTGCAAAGGTTAGCAAATCAGATTTTAATATCTATTATTTTCTTTGTTAATTATGACAGCAACTCTGAACCTTTATTTTAATTTTTATTTTGAGCTTGTTTAATTAAGGATTTGGATCTAATTGTAAGGGGGGCTTATACAAGTACACAACTTGGGTCCATTAGGGTTAGAAGCTTAGGTTTTAGTATTTATAGCTAATACGATCCGGACAATGAAAAAAAAATTAAATTCAGATTTTGATGTAAATGCACAAGCTTGATACTCTGATTACTGGGCACCTAATCGAACCAAATATTAATTTTAGAGTCAATTGGATATCATTTGCTTTGGTTTTCAATTTCGAGTCTTATCAGGTCTGATTCATAACGTTTTTGCGTCAGCATATCACACCAAATATTAATTCTGTCTATATGGGTTGAAATCACACTATATCTGAAATTTTAGCTCAATTAGACATCATTTACTTTAGGTTCCGGATTCGGACATAACTCGTCGTAAATGGGTTTGTTTTGCATCAACTTTTGAAATTCACGTTCTTTCTATTGTTTTCATTTCTTGCAGTATATTTTCAACATATCCAATATATTTGGGTGTTGTTTCATCATTTTGCATATTTTGTTTCTATTTTTATTCGAGTCTTTAGTTTCGTTCATATTTCGGATAGATTCTCTTTTTTTTTGGTAAGTTGACGTATGTATTAAAAGAAGAAGATACAAACATTATAAGGGGCATACCCCAGCTTTACAATGATAACAGAAACATAAAACAACAGATGGCTACAGGCTAGCCACCGACCGTAAAACTGAAACCTCACTAGATTCGTTAGGGAAACCAATACAACCAGCTAACTAACAGATTAAGAATCT
>Ga0307514_10005648_pt1 | contig 11086 bp, 3 predicted proteins | sample 16_EM_MG_FD_203088 | JGI IMG/M metagenome (GOLD analysis project Ga0307514, IMG submission 203088) | Populus trichocarpa ectomycorrhiza microbial communities from riparian zone in the Pacific Northwest, United States - 16_EM | ecosystem: Host-associated > Plants > Roots > Unclassified | place... | reverse complement strand
CGTGCCCTGCCCACGGTGCAGGTAGGTGCTGTGACCCAGCACGATGCCGGTGTCGCGGTGGTCGTACTTCGGGTCGGCGTAGCGGCCACCCGCATCGCGCAGTGCATCACCCGCCACCTTCAGCGCCAGGAACTGGTCCGGCTCACCGCCGTCCAGCGAGTTCGGCATGATGCCGAATTCGCGTGGATCGAAGCGGTAGAGGTCCTTCAGGTAGCCGCCAAACGGCGTCTTGATGCGACCAGTGTCGAGGTAGCGCTGGGCGTCCCAGGACTCGACCGGCTCGGTGATCGCGTCGACCCCTCCGATGATGTTGCGCCAGAAGGCATGCATGCTGCCGGCCTGCGGGTACATGCAGGCCATGCCGATGATGGCAACGGCGGCAGGCACGTCGGCCTTGCTGGAGATGCCACCGGTGGCGGCGGCGCCTTGGGTCGATTCAGTCATGGTGCGCAATCAGGAGCTTCAGACAGAGGACTTGGCTGCCAGCCGGGCCGTGCCGCCCAGGCGGTTCAGCGCGTTGCTGGAGATGCACTGCATGTCCTCGATCATCATCACCACCTCGCCGGCGGTGTTGGTGTAGTAGACGTTGGCGCCGACCAAGCTGCTGTCTTCCAGCGGCACGATCTCGATTTCCATCGTCATCTGCGCCGGCAGCTGTTCCACATAGCGGGACACGCGGCCGAAGCGGGTCGGCAAGCAGGTCTCGTCACGGAACAGGCGGTCCCAGACGATGGCCAGCTGCGGGCCGGCATCGATCAGCGCCGGGTCGAACACCCAGCGGTCCTGCTCCGCCGGCACATGGCCCATCCATTCGGCCGGCTTGCTGGGTGCGACGGTGGCGGCCGCGGCATCTGCCGACAAGCCCTTGAGCGTCTTCATCACCTGGAAGCGCGGACCGTGGAACAGGTACTCGTCATAGGCCTGGGCCACCGGCAGCTTCTTGTCGAAGCGGGCACGCGGCGCCCGAGTGAAACCTTCGGGCATGCGCTGCTCCAGCCGCAGCACGGCCTTGTAGTGCACCACCGACTTGCCACCCTGCTGCTCGGACTGCAGCGTTGCGTTGACCTCGAAGCCTTCCGCGCTGCCATACGGCGGCGGGTTGATCACGATGTCGAACTTGCGGGTGGCCTCCTTCAGCTCCACGCCCTTCATCAGGCGGAAGTCACGCACTTCGACGACGTGCCAGCCCGGCCACAGCGTGCGGCCGGCCTGGGCCAGCAACTCCAGCGCGGCGGCTGCCGGCAGCACCGGCGTCTTGTCGATGCAGTGTTCCTGCAGGTAGACGTGGTTCGCGTCGACGTTGAAGGTCACGACCTGGCCGCCCATCGGCAGCGTCATCATCTCGGCCGGGCCGAGCAGCGAGCCCAGCACCTCACGTGGAGCCGGAGGGTTCTGGCGCCGGATGCGGCCAAGGTCGGCCTCGCGCGCTTCCCACGGACCGGCGCCGCAGATGATCTCGATGTTGTCCACGCCGCTGCTGCGCATCAGCTCGTCGATCAGCAGGCGGCGACCCATCTCGGCGGTCACCAGGTAGACGCCCTTCTCGGCGAACTTGGCTTCGGTCTCGGCCGTCACCATGCCGGCGCCGAACATTGTCGGGCCCCACGGGCCCCAGCACAGGGCGTTGACGTTGACCTTGTATTCCCAGCGGCGCTGCAGCTGGCAGCACAGCCGGTTCATCAGTTCGTTGGCGGTCGCGTAGTCGGACTGGCCGCTGTTGCCGTAACGGCCAGCGACCGAGCTGAACACGCTCAGGAAGCGCAGCGATTCGGGCTTCAGGTACTTCTGCAGCAGCAGCAGGCCCATGACCTTGGTGCCGACCACACGGTCCCAGCTGTCCGAGGCCTTGTCGACCAGCAGCTTGTCCTCGATCACGCCCGCGCCGTGCAGCACGCCGTGCACCGCGCCGTGGCGGGTGTACAGGTCGGCCAGCAAGGCCTTCATGCCGTCGTCGCTGCCCACGTCGACCGGGTGGTATTCCACCTTGGCACCGCGCTGCTCGAAGTCGGCCTTGTTGCCGTGCATCTCGCGCGCGGCCAGCACGGCCTGCACCTTCTTCTGCACTTCCGCCGGCTTCATGCTGAGCTTGCCAGCTCGCACCAGGGCGATGAAGTGCGCACGCAGTGCGCCTTCCGTGGTCAGCGCGGCCTGTTCGGCCGGCTCGGCTTCGGGCCAGGCGCCGCGGCCGGTCAGCACCAGCGTATTGCCGGGCAGCGCGAGCTCGCGCAGCACTTCGGCCGTGATGCCGCGAGCACCACCGGTGGCCAGTACCACGATGCCCTTCAGTTTTTCCAGGTTCGCAGGGTCGGTCGGCACCACCACCGCCTCGGTGCGGAACACCGTGCGCTGGCCAGCCGGATAGCCAACTTCCTGGCGGCCACCCACGACTTCGAGTTCCGACATCACCGTCTGGATCTGGGCCGCAGCCGACTGGCCCGGGTCCAGGTCCACCGCCTTCACGCGCAGCTCAGGCCGCTCTTCGTGGAAGGACTTCAGCATGCCGACCGCGCCGCTCTGCAGCGACAGGCCGGCAGGCGTGTGCTCACCCGCCCGGTTGAAATGACCGCCCAGCGCGCTGACAGCCATCACATGCGAGCCTTCGGTCAGGCGGGAGGCCAGTTCCTTCAACAGCAGGAACAAGGACTTTTCATGCGTCAGCAATTGCTGGCGCCATTCGGCCACCGAACCTTGCGGCGCGAGCAGTTCCCCGCCCAATGCCGCCAGGTGGATGACACCGGCCAGCGGTTGCGCCTGCTGGCGCAGGGCCGCTGCCCATTCAATCAAGGCCGATTCGCTGCCCAGCACGGCCCGCCCGACCAGGACGGACTCGCGCCCCTGCTCGCGCAGGGCGCCAGCCAAGGCCTTGGCCTGGCCTGCGAGATCTTCTGTGATCACGAACAGGCCGGGTTGCAGCTGTTTCAGCGCATCGGCGTCGATGCTTTCGTGCGCAGGCACCATGACATGCCGAGGCGGGTGGCTGTCGCTGCTCGCAGCGATAACCTTTGATCCCGTCTCGGCAACATCAAAAGGGCTTGCCACCACGCTTCCTGCTTTGGCGGAGGACAGGATGTCCAACATGCCATTCAAGGTCGGCTGGGTGTTCAGCTTGCTGCGGCTTTCGGTCAGGCTGGCACGCAGCCCTTCCGGAAGCTTCTGCAGCATGGCGCCGACCACTTCGATGCGCTTGATCGAGTCGATGCCCAGGTCGGATTCAAGGTTCTGGTCCAGGCCCACCATGTCGCGCGGGTAGCCAGTCTTGTCTTCGACGATGGCAAGCAGCATGTCGATCATCTGGTCGCGGCCCATTGCAGCACTCGCAGCACCAGCAGCGGCAACAGGTGCCGGTGCGGGCACTGCCGCCACGGCAGGTGCAGGCGCCGGGGCGGCCTTGGCCACCACCGGAGCAGGCACGGCAACCGGTGCGGGCACCGGTGCCGGCATCGCAACGACCGGCGCAGGCGCAGCCACCACCGGTGCCGGAGCGGCAACCGGGGGCACCACGGCAGCGACCGGTGCGGGCGCGGCGTACTCCGTCACGCGCGGCAGTGCCATCGGCTGCGCAGCGCGCTGCAGACGGGGAGCTGCCGGGCGAGCCGCCATCGGCTCACCTTGACCGACAAACATGCCCATGACGCGTTCCTGGGTCTCCAGGAACTGACGCATGGTCTCGAAGTATTCCGACATGACGCCGGAAGATCCTGCCGGTGGCAGGGGACGTCGTTCATCCATACGGGACTCTTTTCTCCAACGTGGGGGGGTGACGGGCGGGATTGCTTGAACAGGGGTGTAGGCCACCGACGCGGCTGCGATGGCGGTCGAAGCGGGGGACGCGGCAAGGGCCGGCGCGGCGGCAGTGGCCACAGCGGCAAGCACAGGCGCAGGGGCGGCCAAGGCGGCGTTGCGCACCTCTGCCTGCTCCAGCGTCATGCCGATCTGCTGCACCGGCTCGGTGACCTTGCGGGCACCGCTGCCGTTCAGCATCCAGGCATGCTTGGGCACGGTGACGGTGCGCTGCAGCGCGGCCGGCTGGGCGGCGTTGCCAATGCGGCAGTCGCGCTTCTCGAACAGCGGCGAAATGTCCAGGTCAACGCCAGCGCACAGCATCTGCGCCAGGCCGTTCAGCAGGCCAGGCAGGCCGCTGCCGTCGTCGATGGCAATGGCCTTGTGCGGCTGGCCGGCCAGGATCTTGCCGGTCAGCTTGCTCAGCACGGCCTTCGGGCCGATCTCGATGAAGGTGCGGGCACCAGCGGCGTACATCGCCTCGATCTCGGCCACAAACTCGACCGACTGCACCAGGTGATCGGCCATCTGGCGCTTGACCGTGGCGACATCGTCTGCGTGCGGCTTGCCGGTGGCATTGGCATAGACCGGCAGCATGCCGGTGTGCCAGTCGGTGGCCTGGATGAGTTCGGCCAACTGGGCTTGCGCAGGGGCCACCAGGGCCGAGTGGAAGGCCGCAGCAACCGGGATGGGCGTGACGTCCACACCAGCGGCTTGCAGCTTCTCCAGCGCAGCCTTCACGCCGGCATGGGTGCCGGAGATGATGGTTTGCAGCGGTGCGTTGTGGTTGGCGATCACCACGCTGTCCAGACCGGCGATGTGCTTCTCGACATCGGCGCGTTGCGCCTGCACCGCGGCCATGGTGCCCAGCTCGGCACCACCGGCCTTGGCGGCGTCGACGATGAAGCGACCACGGGCTGCCGACAGCGTCATCAGCGCTTCCAGGTCGTAGGCGCCTGCGGCATGGTGCGCCACGAACTCGCCGTAGCTGTGGCCTGCCGCCATGTCAGCCTTCAGGCCGAAGCCCTGCATCAGGCGCAGCAGGCCGACTTCCAGCGCACCCAGCGCGGGCTGTGCCACGTCGGTGCTGGTCAGCGCCAGCTTGGCGGCGTCCTTGGCGGCGTCGTCATAGGCGCCGCGCGGGAAGATGAAGCCACCCAGGCTGGCACCGCGGCCGAAGCGGGTCTCGAAGGCGCTCTTCAGCGCAGCGTTGGCACGCGACAGCGCGTCGGCCACAACCGGGAACAGCACCGCCAGTTCGCGGCCCATCATCGGGTATTGCGAACCCTGGCCGGGGAACAGCACGGCCACCTTGCCAGCGTCCGCACCGGCAGCACCGAAGTGAGCGCCCGGCGGCAGCATGGGCGCCTGGCCGCGCAGGAAGGCAGCAGCCTTCTCCAGCTTGCTGGCCAGGTCGCCAGCGTCCTTCGCGACGACGGCCAGCGTGTCGCTGCCGGCTTCCCATTGCTGGGCCAGGCTGGCAGCCAGGTCGCGCAGCACCAGGTCCTTGAGCGAAGGCAATTGCGTCGAAAGTTCGGCGGCGCGGTCGGCCAGTTCAGCCTTGCTGGCGGCACTGAACAGCATCAGCTCGGCCGGCCATTGGCTCATGGTTGCGCTGCGCACCCACGGGCGGTACTCGCGGGTGTACTCCTCCATCACGACGTGGAAGTTGGTGCCACCAAAGCCGAAGGCGCTGCAGGCCGCGCGGCGCGGCTTGGCATCCACCGTCAACCAGGGCTGCGCATCTTCCAGCAGGTGCAATGGCGCGTCTTCGGCTTGCAGGATCGCGACCGGCTTCTTGACGTTCAGGTGTGGCGGCAGCACGCGGTGCTGCAGCGACAGCGCGGCCTTGATCAGGCCGGCCACGCCGGCCGTGGCCTTGGTGTGGCCGATCATGGTCTTGACCGAACCGACCACGGCGCTGCGCGGCGCGCCGTTTTCTTCGCGCATCAGCGCGGTGGTGCTTTCCAGCTCCGCCGTGTCGCCGGCCACCGTGCCGGTGCCGTGTGCCTCGAACAGGCCCACATCGGACGGGCCGAAACCGGCTTGCGCGTAGGCGCGGCGCATCGCGCGCAACTGGCCAGCCGGCAGCGGTGCTGTCATGCCCTTGGCATTGCCGTCGCTGCTGCCGCCGGCGCCCTTGATCACGGCATAGATGCGGTCGCCATCGCGCTCGGCATCGGCCAGGCGCTTCATCGCGATCATCGCAATGCCTTCGGAGATCGCGATGCCGTCGCCGTTCTGGTCAAAAGTGGAGCAGCGGCCACGCGGCGACAGCGCCTGCGTCTTGCTGAAGCACAGGTAGCCGAACGGGCCCTGCACCGTGTCGACACCGCCGGCCAGCACCATGTCGCTGCGGCCATCCACCAGTTCGTTGACGCCCTGGTACACGGCAGCCAGCGAGGAGCCGCAAGCGGCATCGGTGGTGTAGTTCACGCCCCCAAAATTCAGGCGGTTGGCAATGCGGCCGGCGATCACGTTGACCAGGATGCCGGCGAAGGAATCTTCGGTCCACTCGGGCAGGCGATCGGCCACGTCGTCAGGCAGTTGGCCCTGGAAGCGCGGCAATTCCGACCGCAGGCCGTATTGCGTGCCCACGTCACCGGTACCACCGCTGGCGCCGATGATGACCGAGGACCTCTCGCGATTGAAAGCCTTCTCGTGATAGCCCGAGTCCACCAGCGTGCGCTGCGCGACTTCCAGCGCCATCAGCTGCATCGGATCAATCGCTTCGATGGACTTCGGCGGCATGCCGAAGCGCGTCGGGTCGAAGGCCATGTCGTCCAGGAAGCCGCCCCACTTGGAGTAGATCTTGTCCTTGGCGTAGCGGTTTTCGTCGAAGTACAGGCGCCAGTCCCAGCGGTGCGACGGGATCTCGGTGATCGCGTCGACCTTGCCCAGGATGTTGTCCCAGTACTGGCGGCTGTCGTTGGCCTTGGGCAGCAAGGTGGCCAGGCCGACGATGGCGATGTCGGCCGGACCGGCAGTGGCGGCGCGCGGTGCATCGCCCAAGCCGGCCAGGCGCTCGGCCATCATCGCAGCCGCATCTTCGGTGACCTGCCGGTGCAGGTCTTCGATCTGCGTGACTTCGTTGCGCAGCGTGGCGACCTGGCCCAGCATGTACATGCCGTCGGCACGCTGCTGCTCCGGCGTCAGGTTTTCCAGCTTGCCGTTCAGGCCGACGCGGGTCGTGCCTTTGGAAGCCATGCGCAGGCGGCCCAGGATCAGGTCGTCCAGCACGTGACGAGCTTCATCGGCCGGCACCTTCGCGGCCTTCAATTCGTCACGCTTGCGGAAGAATTCTTCGGCGAATGGCGTGTAGCCGCAGCGGCTGGCGTGGCCCGGGCCGGATTCGAGCGCCACCGTGTGGTCGCATTCGATCACTTCCTTCTGGAACTGCTCGACGATGGCGCCGCTCTCGACGATTTCCCTGGTGAACAGGTAGGCGCTGCCCATCAGGATGCCAACCTTGACGCCCTTGGCTGCCAGCGGGGCGATCATGGTCTGCACGAAGGCGGACGACACAGCGTCGTGCACGCCACCGGCGAACAGCACCTGCAGGTCGCCGGGAGGCACCTTGCTGCCGGCCAGCTCGGCCAGCAGCTTGTCGACCATGGTGCTCCACAGCACGAAGCTGCTCAGCGGGCCGATGTGGCCACCGCATTCGCGGCCTTCGAAGATGAAGCGGCGCGCGCCTTCGCCGACGAACATCGGGATCAGGTTGGCCGACGGCACGTGCAGGAAGGTCGGGATGCCTGCGCGTTCCAGCGTCACGGCCTGGTCGGGCCGGCCGCCGGCAATGATGGCGTAACTCGGCTTGTACTCGGCCGCCATGGCCAGTTGCTCGTCGAGCAGCGACTGCGGCGCAAAGCCCAGCAGGCCGATGCCCCAGGGCTTGGTCGCCATGCGACGAGCCGAGTCTTCCAGCAGTTCGCGCAGTGCAGCGCCCTTGAGCAGCGCAAAGGCCAGCATCGGCAGCGCACCACCGTCGGCGACCGCCTGGGCAAAGGCTGCACTGTCGGACACGCGGGTCATCGGGCCCTGGACCAGCGGGAACGTAATGCCCAGGGCCTCCGCCAGCGGCGCGTCCTTGCTGATCGCATTGGCGGCGACTGCCGCCTTCAGGTGGCCGGCCACCGCCTCGTCGAACGCGCGCAGCACGGCGGCGAGGTGCTTGTACTGCTTGCGCCAGGTGCCGGCAAAACAGACGTCCTGGCCCAGCGGCAGCAGGCCGGCGCGCAGGTTGCGCCAGTCTGCCTTGCCCTTGACGATCTCGGCCAGCTTCGCAAAACCCAGGCCTTCGCCGTCCACCACCAGCTGGCGCGCAAAGGTGTGGCCGGGACGGACCAGCACGCGAACGTATTCGCCATGCTCGCCATCGCCAATCGCGGTGGCTTCGTTGCCGGACAGGTTGCCCAGCATCGCAATCAGCGCGTCGCTGGGGCCGGCTTCTTCGAGCAGCAGGACTTGCGAGTCGAGCACACCACCGGCCATGCCGATGGCGCTGCAGGCTGCGGCCACGTGCGGGGTGAGGCCACCACGCAGGTACAGCGGCAGCGCGCTCAGCTTGCGCCACTTCTGCAGCAGGATGAATGAAGCATCTTCACCGACAAAACCGCCAGCCTCGTTGCCCTTCAGCAACCAGCCTTCGACCACGCCTTCGGCAGGCAGCACCGGCAGCACTGGCGCGCAGACTTCCACCAGCAGGCGCACACCGCGGGCCTGCAGCTGCGTCATCAGGGGCCATGCGGCTTCGACCAGCGGCGCCTCGACGATCAGCCAAGCCAGGCCGGACAGCGCGGGCGATTGCAGCGCGGTTTCCAGCGTCAGGTCCAGCCGGTCCAGCTTGAGGCCGTAGCCTTCACCACCGTGGCGTGCCACCTGGGCCAGCATGGCCAGCACGACCTGGCTGTCAGGCTGCCATTCGGCATTGACGACGCCGACGGCGCCGGCGCGGCAGGCGGCGATCGCCAGACTGGCGTCGTCCTGACCTGCGGGGGTGAACACAAACTGGGTGAACAAAGGCTGCTGCATGTCTTCAGGCCCGTGCGACATGGCGTTCGTGGTGGGCATTCACGACACCGGAAACTTGGAACGGGACCGCCTTGCACAGCGCGGCCTCGACAAACAGGGCAGTGCGCATTGCGAACGCAGATGCGGCACCCAGCCTCACCATCAGATACCGACCGGCTTTCGCCAGCCTTGCCTTCTCCACCCATCTGACCACCGGTACGTGGCGCGGGTTTGACAGCTCTTCAACCGGGTTCATGCGCGCAGGTTCTAAGCAAATACCGCCAGTCGCTAATGTCACTTGGAGGCCGACCTAGCGACTATCCCTAATCTGTGTCGTTGAAGAACGTTGGCGACTCAAGCCGACTTATGCGTGGGGGAAAAGTCACATAGATAGGCTGTTAATGCACTTTGCAACCGCCATGCCAGCCACTGGACAGATTACGAGGCATTTTCGCGCGCAATGTCCCCAGAATGGTGCGTCTCCAGCGAAAAGAGGCAATATTTCCCCTTTTCTCACGCATATGCCGGAAACAAACGCGAAACCGGCGCCAACAAAAAAACAAGCCACCCCCCGAAGGAAGGTGGCTGTTGTGATGTCGCGCCTTTGAGGGACAACGCGCAACAGATCTGGCGCGCCAACAAGGCGCGCCATCCGTGTCATCAGGGAATCCAGGACCAGACCTGCACGTTCAGGAAGCGCTGGATGGCCAACGAGAAAGCTTTCCACACCGGCATGGTGCTGCCGTCGATCTTCGCGTAGCCCGTCATGCCGGTGCGCAGCGATTGATCCGGATTCTTGACCTTGGCCACGACCTTGACGACGGTGCCAAACGACTGCTGCGTGACATTGCGATCGATCGTGATGACCTCCCCGTCGAAGAACTTGTCGCTGAAGGCGATCGGCCGCACGCGCACCTTGGTGCCGACCTTGATGTAGGCCAGGTCGGTTTCAGGCACCTCTACCTCCACCGTCACATCGTTGGTGTTTTCCACCGACGCAAACGGCGCGCCCTTCTCGAGATAGCTGTTGGTGCGATCCTGCAGGTGCAGTGTCAGCAGGTTGCCATCGAAAGGCATGGTCAACTCGCCGCGGCCGACCTTGCTCTGGTACATGTCGCGCTCTTCGTTCAGGCTTTGCAGCTTCGCCACGGCAGCGTCGATCTGATCCTTGGTCGCACCGGTCTTGGCGAGCGCCAGCGCTGCCTTCTTTTCGGCCACCTGGCTCACGTCGACCTGGTATTCGCGGCGAGCCGAGTCCAGTTCCTCGAACGACACCGTGCCATCCTTGTACATGGACTCCAGACGCGGCACGCGATCCCTGGTGAAGCGCTCATGCTCCTGGGCCACCTGCAGCTGGCGCGAAGCCACCTCCACCTCTTCCGGCTTCGGGCGCGCCTTCAGGTCGGCCACGACGGATTGCTGCTCCGCAATGCGGGCGTTGTAGACGCTGACTTCGGACTGGTAGTCCAGCGTCGACAGCGTCGCCAGCACGGTGCCTTTGGCAATGCGCTCACCACCGTCGAAGTTGACCTTCTGGACCACGCCACCGATGTCTGAAGTGATGATCTGCTTCTGGAACGGATAGACCAGGAATCGGCCACCCGGCTCGTACGGGTACGGCATCACCAGCAACAGCAGCAAGGTGACCACCAGCGCGATCTTGCCGTAGTGGCTCCAGGCGCTGCGCGGCTTCAGCGTGTCCTCGGCCTCACCCACCGCATCGGGCAGCGTGCGCTTGCGCCAGCGGTCGAACTGCACCGAACGGTCATAGGCCGCCTCGATCATCTGCAGGCGGCGGATCGAACGCCGCCCCAGGTAGATGGCCATCAGCGCCGCAAGGAACAGCGCGGTGCCGCCCAGCATCACCGACTGCAGGTAGACCCCGACGATGACGGCCGAGATCAGGATCAGCACGAAGGCGTACACCGTCGATGCCAAGGCGTAGGCCGCCAGCACGCTGTTGTCCGACTCCTTGAAGGTCTGGCCGCGCATGCGGTTGAGCAGCGTCTTGTATGACTTGCCGCGCAGGTGCGGCTCGTTCATGAAGGCCGACAGCAGGTGGTAGCCACTGCCCTTGACCAGCGGGTTGCCCGAGGCAAACACCAGGTCGATCGCGCAGATGATGCCCAGCGCCAGGCCGATCTTGGCCGCACTGCCCGCGGAGTCGCGGGTGTTGTACCAGATCAGCATGCCCAGGCTGAACAGGAACACGCGCACCAGCAGCGGGCCTGCGTTCAGCCACATGCGCTCGCGGCGCGTCATCTGCTCGGTGTGCGTGACAACGTTCAGGAAG
>Ga0307514_10005647_pt1 | contig 11087 bp, 11 predicted proteins | sample 16_EM_MG_FD_203088 | JGI IMG/M metagenome (GOLD analysis project Ga0307514, IMG submission 203088) | Populus trichocarpa ectomycorrhiza microbial communities from riparian zone in the Pacific Northwest, United States - 16_EM | ecosystem: Host-associated > Plants > Roots > Unclassified | place... | reverse complement strand
TACAGTTAGCCCCCGCTATAACGGATGACCAAAATCTCGAGGTTTTCCGTCCGGTATAACGGGGTTCCGGTATAGAAAAACGCGCTAGAGTAATTGAGGCTAGTGGTAGAAGTGCGGGGGCAGAAGATATGGGTACCACATAATATTTCTTTACTCAACGGAACAGTACCGACAGCATCATACACATCGGAGCAATGAAGACAACAAAGCGAAGGCGAGGTCTTACCATTTCAGAAAAGAAAATGATATGCCTCAAGCGGGAGGAACCCGAGCATGCAAAAGAAAAGTTAAGCGACTTTGGAAGCATTTCTTAGATGAACAGGGGCTCCTGGTACCTACATCTACACTGTCTGATATTCTTAAAGAGAAGGATAAGAGGTTGAATTTTGAGTTTGGCAGTGGAGGGACATGGAAAAAAAAGCAGCGGACAGCACAATTTCCGCTATTAGAGATGCATCTGGTGGAGTGGGTTGATAGAGCAAATCATAAACATGTTTCTGTTAGTGATTTTGTCATGAAGGTAGCGGCAGAAGAAATTGTAGCAGTCTTATCAGGGCTACTGGAACATCCTGAGGATTATACAGACTTTGTATTTTCTAATGATCCGGTATAGCGGGGGAGATTTGTATGTAGAACAGGGAATAATTTTCTGCAGGTGGATGATCCGGTCCGAAACAGCTGCATAATATGAGCTGTCCGGTATAGCGAGAGTAGATTTGCCTGCCTGAAATCTTGTAGAGTCCCACACTCTTAGCGCGTCCGGTATAGCAGGGGATCCGGTATAGCGAGATCCGTTATAGCGGGGGCTAACTGTATTCCCGTTGACCCTTTTTTTCGGAGAAACCCTAATGTGAGACAGGCGACGGATATTGGTGGGACGATCGTAACCCATTTTGGGGTCCCCAACTTACCCGCTCCATTATTAACGGTTCGCTGCCATATGATCGCCTGGATGACATGACAACTCGTGTTGTCGCTACTTGGTATCATTTTGGGCAAGATAAGGGCTTCCCAGAGGCCAGTTTTAGCTCTTGGACCAAAAACAGCACCGGCAGGATCTACGAGGGATCGTGGAACCCACCATACGGCGTCGTCAACAAGCATGTCAATGTTATGGAAGATCACCATATCCTCGCCCGAAAGGTTGCGACTGAGGGTACCGTTTTGCTCAAGAACGACAACGGCTTCTTGCCGCTCCGGAAGCAGGCACAGAAAGTTGGTGTTTACGGAGAGGATGCGGGACCAGGCAATGGACCAAACGCTTGTCCTGACCGTGGGTGCAACCAGGGAACGTAAGTAAATTGTCCCCCAACCTATACATATCACTCTACCCTAACAATAAAATAGCCTTGCCGTCGGTTGGGGCTCCGGTACTAGTGATTTCGAATATCTCGTCACCCCACTTGAAGCTATCCAGAGACAGGCCGCCAAGGATGGATCCAAGGTCTCAGTCATCTTGAACAACACCCTGCTTGCTGAAGTTGAAGTCGACTCTGCCAAGCAAGACGTCTGCCTCGTCTTCATCAATTCCGACTCCGGAGAAGGGTACATCACGTGGGACAACAATATCGGTGACCGAAATGACCTTTACGCACAAAAGGGGGGTGATGACCTCGTCCTTGCTGCCGCCAAGCGATGCCGCAACACTGTTGTAGTCGTACACTCTGTCGGCCCCATCATCATGGAAAAGTGGATCAACCATCGCAATGTGCGCTCCGTCGTCTGGGCGAACCTCCCCGGCCAAGAATCTGGCAATTCCCTCGTTGAAATTCTCTATGGCGACGCCAACCCTAGCGGAAAGCTCTCCTACACCATTGGTCGTAGCCTCCAGGACTACGGACCAACGGCTGGTGTCATGTACACCCCCAACGCCAAGGTTCCCCAACAGGACTTCACCGAGGGACTCTACCTCGATTACCGGCACTTTGACAAGCAATCAATCACCCCCCGATTCGAGTTTGGATTCGGAATGTCTTACACTAAATACTCGTACGACAAGATCCGCGTGTACCAGACCGGTCGACGAACCCCCCTCCCTGCACCTCGCCCCCGCGACTCCGTGTCCCCACCAGTCTACAACTCCACCATCCCGAAACCAAGTGAGGCCCTTTACCCCCCTGGCTTCACAAAGATCAACCGCATGATCTACCCATACCTCGACTCTACAAATATCACCTACGGCGACTATCCATACCCCGAAGGGTACGACGTCCCCGCCACCCCCTCGCAAGCCGGAGGTGGTGAAGGCGGGAACCCCGCTCTTTGGGAGGAACTCTACCAAGTCACTGTCGAGGTTGGCAACACTGGCGGTGTTGCTGGTGCGGAGGTTGCACAGCTATATGTCTCTTATCCAGATGAGAAGGCGGTGGATTTCCCAGTTAGGCAGTTGAGGGGTTTCGAAAAGGTGTGGCTTGAGCCGGGCCAGAGGAAGATGGTTACATTTTCTCTCAAAAGGAGGGATCTGAGTTATTGGGATGTGGTGAGGCAGAACTGGGTTATCCCAGATTCGAGGATCGTGGTCAGTGTGGGTGCCAGTAGCAGGAAGTTGTATAGAAGTGCTAGTTTGCCATAGATTGCCAGTGTGCAAAGGGAGAGGGGAGATCAAGGAGGAAGAACAGGGAAATGTATATAATTATATAATTGTAATGGGGGGTGTATAGTATTTGCGAGTCCATGCTGAAGTATTAGGTACCTAAAAAATACATTGAGTATTCATATTAAAGGCTTTGTTTTGTACTTCACTCATAGTGGTTGGGGATGACTATTCGGATGAATCACATACAAAATATGAGACGTAGGTAGGTAGGTGGGTTTATGGATGGTGCTATTGGTTCTCAGTTCGGCGCCAGCCTAAACTGGTAGTCACTACCGTTTCTGGTCTAGATTTGGTTCATCGTTCAACATAATCTCAAGTATGAATTTCAGCTGGGGCGTTCGATGATACATATGCTGTGGTAGCGAATATTGCAGGCCTATTATTTTATATGTAGCGGAATAGGTGAACATAATTGGAGATACATGTATCTACCTATCTATCTATTCTACTACTGTTGCAGCAGTTAACGGCATACATGTATACTTGGGTAGGTTCTGGAATAAGTAGTAGCTTACAATTAATTAATTTTTTTATCCTAGGTTTATATACTGTATTTTACGTATGCATAGTGGCTATTACAAATTGATTTGTGCTGTATTTGCTCTCGCTACTTCTGGGTGTAAGAACCCCCCCCCCTCCCCACTTGTTACAATGATAATTTCTGGGCATACTGCTCTGGTGTATGTGGTGTTAGGTCTATATATGCTCTGGGCCGCTCGCGAGCAATTTATTTAATTACTCAATTTGGTAAATAGATCTAATGTGGGATAGACTACCAATTTGATGGAAGATATAGTCAGATGTAAAGTCTGGATATAAAATACGAATCTATGACTGAACGTGCTCTGTATTTGTGGTATAAAAGCCAATTTTTCAATAAAATTAGGCGATCTGGACCCCATCCGAGCGGATCCAGCAGCTGCGCCAGGGTACATATCGCTGTATGCAGCCGATCCTAGTAGTATGGACAACAGACAACTGTTAGCAGTTTATGATCAGAACCAGGCTGATTCAATGTCCTACAATAGGTAGTTGTGGAATAAAACTAAGCAGCATTTTGGTTTTTTACGGCATTCGAGAGTGGTATCCAGAATGTTTTCGTTCACAAGTTGCACCAGTTATCCTTAGCTCGGTCCTACACATCTGCAAGTCTTTTAGAGTCACAGTTGCTAGTACACATCCATACTCAGGTTGGATTCCATCAGAGCTTTTGCATGGATCGCAACTCGCTCCTCAACCGTAGGCCAGTTTCGAACAATGGAGGACACATCATATCAAGTCTTCTTGCCAGGCTTGCCTGTAAAAAGCAATCAGCCTCCTCCGTACATAACAACAGTTTCCCCACTTCCGTTTTGGGGTTACTGCACTGTAGATAGTGATCTTGGTGTGAGTATGCAAGCATGAATCTGATCGAAGCAATGAATCCAGTTAATCCTTACATTCCCTAGTCTGGTTGTGCATTCCCCACAGTGTTCTTGGTCTGACGAGAATATCCCCGGAGGTTGTTTCCCTTAGAGTCTCACTCTGTCAGCAGAGTGCACTTATGATAAGAAAGGTGTCAGGTTGCAGCACGAGCAACAATTCCGTGGTGGCAGGAAGCGCCTGAGATAGCGAACTCAGAGAGCTGTGACTTGGTTCAAGTTAGTCAACTGTAACTAAGAGAGGTAGGTAGTCTGGTGCAAAATACAAATTATTGGCAGGGAACTTTCCAGGACTATGCTCGAAAGTCAATTGTGGGGGGAACGCAGAATTATATGTGGGGACGCATGCCAAAGGATGCCGGGGTCTGATTGCACCACCCACCCACCCTCAGTAGATCCTGTAAGATTTTGCACCAGCCATTCAGAGCGAGGCGAAAATAGATCTGGGGGCTCGCGACGGTTTCCTTGTGCTTGTCGTTTTCTTTTGGCCCTCATCGCGGGAGGGGGCTCCAGAGCCACTCTCCCTGTTATATGTGGTACCACAAGCGGAGTTCGTCCCACTGCGGAACCGAGAACTGTGCCCGGAGTATGGGGTGAGGCGGGTGCAAAGGCTGCTGAGGAGGGGGCTGTAGAGACCGATACTCTTTCCGGGCCTCGCTCAGGCGCTTCCATGAACCATGCAGACATGTATTAATGCTGGGTTCTATCTGGATGTGAGAAGGTCCCTGCCAGGATGCTGGTGGGTTGTTGGTTTTAAATTTCAGGTTTTAGGGCGTGGAGAAGGGAAGCCGAAAAGCACCTGTAGATAGTGATGTTAGCACAGAAGGTTGACTGCGAGACGACAAAATACCGGGTGGGGGGCTGTATTTCGAGTCTTGGTAAGTGGGAGAAAGCTAAGGGGAAGTGCTCCAGGAGAGGCGATCATGTGCTGTAATGTAATGTAATGGCTGCTAGAACAAGGAAAGAAAAGGAGGAACGGCCCAGCTGGGAATTGAACCCAGATCACCCACCCTCTGCGGCTCTGCCTGCAGGAACATAATTTCTGACGTCTCGGTTCAGAAACTACTGTTATCGTCTGGCTGCTGCCGTCAGCCGAGGTGATGATCGCTTTAAGAACTTCAGATATCAGCACATAATTTACAACTGCAAAATGGGAAACGGTGTTAGCAGGATAGCTGCGCTGGTCTGGCCTGGTCTGGCCTGGTCGAATGCCTGGGCGATATATATAGCTTTTGGAAATTGGATCAACAGACACCTTCATCTATCTACAAATATCTACAGGCATCAAGCAAACCTGCACTCAACCCTGACAATCTGCAATCTTATCTGCAACCCAAAACTGAGTGCATGTACATAGCTACTGTAGCTATAGTGGATGAAAGGATATCATGCCATGAATATAGCCAATCTACCACATCGACAATAGGCCCCAAGGCCAAGTACTTGTTTGTGTAGGACATTTTACAACTTGGTCATACCAAAACCGTTTAGACCAGACTATGATTTTGAAATGTTTAAATATGGCAGAGGCCTCCTCATATCCATGCAGACAGGCCCGTGCTTTACAAGCGGTCCGAGCAATGTGCTACCACGACACACAGCAGAAATTCCCCTAGTAGGGGTTACCAACCAAGACCATCGGGTTACCCTACTCGTTGCCTGATTGCATTGTTAAACAGGAATTGTATGGTGAGGGTGGATATCTCAGATTATCACCTCCAGTATCTGCGCTAGTGTGATACTGAGATTTTGGGATGCTGATAGAAGTTACACTGCTGGATGATTCAAGAGCCCAGAAAGGGGCCCAGAACAGGAGCCCAGAACGGGGAAACTGCTCTGCCTGTATGAAGTAGTAATTACGGAATTGGAACTACTGGTATGGCTGCGGAATAATCTAGGCTGTATTAAACACTTCCCAAAGTTAAAATTTTGTGTACGGGAGGGCTATGCCAGTGCGTACCTGGCCACCTGAATGGAACCCAAATTGATTCCCTACGTACGAAAAGGAGCAATCATAGATTACTATACCATATCACTGTCGACGCCATCTCTTCCCTGGGGTGGTTGGTGGTATCTATGCTGCCATAATTTAGTATCCTTCATTTCTGGAGCTTGTTCTCACACTGTTAACTTAATCTTGGAACCCACATTTGTTCATGTCTGGTCGGTGCGGTCCATGGATATGTGGGCTGGTAGTATAAGGTTAGGAGAGTGTATGATTTTATGCACGAGAGTACTAGAAGCTAGCTAGCACATGGCCATACTAGCGGAATATGCTAACCCAGAAGGGGCATTGGGGAGGGGATAAAGCAAGTGGGAACAAGAGGAGAAGGTATTGTGAATTTAAGAAAACAGGTAAGGTGATAAGAGGTCTATATAGACCTGGAGGAGGGATTTCTCACAAAGTTGGATCGTATCTGATAAATGTCGATTGAAAAGCTGATTGACCCCAGAAAGGGAAGGATATGATGCACTTGATGAAGTCCCCTTATCTGCCTTGTGTTCTCTCTGGGCCCCTTTGTTGTGGTTAGTGGCCGCCGTCCACTCTCCAGGGCCTACGGGGCCTCTCATGGACGAACTTGTAGCACAAATCTAATAAAAAAACTGATTGCACATACGTAAAGCCGTAAGCATACATCGTGACGCACATAATGACATGATATCCAGAATCAACATTTTGGCAACACAACTGAGATTTTGATATGACGTTCCAATGGGGTATCGGCATAGGCGTGGGGCTCTCTAATCAAGAATACTATCAATAGGCCCAATAAATACTTCAACTCCTCCTCAACCGCGTCGCCAGAGTCTCCTTGCAACTCCCATATTCTTCTTTAGTGAGTCTTGTCGGTGCCGCCCATACTGATATCTCTCAACCGGCTGGAATTACGCAGTGTTTGGTATGCAGTGAGCATGAAATGATCGGCAATATTGTCATCTTGGAGAATCTCCACTGCTCGCATGCGTTGTAGCTCTGCAAACTCCGTCGATCCAAGGCGGGATTGAACTTCCGTTCGCAACTCAAAGCGATATGATACTCTCACATTCGTAGCGACAAGGTTCCAGCGCTTCGTTTGAAGCACGGAAGTGCTGGTGCTTGCAATGATACCTCGTGCAACCTCCTGCCTGGATTAGTACAATTGGTGATGGCCACATAATCTAGAAACCCACCAGGATCTGGGTGTATGTATCCAATTCTATTCCCATAGAGTCCGCCAGCACAGCACGAGGGACCTTTTTCCCACTTGAGGCTTTGGGCTTGATCCAAGGCATATTTGTTGTTGCCAATCTTGCTCTGGAAGTGGTAAATCGAGTGGTCGTACAACCAGACTACGTTTTGGTTTTGTGCACAAGCAGGCATATCGTGCCCCGCATTATATACTGTATGTCCCCGCTTTCTGCAGTATTCTTGGCTACGCTCAAATAGGCCAATTAGCTTGCAATTGGTTGTGCTTGGCATGTGCAAAGATCCAATTACCGAAAATCGCTGACTTGCACAAAAATCGGGGAAATTTGAGTGTTATGTCATGGGTGCTATGGAGCTAGTATTGCTATATCACTCTATACATACTAATTGGAATGGCATTTAGCACAACCAGGCTACACTAGCATTGAGACCAGCTACACATGTTTTATTTCTTCCACACTTCCCATATTTTTATCTCTTTTCCATTACACTCTCGCCCACGAATGTGATCAACATCTACACCGAAGCTTCTGCCAATGCTCTTGTTTACGAGGAGAAGACAATTGCTGTATACTTTCTGGGCCTTAGCATTGGTTCCGGGAGGGCAAGCAGTATGGTTTTGAAGGACTTGAGAGTGTACTGCTGTACACCGCTGGGTTTCAGAATTGGGGGAGGAGAATTGGGGCCGCAGGGATTGAAGCCTATACGCAGCCAACATAACCTGCAATATTAAGGGTAAATAATCTCCTGGATTAGAGTGGAGGCTTGATAGCTTGAGAATTATGGCCATGGTTTAGTCACTGCACATTTCTGGATTAGGTAAGCTTCTTGATACCCCCTCCCCTCCCTCGCGGCGCTCGGCCTCAGAAGGGTCTTGGCATGAGACTACCCTTTTGTAAGTTTCAGCATGCTAGCCTGGCAGAGAATTTGGAATATCTCATGACAAGACCGCACCATCGGCAACCTTGTGGATATCATTGCAGAGTAACAGCGACCATTCGCCAAGAACCTACCAGCTTACGCAGGGTTATATATATGATTATATCAGAGTGGCAGCGGTACAGATATGTGGCCAACACTTCGCCTAGAACATATATATCCGGACGTTATGCATTCTGTAATTACGAAGCTTTGGAAGCTGTGATGAGCTCGGAAGGCCTATCTATATACATGATTGAATGCTATGTTACATCACTCAGGTATCATCACTCACGTGATTATCATCTCTCACATGCTGTGAGGTATGTATATGTTGGAGTTGATATAGTGGCGTAAGGCACATTCCAACAGTTCCTTAACCACCACCTCGCCGTTTATGGGTCTTGTGGGGTGAATTGTATGGTTACCTGCTTGGGCTTCCTTTTCGGAAACCCCAACGCTAAACAGCCCCATCATTTCTCCCAATCTCTCATAGTTGGGTTATGGGCATACGGCAGGATCAAGAATCCTTGTAGAAACCCTTATGCTTGGTGAGTTCTGTTGCAATTCAGTGTAGGTTTGGAGCTGGTGCTTGCGAGGGGGGCTGCAGGCCCGACCCTCCCAGCCTAGGCAGGTGGATGTACAGACTTGCCTCCGGCATAGGAGCATTCACGGTCCCTCTAGAGTGGCCCCTGAAAAGATGGGCGGCTATACCGAACCTTCCTCTAGCGTAAAGCTTTGACACTTGGGCGGGGAGCTTCTCCTGGTGTCTTGTGCACACGCTTGCCCAGGCCACCGTGGATAATCGGGGAAATCTACAAATTGGAAAAGGGAGCATTCTGATATTGTAATAACCTTGGCCTGCAATTTTCGGAAACTGTTGCGATACTTGATGTGGGCTGTATAGTGGATATAGGTAGGGATTTGAAGAATATTAGAATGCCTGGGAAACATGGAATAATTCGAGCTCAGGACATTATTGGAATGACAATATCTCAATTGGGAGGTAGGAATGAACTATTCAGCAATTTCTGTATTATCATGTACACAGTTCCTCACAGTTGTTATACTAATATTCTGCAACTGCCAGCATATATTACACAGTATTTTAAAACCGTCCAGGATATTTCACAATACTAAGTATTCAGAGGATGTGAGAATCCTTTACATTTTGGGGCCCTGGGCTCCATGTATGGGTCGGACGACCATGAAATAACCAATCTCTATCTAGTGAAACTACTAGTACCGATACTGCATGGGAGCAGTCTTTATGGCATATACCTTGTTTGAACTGATGTCAGTTACTTCTCTAGTTCATGTTTATCCAGGTGGCAATGGTAAATTGGCCTTTAGTCTACGCTTGTAAATATTGAGAGGCTCTGTAAGTTTAGTTGTTATCACCTGGGCATTGTGTATTGACGCGAATCTACATGGTATAAGGGAAATGTACCTAAGATCTGCCGATGGACACAAATCCATACATTGTATGATTATTGTGATTTCCCTATTTGTAATCCTATAGTAGTGGGGAAGTAGTGCCTGACTATGCCTTCATGAAGTGTCATAAATTGATCTTGACATCTAAATATGATATTGTTATCTCACAACCTGCACATAGAGATAGTCTGGAAATACAAGGTTTGGGCTGCTAACTTTCGTGATGTTACCTACCAGGTTTCGGGAATGTGCTTGGTGTGCATGACGCAGGAGATTGATGGGTGTTGGCGCAGCTTTCCCAAGGAAGTAGGCATATAGACAGCAAGCCGGGATTTGAAATATGAAATGATATTGGCCCCGATTCAGCCACACCAGAGTTAGTCAATGGTATGTATACGAGAGGCGTTAATTAATATAATTGTGTCCATTGCGGGTTCGGGATCGTGCAGCTATAACTCTTCTCAGATATGAAAAAGGAGAAACATTTGGTGAACAGGCCATCAGAGGAACCCTGAATTTTTGGATTGTCAGTAAAGCCTGGTTGGTCAATTATGAAATGCATGTCTAAGCTAAGCCGATGCCTGGTTGCTTCCGGTTATATAGTATATACTATCAGCTAAGATCGCCCAACCCGCTCAGGTCCAACTTATTTATCTCCGAGACTGGAGTTAAAGGTGTGGGCGTACACGGATGGGACATCACAGATACCGGCTGGGTTTGACAGGTCTGGCTGGGTCCACATCGGTGTGGTGGTTAGGACGAAATGGGTCTAGGAAAGCCAAGGAGGCTACAATAATGATTTTGCGGAGGGGTGGAATAATTCATTGGTGAAAATCTTGACAACCTTTCCTCCTACAAGTTGCACATGTAAGCTATCCCCTCATACAGCACGTATATTAGTGTCCAGGCACTTGCAAAAAATTCACAGTGAAAATTTAGCGTATTAGAAAACGAAAACGATTTATTCCTGGTGTAAATTACGTACTATATTTCTTAAGGTACAAATATATGACGAGCTGCATTTCATGGGTCTCATTCTCCACCCAAATCTTGTCAAGGTGGAGTTCAGCTTGTTTGCACCATTCCTCCTCTTATACAGGGTAGGGTATGTTTGTTTCTTCCAGAAAAAAGCATTTGGTAGAATAAATCAATCCCTAGATCCCTAGGTTAATTGCTTTTCTTCTGAGTGCGTGGTTATGGTTGAAAGTGAGTCGGTTTCTGGAGTCCCGAGACAGACTAGTACTGTATATACGTAGGTACAAAACCATTTCCATGATTTGTGATAAAAGAGGGAGGAGATATGGAAGGACGAGGAGTGGTGCGAGAGCGTGGCGAGGTTGATTTCCTAGAAGCATGTATATAGTGGGGCAGAGACTGGCCCGGAAGCAGCAAGGCAGCTGGCAACGGTGCGCCGCAGTCTATCGTCATAGTCTAGACAGGCTGAATACGATTAATGACTCCCCCCCCCCAAAAAAAAGATCTGTGATAAAAGTGCATCCTCTGCCTAATTGTTGATTCCGTGCTTGGT
>Ga0307514_10005646_pt1 | contig 11089 bp, 12 predicted proteins | sample 16_EM_MG_FD_203088 | JGI IMG/M metagenome (GOLD analysis project Ga0307514, IMG submission 203088) | Populus trichocarpa ectomycorrhiza microbial communities from riparian zone in the Pacific Northwest, United States - 16_EM | ecosystem: Host-associated > Plants > Roots > Unclassified | place... | reverse complement strand
AGGGCAGGGACTGCAGCTCGAGATCTGGGTTGAGACTATTGGCATTCTACCGGATGGCCGTCTGTGGCCGGAACTATCGATAACACAGACAAAAGACCTGCAAAAGTGGCAGGGAGATAGTCATGCAAGAGAGCGGTGTAGCTACTCGGCGGGGTGGTACATCGTAGTATTGACCTGGGAGTTATCATGGGAGACCAACGGCGGCATCAAAAATACAGAGCCGAACGAGCCAAAGCAGCGTGGGATATAGTACGAAGACTCAGCAAGCTATCAGCGATAGGCAAGCGACGGATAATTACACAACAAATTTTACCTATCCTGACGTACGGTTGCGAACTTTATTTTGAACCCAGCGAGCAACAACAACGATTAGCGGCAGAGTGCCAGCGATGGGTAGTGGGAGCATACAGGGGGAGTAATGCGAGAAAAGTGGAGGAGCTGACGGGAATCGGAGAGCTGGGGCATGTGATGCGCTGCAAGAGAATTAGATGGGCGGCATCAGTATATGGGCGGAACATACCAGTGTTGAGAGAGATAGCGGAGCCGATTATCCGCGAACAGGTGGAAGTGGATGCAGAGCTGCGTTGGATGGAGGGATGCAGAGAGATGAGAGGGATAGTACGAGTTGACGAACTGGAGGAGGGGAGAGTGGAAGAGTGGTCTGATGGGAGTCGCATGGACAACAGAGCGGCAGCGGCGACAACATCCAGAGCGGAATATCTAGGAGAGATGGCAACAGTGGCAGACGCGGAGGAGCTGGGGGTATCCCTAGCGTGGGAGGAACATGACATAGTAGCCCTAGACAGCAAGGGAGTGATTCAGCGGATACAAAATTTACAGGACGAACAACCGAGATCGTGGATAGAGGAACGCCTAGTGCGGCAGATGGCGGAGCGACCGCGAACATTAATGTGGGTGAAAGGACATGACGGAGTGGAAGGAAACGAGAGAGCGGACGCGAGAGCAAAGAAAGAGGTGAGGAGGGGCAAGCGTATGCACAAGCCTGACATAGTGACACCGGCAGGCATACGTCAGGAGTTCAAGCCCCACGCGAGGGCACCAGCTCACCTAAAGTGGAATAGAATTGCCATCAGGGGCCTAACATATATGATAACGGACAAAGGACCACAGGCAGGGTGGCTTAAGGAAATAGGAAAAGTGGACGACGGGAGCTGCCCGTGTGACGGTTGGACGGTACAAAATGCGGCACACCTGTACTCGTGTCCGTGGGTGGGAGACGGGAGAGGGAGGACGAGAGAGCTGATATGGACAGAGGAAAAATGGTGCGAGGAGGTGGCGAGGTTCATACAGTAGGGCGGACAATCATGTACATAGAGAGGTGGGGGCAGGGACTGGCCCGGTTGAGGAAAAGGCAGCTGGTAACAGTGTGCCGCAGTCCATCGTCATAGTCTCTATAGGCTGAATACGATCAATGATTCCTAAAAAAAAAAAAAAATAAATAAACAGGACTTTTTTTTTTCCAACCACGCTATCCTCGGTACAGGTAAAAATCAACAAGAAAGGCGAAAAAGTAGAACAATTAATGATTCCCCCCCAAAAAAAAAACACAATGGCGCAGTGGGAAAACAGAACTCGGATATAGTAAAAATAAAAAAGCTAAAGAATAGACGTCTGGAAACACGAATAGTACTAGAGGGATCTTGTTCTTTTGAAGACCCTGAGGAGGACGATTAGGGGTCTGGAGTTGAACAAGATTTGTTCGTAGATTTAAGGTTTTGAGAATGGCAGCCGGTAGTGCATTACGTTTACAAGATCACCGTTGGTTTAGCAAAATTGTAATAAGCGAGAGGGTGTTGTAGGGGAATTGATGGTCTAAGTAGAGTAGGTACAGTAATATATTGAGACGGGTCACCGATAGTAATAGTGAACCTTTTTTTTTTACTTTAAAAAAAGAATCATTAATCGCATTCATCCTAGATAGAATATGGCCATGGACTAGTAATAGTGAACGATGTGGTGAAGGCTTGCTAAATTAAAAATAAAAGCAAATATACAGAGTGGAGCAGTCGCGATCTAATATATATTCACATTAAAGAGAGAAGCACCAGCCCGCGGAAGAGAGAGGCCCCCTGCGCCATCGCCATAATCTAGATACCCTAAATGCAATTAATGACTCCTTAAAAAAAATTAAAAAAAGAAGCAGCAGCCGAGCTAACTATCCCAATGCCGCACCGTTTGGCCAAAATGAGACCGCTGTGGCAATGGAAGATTGTGAGGTGGCGATACGTACTAAATCGGCGGTAATTTCTAAAGTGGTGATAGTTCCTAAGGTGGCGATAGTCACGGAGTGGCAGTAATCTCGGCTTGGTAAACACGTATATCCGAGATGGTAAGTGATAAACCGCTAGAGTGATTCGGCTGGATAGGAGGACTATCAGCTATAGATGTGAACACTTGTAGAACGCCACCAGTAGGTGAAGGCAGTTCTGAGTTATGCGAAGTGCGCATGCTAGAAGTTTTTCGTCAGGATAATGTAGAGACACTTAAAGTTATTTCCGTATAATTTACTTTGGCTTTTCAATATACTTATTGAATCAAGTTAACCAAATCTAATACCGAAACAAGGTGTTACCTGATTCCCCCATATTTTATTATTATTATTTCTTCTGTAATCGCATGCTGATTCTCTTGTTCCGATATTTTTTGCCATACTCGCGGGGGGCCCGGCTATTCCGCAGTCTCCCGGGTGGACCGGGCCACCCACGAATCGTGTGGGCTCGCGGGGGGCCCGGAACAGGAACATTGCGGCGTGGTGGCTTTGGACAGCCCGGATGCACATGCCTGACATCGTCACACCGGCAGGCATCCGACAAGCTCACTCGCTGCATTCCAACGCCCCTGCCCACCTGAAGTGGTCTGGACGAGCATTGAAGGGCCTCACCTACCTGGAAGCGGACAAAGGCTGAAGAAGATAGGCAAAGTGGATGATGCGAGCTGCGTGTGCGACGGATGGACCCTGTAGAACGCAGCTCATTTGTACAGGTACCCATGGGTAGGAGATGGGGTAGATAGATCGAGAGAACAGGCGAGGGAGGGTGAGAGGTGGTGCAAAGCGGTGGCGAGGTTTGTGCCATGAAGAGGGGCGCGCGGGTAACCCGGCGGATATGGAGGAGCGGTGGGAGCGTTGTGAAGCCGCGGCTATTTTATCCGTTAGGACTAATAGCGCTATGTTAATTCCGGAAAAGCGTAAGAGCTGGCGAGATATTTAGGAATGCCGAAAAACCACCGAGAAAACCGTAATAACCGTAGTAACCGTAAATAGCGCAAAAGAGCGTAGATGACAAACACGTAAAAGCCGTCTATATGAATGTCGAGCGTTGCGTAGTGTTAATTAGAGCGTGCGGAGCGTGTGTAGAGCGTTAAGAGCGTTAAGAGCGTTGCGAGCGATGAGAACGATGATTTTGAGCAGCGTATCAAGTAGAATTCACCAAATAGAATCCTCAATGTTCTCGGTCCCAGTCTCTTATCTACCTACGCGCTAAAATAATTATGCTCCGGGGAAAGAAATCCTCAATACGTACACAAAACCTAGCGAGAGCGATAGCGAAGTAGCGTAAAAACTGTTGTGAGAGGGATGGATTGATCGATGTGCGATGCGTGCGTAGCTTCGAATCGATGTCAATGCCCCTCCAGAAACAACGGATGAACGACCGCTATATATAATCCAAAAACGACGAAATCACATGTGAACCAAAACATAAAACCTGACGTGTCCACAATATAACTTTGCGGAACAGTCCATCGGTGAACCTAACCTTTCGAAACAGCCTTTCGAGACATAACCAGCCGTGAACAATAAAAGGAACGTGATGAACGCTAAATATCTAGCGCAAACAAATGAATGACATAATCCGTGAATAACTGCGTCTGCCTCACATCCCACCCACCTTTTAACAATTTCGCGAATAAACCAAAAGAATGTTTTACCCTGAACTTTGACAGTCAATTTTTAAGATCCACCATAATCCACCGCAAACAAAAGAAGAAAAAGGTGCATTTTTCATGAGTCGCGTAATATATTTTCTGCGACTGTCAATTTTTATTTTTTATTTTTATTTTTAATCCTCATCTTCATCCTCCACATCATCCGTATCAACCTAGCGGCCCTCGTTCACGCCGGACCATTGCTGACTGAGGTCTGGCGATATCAACAATAACTCCCTAATAATAACTCCTGGAACTGGCGCATCTAGTGTTCTTTTGCTTATTTCCCTAATATTAGTTGATTTTCTGAGCGTATTCCACACTTTTTCATGCTGTTGTCGGTTTTCAGGCTTTTCGCCGTGCTTTTCCACTTGTTTTGGTGCTTCGCGCATAGATTTGTCGCGATTATTTTCCACTGTGATGCACAACGCCTTAGGCATTTCACTCATTTTCGCTTAGTGCTGTTCGCGTACCCAATCTTTCTGCCATTTCATTTTGCCATTAACCTCGTGCGGAACCGGAACTAAGACCACATCATCACCGACCCCTTGCTGACCTAAAAACGTAAGCCTATCCCGCTGATACACGTCGCCTCTTTCAATAGCCCTCTTCAGATCCTGGCAGTCTTCCTTTCGATGATTTTCACCATCCCAAAAACACCCTCGAATTGTTCTGCCGGACATCGCTGGATTAGGGGGATATTCTCTATTCCCGTACTGTCTAGGTGAGTAATAGGGTTTTTGCCGTGATGGTGTCTGATACGTATCCCGTAATAGCGCTAGCTCTTCATCCAGTTTCCGGCTTGCAAAAAAGCCTCCGTATTTCGTTTTGCTCCGTGTCATCATCCTTATATTCAGCCTTCAATTCAGCCGCGAAATCTTCCCAGCTGTTTCCATCAATATACGACTCCAGAGTTTTCACATATCTTCCAACCATCTTTTCACAGTACAACGGGACTTTTTTAATTCGCAAACCATCCGCCCAGTCCATGGTTAAATCTGCCCATTGGATGATAAAATCCGTTACATCTGTTCCATCGAAATAAGGCGCTCCCATCTGATGTGGTAAAGGGAAAAGTGATAAGGCCGATGTCAGTTGTTCAGGGTAATGTTGCTTAGCTGTCGTCGTCTGCGTCGTATCCTTACCAGTGTCCTTAGCGCGTTGTTTTCCCAATGATGATCCCCCATGATCTGAATCCTCGTTATCCGACATTTTTTTTGTATTTTCGTGATTTTTATCCGAATTGATAGCTAGAGGGGTGTTCGAAAGTATAGAATGAGGTAAAATAGATCCCCAACTAGGTTGAAGATTCGAGGGACTATTTCTTCGAAATGCCTTACGAATTAAATTCGTAATGGTGTGATTCGTTTTGCGATTGCGATTCCGATTCCGATTCCGATTCCAATATTGATGGGACTGTTGCTCTGCGTGCTGCTTCCAATTTCCATTCCGATTCTTCGAGGGATACCACCCCCCTTTAATACCTTCGATAACCCAACACATCACCCTCTTCAACAATTCACCGGCCAAACCTTCCGTTGTTGAAAAGTGATGTTTATGACGTTGTTCACCCAAACCTAACGATATGATACCGCAACTAACCATAATATCCGTAATAACCATCATAAAGGTATGTAAAAACCTTTAAGCTTTGTGGAAAAGCCACAAAACACATCAAACACACAAAAACTGGCGACGTAATATTCACATGAATATCCATCGTGAATTTTCCACCAATTGACCGTATGCGTATTCCTAGAGCGTATGCGTGTTATGCGTAACCAATTCCGGTGATTCTCGTTTTGACAATACCCAACAGTCCATCGGTGAACCTAACCTTTCGAAACAGCCTTTCGGGACATAACCAGCCGTGAACAATAAAAGGAACGTGATGAACGCTAAATATCTAGCGCAAACAAATGAATGACATAATCCGTGAATAACTGCGTCTGCCTCACAGCGTCAGAAGGCGAGGGGTATCTGATGAGTCGAGGAGGGTAGGCGGAAGGCTGAGGGTGATTCTTTTCTCTTTTCCTTTGTAATCGTGGATAGCGGGCAGGGGCGGCACCCTTTTCACTCCGAACCGTTGCTGAATGATATCTGGTGATATGGATAACAACTCCCTAACCGTGACCCCTGGTACTGGAGCATCCAACGTCCTCTTGCTCAACTCCTCAATGTAACATAGAGGACAGATGTTAACCGTATGGACGAAGTTTGGTTATCCGGTAGGATGCAGTTCAGTAGAACAGACCCTATACCTTCCACAAGGAGGTTATTACCCCCCCTCCATTTCTATGATGAGGTTGGATCCGTTCGAATAATCATACAGTCGAGTTTCCAGGTGTATGTGGAATTATTGACATTGCTCAATTCGTTTGATATATAGGGTTGAGCTATGAGCCCATGGCTACCGGGTTGAGCTGCAGCTGGGTTTTGTCGCTTGTTATCATGAGATTTGGCAGTTTGTTCCTGTTTGCGCTGCTGATCGCGGTTGAGTTTCCTGCGGTCTTGCCATCGGTGACCTTTGGAGGTACTCCCGTGCTTTTTGCAGTGATTCCGCTGGTTGGAGGAGGCCTCCAACTGATTATTTGAGTCATATTCCTCTGCGGTAGCGTCGGCTGCAGGTTGAATTCTTTCCACGACAATGTCATACACCCTCATAGTACGAAATATTATGCTCGGGCAGGGACTGGCCCGGTGTAAGGCAGCTGGCAACAGTGCGCCGCAATCCATCGTCATAGTCTAGATAGGCTAAATACGATTAATGACTCCCAAAAAAAATAATTATTATGCTCATTTGGGATGCCCACTCCTCATAATTGCTTTGTCCTTTCAGGCGTTCGAGATTTTCGAGCTTAACTGGCTTCGGTTTGAAGTTCTTTGGTAATGTGAAGAATCTCGGAGTTTGACTATGAGGTTGAAGTTGAGGATTCAAGGACATATTGATGTATGGTGGGAGTGTTGGTTTGTATGCTGGCGGTGTCGGTGAAGGCATGCTGGTTTAGGATATCTCCGATGAGATAGATTGGGGTGATAATCTGTATTTGCGATGATATGGGTGCAATGTGTGGCCAGTGAAGGAACACTTCACCCCGTATGAATATGTAGATGTATATACGAGCATGTATTCCTGCATACTTATGGAAGATAATGAACTGTGTGAACTGTAGCACTATGTCAGCTATCCAGCTACCTATATATACACGAGGAATAGGTAACACATGCTTCTTATATATGTGGCGTGAAAATATGATTATACTTCTGCATGTGGTAGGTAGAGTGTATTATTGATGTTTATAAAGATCAATGCTAATGTAGCCAAGAGCCACTAGTGCCTTACCTAACTACCAGGGAAATTTTTCGTTGATTTCCTCCACTAGCACACGCTCTGAATCAAAAGATGAAAACAAGATTTCTACAAAATATGATTTGCAGCAGAATGCTTCGCTTCGATACCCGGAGCATATTAAACTCGTCTAGAGTCCGCTCGAAGATGCAGGTTCCTGTTATTATTCGTCAGTACAGCATTTACACCGACAAAGCAGTCCAATATTCTGGGAGCGAAGAAGCTGGGCAGCAGCAAAGCAGTGGAGGTTCTCCAAAGGTAAAGCTCGATTGAACTAATTTTCGAACCTGGTTAACTTTCTAGATGGACTCGTCGATTGAGGGCAGAATCCTCCACTTGGAGAATCATTTCACTGAGGCTCTTCAGGTATGAAATGAACTCGCTGGGAGGCCGTTATTAGTATTAACAATTTTTGCAAGGATATTGGGGTGATAAAAGGAGATTTGAATACTTTGAAGTGGCAGATGTGGATTATGCTTACAGCAATCTTGGGTTGTGGCGGCTCAGTGAGAGTTTCAGAAATACTCTGTGTTTGCCTAGTCTGGTTGGTGTTTAGGCACTAAACATACTCAGGTCCTTGGATTTTTCATTAAAGACAAGTTGTTCGGGGAACCAAAGGAACCAAAGGAACCAGGGCAACCAAGCCACCTAGTCCAACACAACTACCCTGTCAACGGCCAGCAGCCTGAGCTTGCGATCTTAGTCGAGGAAGCCTGTACCAAGGCATTTAAAGCCATAAAGAATACTGAAACCAAAAAGACCAAGGAGAGGTGCTGGCAAACGAAAGGAATCTAACATGGCTATAGGATTTTGTTTATTTTATTGTTCATACATGGAATACGGTGGCCCAAAGCTTTTTTTCGGTGGCGTTTGTTGTATATGGATTACTCGGGAAATAGATTCAACAGGAAATAGAATCAACAGGAGTTGTAATAGTTATTTATTATTTCGGAGCGAAAACATTAACCAACGTGCCTGCAAATAATCAAGCACTATCAAGTACTCCATCTTCTCTACGTTGATATCAATCATATCACTCATCCCTCCACTAATACTATTTCTGCACAAGGCAACCGAACTCCGCCTCGATACATTAAAATATGGACTTTGATCCATCAAATGTTGTGCGACGATGCTGATGTCTCTCGATATCAACAGATAATTGGCTCATTATACAAGATCACTGTTTCCACATTATCCCAATCCTCATCAAAGCCTACCAAACACCACACGAGAACCCTCGAGCTGATATATACAAAACCTACTGGCGATAATCAGCTCATTCTCGAAGGCTATTCAGACTCAGATTATGCAGGAGAAATAAACGACAGGAAATCATCTACAGGGAACATATTCTAGCTAGCTAGCAACACAATCTGCTAGCAGTCAGTTAAACAGCGCCGTGGTTCATCCTCGACGGTGGTGGCGGAATACATAGGAGGCAATGAGAATCCTCTTCATGCGACTAAATGTGCTCCCAATAATAGACTCTGAGGAGCCTCCAGATGCAAATGCTCTTTGGCGGTGGGTATTCTCCAAGATATGTGGGAAGAAACTTTGGCTGACGTATACCAATCGTCTTCACTAAGCAACATCTTTCGTCTTACCAACTCATCAAACGCAACCAGCTCTGGAGTTCATCAACGCTGTGTTTGCAGCTGCAACGTTTCCTGGGTGAAAATAACAGAATCAAAAGATAAAATGGCAGCTCTTGGGAAACTTACTATCGGAATATGCTGGCTTGGTCACTGCCCTGACCAACCTTGACACCAGTGAGAATCTTATGAACATGGGAGAGCTGAAGGCCAGAATCTTGACTGAGGAGCAGATGTTGATTCATAGAAAAATTCTTCTTCCTAATCACAAACCAAATACTCCGCAAGTGACCCAAATGCCACCTCCTACAACTGTCTATTCCGCAGTAGAAGAAAAGAAAAAGAAATGCCCTGCCTGTGGTATCTCTAACCATCAAGAAAGTGAGTCCTGGCATAAACATCCTGACAAGGTCCCTCCTTGGTGGAAACCCCAAAAGTCGAATACCGACCAAGAGCACTCGAAAGAGCCTCTGGAGATACGAGCCAGGACAACAAGCGGAAGAAAATAGTCCTCCGCTCGGCATCGGGACTCATCCCCTGACGGTGACTCCTCTTCGTCTTCCTCGCAGAATAATGAAGACTACAAGCGTAGGAAGAAGCATCAGGGAAAAGATAAGGAGAAACGTGACTCGAAGAAGAAAAAGTACAAACGGAAGGCTCTCATAATGTTGGGAACACTACGTACAGGAATACCATGTACATACCCCCGTATGACACCAGATATAGACCACTCATATAGTGATGTGTTTACAACAACGAGACACAGGTATTCCCCGATGGATGCTCGACAGCGGGGCTTCCAATCACCACACCGGAAATAGGGATCGTTTCGCAGCCTTCAATAAAATAAAACCGATCCATATAGAGACTGCCTGTAAGATCATATACGGTGAAGGTATAGGTGATGTCATACTGGAGTTAGCATGTGGAACCATTCGTATCCCGGAGGTCATCTACGTCCCCCAAATGGTGAAACATACGAGCCTCAGATCGGTTGGTCAACTAGAAGTTTGCGGCTTGGAATTCACTATTAAAAGGGAATTTGGAACATATGGAAGGCGGGCAGCTTGTGGGCGGCAGCTCACCGAGATCACAACGTCTACTTCCTGCAGGAACTCCATCAAGCACATATGATGTCCCAACTGATATCTTATCCTGCCCTAGGTTCTGAAAAACAGCTCCGCCGTACTGGTACACAAGGTATCGAAATCACCGCCGAATGGGCCATTTAAACAGTCAACCCTGAAGTCACTTACCGATGGTATGGATTTTGACTCTGCCCGAAAATACAATCTCGACTGTGAGGAATCCTTACCGAGAGAGCAACACGAACACCCCGCAAAACTCATTGGTAATGAGGAGAAAAAGACTTGCCATAAGTGTTCGATCATTTTTCCCTCATGCAATGAACTCCACAAGCACCTTTTTTTTAAATTTTTTTTTTTTTTAAAGAATCATTAATCGCATTCATTCTATCTAGAATATGGCGATGGACTGCAGCTCCCGGGTGTCCGGGTGAGCCTCTCTCTGCCTCACGGGCCAGTCCCTGCCCTCCCCGCGCTATCTACATTTCAATGCAAAAATTGTTCCACCGCCTCACACCACTCCTCATCCTCCCATATCATGTCCGCCGTCCTCCCTTTCCCATCTCCCACCCATGGGCAAGTACCAGTGGCCCGTAGGCCCTCGTCTCCGCCTGCGTCCCGACGGACTCCATCGCCTGTCTCTCTTTCGCAGGAACGGGAGCGAAAATTCGGAGTGAAATCATAGCAGCATTCTGCACCCTGGCAAGGTTGGCCCCGAAGAGAGACGACTATGAGGATGCATTCGATAGATGGTGTTTCCACTTGCAGGGCTTGGTAGAGACGAGACAGAGCCTGTTTTATGGATACGAAGATTTCAAGTTAGGGAAAAGTGTGACGGAGGGCGCCAGGAGACTATTGGCATTCTACCGGATGGCCGTCTGTGGCCGGAACTATCGACAACACAGACAAAAGACCTGCAAAAGTGGCAGGGAGATAGTCATGCGGGAGAGCGGTGTAGCCACTCGGCGGGGTGGTGCATCGTAGTATTGACAGTGGCGGATGCGGTGGGGAGGGGTCAACGGGGGTTGGACCTCCCCCCCGGGTGGGAAGCAGTGTGAGGGGTAACTCGCACACTGAAGAGGGGAAAAGAAGTACCACCTGGCAATCCGCTAAAA
>Ga0307514_10005644_pt1 | contig 11091 bp, 11 predicted proteins | sample 16_EM_MG_FD_203088 | JGI IMG/M metagenome (GOLD analysis project Ga0307514, IMG submission 203088) | Populus trichocarpa ectomycorrhiza microbial communities from riparian zone in the Pacific Northwest, United States - 16_EM | ecosystem: Host-associated > Plants > Roots > Unclassified | place... | reverse complement strand
AAATAAGCATATTTTAGATACTAGAATATTCTTATTTTTTTTGCTTAGTCACCATACATATGCTTGTATATAGCTAGAGACACGCTACCTAAACCACAAATAGGTGTTTATCGATAACGAATTACCCCGCAATATACTCCGTATATATTATTCATCTCCAGCAGGGCTAGAATAATATACGACATCAACTCCAGCACAATGGCATCAAGTTCTTCCATACCTCCCATTCCCCAACGTCAGGCATGGTCAGAGGTTGAACGTCAAGCGATTCTCACAGTCTGCATTACGAAGTCAATTCATTGATCCAGCCACTGAAACCGTTGAAGATACAGTGAGCGATATTGAGAATGGAATTCTGGCAGCCTATCTTCCCAATGAAGCCAATGAACCAGAAGCCGAATGTTCCGTATCTCCTCCAGTTACCCCCCATGAAGCTCTTGCACATATTGAAGGATTACTCCTCTTCTCGCTTCAAGCTGAACCCACAGCCAATATCAATCAGCTACAAGAGGTGCTGATGCGTGAGAAAAAGCGTATTGAGACTCTGGAAATTCAACGCAGGGTTCAACATATTCAGCACAAGATCACTGACTTTCTGGGGCCTGCCGAAACCGCCTCCTATTCCTCCTCCTCCTCCTCCTCCGCTCCTTGAGATTCTGGTCCCACCATCCACTCTCATTTGTCAATTTGTTGCTTGTATACTCTCCTTGTATTTTTTATTTTCTTCCGCAACCTTTCCTACCGCTGGCTAGATTTTTTCCATATTTTCCTATTATCTCTTGACTTAAGAATATATTGGTTACAAGCATATTTCCTCTTGTCCGAACGACATGCTTGTATCGAGAGTACTCTGTACCCCAAAGGGCCGGCACATCTGAAGTGGTCATCGAAAGCAGTGAAAGGGCTGGTCTACATGGTGGCGGTAAGGGCCCGCAACCGTAGTGACAATGGGGGATCGGGAAATCAGCGGAACCTTGGTGTGTATGTGATGGTTGGACGCCGCAGAACGCGGCGCATCTATTAAGGTGCCCCAGGTGGGGGATGGCAGAGGGGGCGCAGGGTGGGCAGGTATGGGGGGATGAGAAGTGGTGTGAAGTAGTGGCGGGGTTCATCATGTAAATATCTACATATATCGTGCGAGGAGGGCAGGGACTGGCCCGTGTGGAAAAGAGAGGGTACCTGGACTCCCGGGAGCTACAGTCCACCACCATACTCTAGATAGGGTGAATACGATTAATGATTCTTAAAAAAAGAAAAAATGCGATTAATGACTCTTTAAAAAAAAGAAAAGGGTGAAGCGTGTGAGCAGTGTGCCGCGGAATTGCTTGGCGGCCTTCACAGCTACAGAGCGGATAAATATTGAATCTGCGAAGTTTTATTCGGTCAGTTCAGTATGTCCTGATGGCGCTATGCCATGTATTACTATATCTGCCGTGCTACTGTAGTAGTAAATACCAGAGGGAGTGTTGAAGTGTGGAGTATGCAGAAGTGCTTGGACAAACTTTACACATATGGACGCCAGTTTATTAAATATTCTGAGGGACATTTGGGCATGAAGAACGTAGGAAGAGGATATCCTGTATGAAGAGACGAGAAAACATATCTATCCATCATAATTGCAGATGCCAAAACAGGAAACAGATGAACTTTCTCTCCCTTAACTAGATACTAGTAACCCACTAACAGTTCATGATCATATCCAGTCATGGTACTATACTCTCTCAACGTTCCCTAACGAGAGAGTGAAATAGGAGCCCACTTAATTACATTGCAAGACATTTGGTGACCAAGTCACGTGAATCTCCATGATACTTTCGTTTAATTCGCTACTCGCGATATCGGTAGGGGGACAGATATCAATTTATAAAATGCATTCTTTATACGTGTCATCTGGCCTCGGCTCCTCCACTTGGTAAGTAGTTGCTACTAACATATGAATATATATTTGTATTCGCTTCATTAAATTCCATTCAAATCTGCGACATGCACTTCTATTGGCGTCGATAGATACAAATATTTTACCCACCATCGGAGGGGTTACTGCCACCAGGAGGATGAGTCGGAGGTCGCGTTACGGGGTTGGGCTATGGTGTGGGATATGGTTCACCATAGAATAGCCAGGGACGAGGATTCAAGGGCTCCTGTTTGTCGGGATGTGGTCGACAGTCATGCAGGGTCATTCGGAGGTTATGTCGCAGGGTTGGGCTATCGGGTGGATTATACATCACCACAGAGTAGCCCAGGGACGGGGTTTGAGGTCTCCTAGGAATTCGGGTACCAGGACATATATGCATTGTCGGCTAATAGGCGAATTGGCTCGGAGGTCAAGGTGTGAGGCTGGGGGCTATAGGGCGGAACGTATCTGCCACAGAATAGCCAGGACAAGGTTGCGGGGGCTCCTATTAAATCGAGGCTACCAAGGTGTAGTCAGCAGCCATGCAAATTGTTTCAGAGATCAAGGTGTAGCTATAGGATAGGATGTAATCCACCACAAGATAGCAAGGACAGGATTCGGACAGTCCTATTAATTCCGGGCGGCCGGGATATGGTCAGTCGCCATGTGAACTGTTTCGGAGGTTAAGTCTTCCAGGGTGGAATATAATCCACAGTGGACAGCAAGGACGGTGGTCAGCCCACACGAGGGCAAAGAGTCATGGGCTTAGCCTCATCGGGGCACAGGGGTATCGGGTTATCGGGGTATCAAGGCCTGCGGGATTGGCAAGGCTTGCGGGGCTGTCGAGGCTGGCAGAGCTGGCAGGGTTGATGCTGGCAGCTGGGAGAGCTAGGGGGCTAGCAAGACATGCGGAGCTATCAGGGCTAGAGGCTAGAGCTGGGGATGAGGGCCTAGGGATACGTTCCAGCGCTGAGTTCCAGGTCATCCATATCGCCAGCGGAGGTTAAGTTGCCAGGCAGGCCAAAGGTCGGGGCTGACCACCGGGAAGGATGACGGGGTCGCGGTGGTGATTTCACTCTTTCATCCCGGTAGAGTGCGTGGTCTCAGTGGCGGCAAATGTATGGATGCTGGAGATTGGAGATAGGGACCAGCGGTAGGGGTAGGTTTCGTAACAGCCAGTGCCTGCTCAGAACAAAGTTCCTGGAAGCACAAACCTGATAGCGCAGGAGATTCCTATTTCCCAACGAATTAAATCTAAAATTTGTTGAAATGTGACTTTCACTTTGACTATAGAGATCTGGCCTTTAACTTGGGACTATAAATTCCGGTGTGAGACTGAGAGAAACGCCCAGACAAACTCGCAACCCCGAGATGGCAAGTGAAGATGTCGAATTAGGAAATCAACTACCACCATACCCAGCCCTCCGTGACAATACCCCCCTCCCTTCCATCTCCCCTTCTCCTCTTTCTCTTCCTTCTTCTCAATCATTGCCTCCATGCTCCGTACTCACAGCCATACCTGTTGTTTCAGTAATTATACTCCTTTCTTCTACACTAGCCATTGCTATCTACTCCAAAATGTGGGTGTTTCTCTGCCTATTCATATCCCGAATGCCCCATCTGCTCCACATACTCAAAAAAACTGATTTAGAAGCTTGATGAGGCTTGATTCTAATCATCTATGCAAGCTGGGTGTGGGGTTTGCTAACGCTTATAAAATAGGGACGTCCAAATGATTGTCCTGGTCACAGTCCTCATTATAACAATACTACAATTTTTGACGATTCTAGTGATACACTTTCGCCTTCCAACCCCCAGGCCGTGGCCTTCGCGGCCACCAGCCTAAGTCCCGTGGGAGGGACGGCGGTGGCGGGTAGGGGAGGACAAGCTTTTCCGTACTGTGATACTTTCATGAATAATTATCTACCCAATAAGCTCAAGGTGAATTCCTACCACGAAACTCATCACAAACGATTTCTACCCTGCTAACTTGGTTCAATATACAGAGCCCTACCTTGAGCCAGTCGTACAAACCAGCGATCCTTCAATGCTTTGGGGATATTGCACAGGCAATTAGTGAGAATTTTGAGACATTCCTTGGTGCCGTAATGCTGGTTCTCCAACAATCTCCCACAATCAGTACTGGAAACACTGAGAAGGACTATGAGATGATTGGGTATGTTTTGTCGCTTCGAGAGGGTATTATGAGTGCATACGAGGGCATAGTAATCGCGCTGAAGGATAGAAGTAAGTGCTATTCTAAACTCCACAGACTCTAGGTGGCCGTGAATACTGATTGAATGTTAAGCACAACTTCTTGCACCATATGTGGCACCAGTATTTGAATTTCTTTCTGCTGCCAATATTGACCCAGACAGGTCAGAGGCGTTAATGAGCTCGAGGCCTGCTATGGGCGTCCTTGGGTAGGTGATTTTAGTGTAACCCTACATAGAAAATGAACTAACCATCGGAGCAGTGACCTGGCGGAGACTTTTCCAAATGGAGAGATAGCTGACTACTTTCCGTGTTGAGTGGGTAATGATTATGATCAAGGAAACTCGGCACACTTAGGTATTGGAAGGACCCAGCCAGTACCCAAACCAGCAGAATTCCATCCAGCCCCAAGTTTGCTGCATCGTTACCCCCGCAACATCACATCTCGATTCAGCACCTCATTGCCCCACGCCCTCAAAGCTCTACCAGAGCTATGGTATACGCCCTAGATTCGCCTTCATGTAACCAGTGTGCTTTATGCAAAGCCCATTTCTTTTTTGAAGCGTGGCCTAATCCCCTTTGGAACGGAAAATTACTATTCTGGATTTCTTTCATGGCATGTAATTCACGGGTTTATTGTTTCTTTGTTTCAACAGATTAGTCATGCATTGATTACTCCTTATTTCTCTCCCCATCATCGTCATAAATCCACTCGCGCAGCCACTCATGCACCTCAAGCATCTTGTATACATGTTCTCTGCGTACCGTGTTGAACGCCGATTGTGCGTCCCGCCCTACGATCACTCCCTCTGGGTGTCTCTCTGCTATCGCCATCAGCACCGTACTGTAGATCGCTCCCCTGCTCCGGCACCCTGCGAACGCCCGCCCATGCCACAGCTCTTCATGGTTCTGTAATTCCAGCGCTACGATCTTCTCCGCTAGCTTTTTTTTTTTTTAAACAATCATTAATCGCATTTGTCCTACATGATCTCCGCTAGCTTACCAACCGTATTTGCCAGGACTATTGGACGCCATAGTCTGGTTGCACGACCCCCCGTAGTCCCGTAGGACGCCAGCCGTTAACTGCTGTGTGATCCTTGCCAGGCTTCGGGATCATCACCATCTTCATATCACGCCATTCCTCTGTCCTAGTCAACATCCCGCTCTCTGCCACTTGACCCGCATCCTCCAACACAGCCCTGTCTCACTTCGTCTCCTTTATCGCCTTTAACAGCTTCCAGCTTACTCCGTCCGGCCCTGGTGCACTGTCATTCCTCGTTTTGCGCAGAGCTTGCCCTATTCGCACCATTATGTCATCGCTTGCTCTCCGTTTTTCCTGTCTCGCTACGGCCTCCCTTTCTGCTGTCGGCGCTGTTATTAGGTTGTGGGCTGTGAAGGCTCTCCGTTTCTCGGCTCTTGTCTCGTAGATATGCCTCTCCCCATCCTCCAGGACTCCACATCTTTCCCTCATCCCGAACGGATTCTTGCAGACTCTCGCTATGTCCCATACGTCTTTTCCCTCCGTTATCACATTTACCTACACCTCTCTCTTCGCCTTGCGTATCTCATTTCGCAAATCCCTCTCCGCCCCCCTTGAACTCCCGGCTCTCTTCCGTAACTCCTTCCACTCTGCTTTCCACCACAGTTTCGATTCCCCGGTCACTACCACCTCTCTTTCCCACCTTTCTGCCTTTAGCTTGACTAGCCTCTCGTATGCCTCCCTAACTATCGTGAAGGTCTCCCCTTCTTCCTCCGCCTCCTCAACATACTTCTGTACTGCTACCCAATCTATTCGCTTTCACCTCCTCCTCACATCCATTCATAGGAGCCGAACCCCTAGGATTGCATAATCCGATATGTGATCCCACTGTGGAAAACGTATAGGGAGTTGGTATGTTGGGCATGAGTGATGGGTATGGATACGACGCTGATGGGGACCATGTGCAGAATGTTAATGCCCAGGGGAGTGGGGGTGGAGCGGAGGAGGCGAGTGAGATATCCCTACCACCACCGTATTCGACTGCGGTTAGGGCAGAGCAGCGGCAATAGGAGCAACAGGGGGGACAGGAGCAGACTAGGCAGGCGGCGGGGGGGGATCGGGTTCAATGCTATGAAAGCCTTGACAGTTACCATCCATCACCGGGTTATGCATCATCACCGGGATATGCATCAGCCCCCACGCAGCCCCTGTCGATCCATCTTGGCGGCATAATGGACTCCAAAATGAACGGATTCGTAGCCAGCAAAGTGTGTAAGCATTGTGGAGATGTAGAGCTCAGTTGACATGCTGTGGGAATGTATTCACTATGGTTAGTAAGGACCTAGGGAGGGATTGGTGGCTAGTATTGAACCGAAGAGAGGCATGCAACTCACCCACAGTATGGACCGAGTCCTGCCAATATAGATAAATTGAGGTTTGAATGACACATTCCAGGGTATATAAATGCACTATAACTATCTTACAACTGGTGGAGCTATTAGTCTCACGCTGAGAGGTGAGGGCGAATTCGTCCACTTTTCCGGGATTTTTATATATGGCGACCCAGGTCGGACTGGACCAGCCAGTGCACCACTGAGCTAGCCCAAGCTTGCCAATGAAAAAATAACTTCATTTAAATCTACTTGAGCTTATGTATATGGTGGTCTGAGATAATTGTTATATAGCATAGTTCATACATTGCGCGTATACGTACTCCGTATTGATTACAACTATGACTTGTATGTGACATTCACTTGCACAATACAACCATTTTTCCCCCTAGATATTTACCAAAGATTAACGTGTTATGATAGAAGATGTAGGGCCACCCTAAATATTTTCCAATGACTGCCGTATCGCAAATGGCAACACCTCAGAATACAAGACGCTTGAGAATACAAGACGCCACAAGAACGCCGGACCGATATTTCACCAACCTCTTGCTGATAACTGACTAAGGCTTACCTACAGGGGAGGGTCATGCCAACCAGACTAAAGGGTTACCATTTACCAAGCGTCCGTGTGCGTGTGGCCTAGTCTGGTTGCACACCCCCCCGTACGACTTAACCGAGCTCAAGTGCATTGGCACACTCCATAGTCAGACGAGGATTATACACACATCTTTTGGCCGACACTTTTTCCTCCACAGTAACCTAAGGCTCCCTTCGGGGAAAAGACGTACACTCAAACCTAGCTATACCGGAACTCGCTATACCGGAACTCGCTATACCGGACCCCTTGCAATATCGGACGGATTGCGCCAAAATTTGCCAATCAGAGCAATTTAGGAGAGGCAGCTTCTTGCTATAGCGGATACCGTATCGGATGGACAGGAGAGGGGCTGCAGGCATTGATACGGGGATTAATCACATAGAAATATTTATTGCTATAACGGAAGCGTAACAGCGTAATAACTCAACAAGACAAGAATGCAATAACAGAACTTAAGAAGACTCCAGTGGTGGACTGTAGCTTGATTTACTCTATCAACCCCCTCTCGAAGATATCCTTCACGTATTGGGTATTGCTCAGTCCTTTTCTTTCTTTTCCATACCGTCCCATCACCAGTATTTAGAGCCAGTAATCGGTCCTTTTCTTCCAATATATCGCTTATTGTAGAACTTGCCATAGGCCTACCGTCTGGCCGAGGAAAACGAGCTTCAAACTCCTCATAAGTCATCTTTGCATATTGGGGATCTTGTCTTTTCACACAAGTCCTAAGCCGCACCAGATCGCTTAATCCCTTTCTCTTGTTTGGTAGCATTGTCGGCGATAGCTGTAAACCAATTGTTAGGTAGTCTCTAGGAGTGCTTGAGGTCTATCTTGACTTCCTAGGCCCCCACGCTATTTGCTATACCGGATATTAGCTATACCGGACAGGTTTGCACTGATTTATGCAGTCCGGTATAGCTAGGTTTGAGTGTATAGACTCAAAAAAAAAAAATATCTCCGCAAAATCATTTTGTTTACTTTTCCTACCCAATGGCGCGGGGCGTAGGACTGGCAGCAGGGGGTACACACCCTCTTTTTTACTCCTTGTAGGTGTGGCACAGGGGGTGAACACCCCGCAGGCGGAGCCGCATCGACCCTGGGGCACCCCGCAGGGAGAGGGGGAGTGTAGGAACCTCCTGTAATGCACGAGTGCCTCTTTTTGTTAACAGCCCATGGGATAGTCATGCAACTCAATATTTATGAGCATCAATTGTTATTACTAATTGCTACTCTTATCAGACGAGGCCAAATGTTTTCTGCAGATCTGGAGGCTGTTGCGCATGCTGTAAGTAGGTGATCCCCATAGACTGTAATAGCTGATGCTCCATACAAAGTCACGATCGACCATTAATATATTGGATGTCTAAATGTCACCCATACATGCCGTTATGTGAGTGGGAGTAGCCTCCAGTTACCGCTGCTAGCTGATCTCGTAAGTGACCGAACTGAGATAAGGTATATTAAGGCTGATACACTGCGATATAGACGTGCGTAGGTCAGAAGCGCGGAAAATAGCATAAATACCACGGTCGCGCGCCTCTGGGGAAGCTCCTCAGGCGAAAAATCCAAGACTTCCGAACAGTAAGATTTGGTTTTAGGCACCGCACTCTTTACTTCTTCCCCCGTCCTAGGTTCCCAATCATTTCTCGCTTGGCTCGAAAAGATTAAAACGGGCTCTCGAATTGCAATATTGATATATTCCTCAGCTGCGAGCAAACTCGGTGTGGAAGCTTTCCCTAAAGGTATCAAGATCAAGTATAGTCAGACTAGATCAAGTAGTACGTTATCCACACCCTCAATTGCAACAAGGTTGTATGAGGCTCCAAATTGGCAGCAATCTACTCTCTGGTGCATGAATATCAAAATTTCACGACTATATTCAACATTTTGTTTCCAGTATCTGAGAATCTGCTAACCGTGCCTTGTAATCTTATAGTGGGTAATGTCGGAAGTAATAGTGCGAGGCACGTTGCGGAACAAATGCGGTACTCAACTCAACAGATGAACGATGCAATATTGCATGCAACTGGCCAGATGAGGGGTGAAATGTCTCAAGCAACTCAATTCATAAGCGGTCAAATATTGCGTGCGACAAAGGATGTCACAAGCTCTATCAACTCTGCCGCCACTACACTCCAGTTTAATATAAGCTCACTGGAGCAGAAAGTACTGGTCGGAGCGCTCATTATCGGTGCAAGCATCAGCCTATTTGCTCTGGTGCATGCGTACACAAAAATTGCCGAGACGCAGATTGTGTATGTTCAATCCACAATTGAGATTGAGGAAGCGGATGGGAAGAAAACAAAGTCACATGTGGTTGTGCAAGGGCCAGCCAGTGTCGTGCGAGAACATTTACAAGGAGCGGGGATACAGTTGCGGGCATTGGTAGATGAATCCGTAGGCGCGCGTGTGCATACACAACAACGTCATGTGCTACAAACATCAGGAGTTAGAGTGCGAATTCCATCCTTGGTAACCGGGCAAGGCGGGGAAACAAAGGACACGGGAGAAGCGTATTTCACTTATTCTTTACATTAGCTCGGTATATAGCAGCGCGAGACGGGGCAATTATCTGTAAGGCGGAGGTAATCCCGCCACCCCATGGGTATACCGATGATCACGGAATGAGGAATACATGGGTATGGGTGAACTCGGAAGGGATAAGAGAGTCCAAGGCATTTCTGTAATGTTCTTGATCATGACCGCCGGCAAGGGATTGTGTATTTAAGACAAGGGCTCCGCCCGTCCTTTATCTTCTTCTTTTTATTATCATGAGCAATCCTTCTAAGCAATACGAGTCTTTATTCCCTTGCAGAGCTTTCCTTCAAGAAGAACATTCCGTGAGTGAGATATCACTTATATTATCTGATCCCGCTTTCTGGAATCCTGCCGGAATTCTAGCAGGCGTACCATAGTTCCACCAAGGGGTTGAATGTGCGTAAAGAGTTTCTTTTTTTAATAAAAAAAATGTAGTGAGCAAACTATCAAGGTGAGAGTTCCTCTATGTGACTGGTGTTTCCTTGGGCAGTTCTTGCATGCGTAGTTATGATGTGTGGTTTATTTATTCCTATACAGCTATGTAGTAAGTATACCATAGTATCCAACCCGACTTACTACAGAAAGCAACTTGAGTGTACCTCAGGCTTTCACAATTAATTTAAAGACTATTACTACATTAGAAGTTGAGAATGTACCAGGGTGGTAAAATCATGCACATCAGGAGTTTTGGTATCAAGATGCGACAGGTTAATAAAATTGGAGATTGATTTTAATTTTTAAAAATTTGTACTCACATTTGACCTTTACTGTAGAGGGAAATTCACCAAGAATAGTCTTGTTTTTTTTTTTCAAAACAAAAGGTATATAACATTTTAAAAGAATATATATATGGGAATGGGGTTATGACAGTGGAAAAGAACTGGCTGAGGAAGAGCTGACGGGAAACCAATGGAAGAGATGGTAGTAGGTAGTCAACAGTTGGCGGTCTCACAGCCTGAAATGAAATAGAATGATATTCCAACTTTGTTGTATGGCCATTGATATCTTGATTGAGCAGTTGATATAGGTACATACTTGTAATGTTTTTGATGGCATTGCAGTTATGAGAGGTTCAATTTTAAGTACTTATCATTGCCCAATCTCGAGTAAATACTAGTGCTTCAATTGTACATCAATTACATCCATTACATCCACAATCCAGGAATAGTTCATTGGTCAACCTTATCCTTACACTACATGTAATATACCTATATTGGTATGGTAATAGTACAAGTATATTTGGATGTATAGTACTTCCCTCGCCTGGAAATATTCCAGTTACCCTGAATTCCACATGCACATGTACAAAACTTCAAGCTCAGGAACTTCTTAGTACTAGTGAACCCATGATCCTGCATCCTATGTAAGCCCATATCCTCTGATAACGCATAGAAAGCTCCTGACGAGTTTTTTGGTTAGTAAAAATGACAGCCTAAGGGCGAAAAACTGCATAACTGTTCATTGCATGCATACG
>Ga0307514_10005643_pt1 | contig 11091 bp, 13 predicted proteins | sample 16_EM_MG_FD_203088 | JGI IMG/M metagenome (GOLD analysis project Ga0307514, IMG submission 203088) | Populus trichocarpa ectomycorrhiza microbial communities from riparian zone in the Pacific Northwest, United States - 16_EM | ecosystem: Host-associated > Plants > Roots > Unclassified | place... | reverse complement strand
CTAACAATTGAACAGATACTGTGGAGAGCTTAATTAACCAAGGGTTGATATCTATGTTAAAACGGCGCTGGGAGGAGGCTCTACAAAATGGTAAAAATAGAGGGTCTCAACGAGGGATACTAATTCACGCAAAATAGGCAATTTTGAGAAATCAACCAAATCCCGCTGATATATGCTACCCTCAACCTCCGCCTCAACCCCGGCCTCAACCCCCACCTCACGTCGCTCTTCTGCAGCATCCTCAATGAGACCATGGAGAGATTTCCAGCTCTAATACCTCTCTGTTTTGGGATTTAGAGGTCGTTTTGGTCAAGGGAGCTGGGGGCTTGTTACCAGGGTACTTCGATCCCCCAGCAGCAGCCTTCACAGCAGCCACATGCTCAGTCCAGGCTTGTCCGACATCCACCTACTCGGCTTGCCATACTGGTATCTCAATTCCCTCCCCATGGTGTTGGAATAACTAATCACGCTGGCGTGGGGAATATATCATGTGAGATGCCGTGGGAAGTGTATGCCGTTGGGAAGTGTATGCCGTTGAGAAGTGTATGCCGTTGGGAAGTGTATGCCGTTGGGAAGTGTCGTTTGGATGGTGCAAGGAGCAAACGGAGTGAATGAATGAATGAATGAATGATATATGAGGCAGTGTCTTCGTGGTGGAGGGGGCAGTCTTCAGTCTTCAGTCTGCGCGCAGATTCCGTTATTGAATATATTCATTCACTTGTCTCCCGCGGTGACCCAAGTGAACCAGCTCTCTACTATCAGACGACGTGGGAATCAGTAAATTCCTGCATGGTAGCAACACCTCGTTGAAGGTAAAACCATCAGTAACCTCACGGAGGAAACTACGGCTGGGTGCGAAAACCTAGTCTCATACCAGGCGAAAACCATCAGATCAACAACACTATGGGTAGCTCCGAGAGCACCACCGACGCCGCCGCCTTGCTTAAGATTACACCGAGAATATCGAAAAAGCTTGAAAACGAAAACGATTATCCGGCATGGAGCGCAGAAGCCACACGACAAATATGGCGGATGAAGCTCTCCTCAGTAGTTACAAGAGACCAACAGACCCAACCAACCACCAACTCAGAAGAGTAGCAGGACAAGACGTATAAAGCACTCGATTATCTGATCGATAGCTGCGAGGAAGACAGCAGCCGTAGCGTGGAACCATATGCCCTACAGAGGAGGGTCGCGCCACATATGACCGCACTATTCATGAACCTTGTTCAGTTAAGGTTTGATGACAGGAAGGCTGAGTCGCTCAGCGAGCACATCACTAGGCAAAGTTGGCTAAGGCTGGCGCAAGCTGCGGCGGCAGAGCTGACGTTGTTTGTCGGACCAACGGCCTGGAAGGCTTCCCTCCTGCTAGCCACCATACCACCATACATCAACATAATCGACAATATCACAAGCAAGGAGGACAAGCCAACATACGCCAACACAGTTCTAAGACTGAAAGAACTGAATATTCGACCAACAAAACAACACGAGGCACCTGCGGCAGCTGCTTTCACCACCGGAGGACAGCGGCCAACGAAATTCTGTGGATACTGTAAGGCGAAAGGATAGCCTGGGACTTCGCACAATGAAGTGGATTGTCGAGCAAAAAAGAGAGGTGTCAATCAACAAAATCCACAACAACTAAATCCACAAGCACACAACACCACATCAGAAGAACCACCCGAACAAAATTCATGAGCTAATTGTTTCCACAATACAAGCGACAATGCGGATGTGAAAGGATGGTGGGTGGACGGCTGCTCCACAGTGCATATCACTAATGATCTCAGAACCCACAACCATGTGTCAAAGTTGTTACCACTGGCGCTGGACCAGTCCTCTCCACTCACATAGGAACAGCCACAGTGCAGGGCATAGACCTCATCGGAACACTGGTCGTACCTAGCTTCCCTAGGAAGATTATATCAACAGGTGACATCACCAGCCAAGGGGGACACCTGGTCCTTGGGGAAAAGACTGGACAGCTTACTCTCCAAGGCAAAACAGTCAAATTAACAGCAGTGGGAAAGCTCCACAGGGTAGAAGAGCCTGAACAGGAGGAGACAATGATGGCCGTAACAGATATGGAATGACACGAAAGGTACGGACACCTCCCTTTGTCCGCATTTGCCAAAGTACTCGAGGCACCAGTCTCCTCCGCGCATCTCGCTACGAGTGTGAGAAGTGCGCAAAAGCAAAGATGGTCAAACCACCGTCACTACCCCAGGACAACAAGATACGAACCAAGGCTGTAGGGGAGCTTTTGCACTCAGAAGTATGTGGGCCATTTTCAACAAGACACCCGAGGCAACAAATGCATTGTCACTCTGGGATGACTTCTCCACATTTGTGATGGCCCGAGCTATCTGCAACAAGTCAGGCGTTGAACAAAACCTACAAGAGCTCATTACACTCCTTGAGACCATGTCAGGATGCAAAGCTGTCAGCCTACGATGCGATTTCGGAGGAGAATATCGCTCAAAAAATCTCACATCATGGCTGAGGAAAAAGGGGATAGACACTAAGCCCACTATCGTATACCACAGCCAAACCAATGCCGTAGCTGAGCGAACAAACCGGGCTATTGTAACTAATATAAGGGCGAACCTGGGAGAGTTGCCAAGGTCACTATGGGGATTGGCCATGTCATATTCAGTATACATGCGAAACAGATTGCCCCACATGACACTGGGAGGCAAGTGCCTGATCGGAATTGTGAAAAGAGGAATAGACATAGCAGCTGAAAGAGAGAGGTTTCGACATTTCGGGCAAAAGGTGTACATACCAACCTACAGTGAAGGAAAGCTGGCCGATCGGGCCACCAAGGCAATACTTGTGGGATATACCAACACCAGCGGAACCTATCTAGTGATGACAGAAAACAGACGGGTCATTACAGCAAAGTCGCCACGAGTACGCCCCAAATCGTGGAAGTTATTGTACCGGTTGGAGAACGCGACACCATACCCCCAGCAAAACATATTCATGAGCCACCAATAACACCAGCCAGAGATGTTGGAATGCCGGAAGAAGCTCCTGAACCTCAATGTTCGCAACCTCCTGAACCTTGACATTCACAGCGATCAACAGCTGGTAAGGCACCAGTGCGACTAGAAGATGACCCAAGATACACTAGGGAATAGTCACACCTGACAATCGACCAAGCCCTAACCTCACCAAAAGCACATTTGTGGGAGGAAGCAATGCGTCAGGAACTCACCTTGTTGGATAAATACCAAGTGTACAAGTGGGTCAATAAAGTGCCAGTAGGGGGAAAAATCATTGACACAAAATGGGTCATGTGTGAGAAGGAAGGGAAGGCGCTACCAGATCCTAAACGGTACAAAGCAAGAATCACAGCCAGAGGATTTACCAGGTGGGCAGGGATAGACTATCACGATACATACGCACCAGTATGTAGAGAGGAGTCATGGCGACTGCTTATTTGCATCGGGCTAAAGGACAAGATGGTGATTAGACAGTACGCCATCGAAGGGGCCTTTCTCAATGGGCCACTCCAAGAGGACCTGTATGTGAGAGACGCACATGCCACTGGGGACAGAGCTTGGAAGTTGGAAAAATCACTGTACGGGACCAAGCAGGTGGCGCATAACTGGAACCGGGTCACCGATGACAACTTGATAGGACTAGGGCTCAGCCGGAGCCCAGACGACCCTGGATTGTACTTTCGCATACAGGATGGATCAATCATCACCATCCATGTAGATGACTTGCTATGCGCATTCCGAACGCATAAAATACAAGTCTGGGAGGCTGAGCTCAGAAAGCACCCCACGGTCGAAGAAAAAGAGCTTCCAAATAGGTTTCTGGGAATGGATGTTGCGTGGAGTCAAGAGGGTGCAAAGTGACAGGAGCCAAAGAGTCAGACGTACCATTCCTCACGATAAACGAAGATGACACCCTGGCAGACACGAAGTCCTTTCAAGCAATGGTCGGCAGTCTGTTCATTGCGCGAATGTGGAGGCCAGATATCCGGTATACGGTCAACAGACTTTGCATGAAGCCTCCAAACCAAATATCACCAATGTGCGTCGAAGGTCCGGGATAATTAGCTACCTACTGGCAATACAGGATGAGGGAATAACACTACGAGAATTGTGGAATTCTGGATATATTTACCGATACGGAAGAGGAAAACCTGGAGAAGGCAACAACCGGTGTGCTCGTGATGTGTGAAAGAAGTCTGCTGGGATGGACGGCGCGCAAACAAGATGTCACTACACTATCATCAACAGAAGCCGAGTACATTGCGCTGGGCGTTGGGGCACAAGACATGATATGGTTTGGAAAAATCCTGGAATTCCTCAACAGGCCTGCTGTGCCGAGAGTATGGACAGATAACCATGGGGCGTTTACACTGGCATCTAATCCGGACTTCCACAAACGTACGAAGCACATCCGACGGAGACATCACTTCGTGAGAGGATGCGCGGAGGAAGCAGACATAACAGTGCACTGGGTACCAGGTGATGAAAATCCTGCGGATATGCTGACGAAACCAGTAACAGGGAAGAAACTGGCTGCGTTGAAGGTGCTTGCGGGTATGAGAACGACGACTGGGCAGGAGTGATGGAAGAATGGATGGGATGGGCATTTTTCACCCACGTACAGGATTAGGGGGGGGTGTTGGAATAACTAATCACGCTGGCGTGGGGAATATATCATGTGAGATGCCGCGGGAAGTGTATGCCGTTGGGAAGTATCGTTTGGATGGTGCAAGGAGCAAACGGAGTGAATGAATGAATGAATAATATATGAGGCAGTGTCTTCAGCCTTCAGTCTGCGAACAGATTCCGTTATTGAATATATTTATTCACTTGTCTCCCGCGGTGACCCAAGTGAACCAGCTCTCTAATATCAGACGATGTGGGAATCAGTAAATTCCTACACATAGCACACCGTATGGCACACCGTATGGTGCACCCTGGGGGACCCTCAATCCCTGGGCTCACCTCCATGCACACAAATGTTGGTAATACAGATTCTCAGAATTGAACTCACTCCAAGTCTCATGATATGGTTGAATAAGCTATATAGAATATAAAGGTTCTGTTACGCTATGTCAATTGTAAGCGGGTGGATATATTGGCCATGGTATGGAGAGTATTGGCCACTTATATATCAATATACTAAACTATGTATTTATGGTTTAATGTTTTGCTAGGCCTTTTCACTATATCTGTGTCTTAACTATATGAATGTGCCCCAGTTTGTGCTGCTGGAGGGTGGTCGGGGGAGAGGTTGAGGGAGTGGTTGGGGGAGAGGTTAAGGGGACCACAAAGGAGGAGGTTATAATACCAGCGTGGCAAACAGAGTTGGTGGATGTCGACCAAGCTTGGACTGAGTATGTGGCTGCTGCTCCTGGGGGGTCGAAGTACCCTGGTAACAAGCCCCACCTCCCTTGAGCAAAGCGACCTCTAAATCCCAAAACAGGGGGTATTAGAGTTAGAGATCGTAGTTGAGAATGCTGTAGAGAAGCGGCCTGAGGTAGGGGGCTACCAATAAAGAGTTATTTGGCTGATTCAGTCAGAGTCCTCAAAATTGCCTATTTTGCGTGCCCTCTATTTTCACCATTTTGTAGAGCCTCCTCCCAGCGCCTGTTTTAACAGGGATACATATCAGCCCTTGGTTAAGCTCTCCACAGTGTCGGTTCAATTGTTAGCAGGTTGCTCGGCCTATAGGAGGTACAGTGAGGGAGGGGGGGTATCGAGGAGGTCATATTGTAAGGGGGAATTATTGGGCGTTGGGTTGATTTTGGCAGGATGTGAGGGCAGCCATGTTGTTGAGCGTACTCGTTCCATAGATTCACATTTAACTGGAATACTATGTATATCACGGAGTGGCCTCGGAAGGTGCGGGTATTTTGCAAGGGTGCATCCTTAGGTAACTAGCCAATGGTACAACATGGCAGCCCTCATGTCCTGCCAAAACCAACATATTACCCAATAGGTAGGTATCTCCAGTATACGATATGACCTCCCGCACCCCCCCCTCTCTACCCCACCATATAGGCTGAACATCAGGCAGGTGAGCGAGCCTAGGAGCATGAGGAGGCCTTGATCAAGCAGCTATATTCATATCAAAACCGCTCTTATACATATCAGCAGCCTACAATATATTGAAGTAGCATGCTATCGAATAAGCTATTCACCCGCTGTAAAATGTGCTATTTTGAGAATTCGCTAATTTTCCTTACCCTGAATCTCCTGCTCTCAATCCGACGTATTCACGCCATAGAGAGGCTTCCAATAGCACAACAAGGTACAAGCCTGGGCCTCCCTGCTTTGGAACCGACGTAACTCGTTCATATTTTGATTAGGAAAAGTCAGTCGTTGGAAGCGACCAGCAGGCAAGCTACAAACACCACCATATGTGGCGGCCTGGCTAGCAGTGAATTTCACTATATATGGCTGCCTCGAGATCCGTTGAGGTAATATTCCTGCTCTTACCGCTCGTGGAATGTGAATTCTAGCTCTGGGTTGAAGTACAAATCGAGCTACCTAATCACAGAGTGAATAACTAAGGAAATTTTTTGTGACATGATACTTCTTTCATCGTCCTCTTTCCCCTCCTTACTCACTCAAATATTGCGTTGCTCAAATACACATGAAAAAAAAAAAAAAACTCCAACATCCAATGCCCCGGGCGTCGCGCATGGTCGCATGTCTCCCGCGTGTCTCCCGTGTGTCTCCCGTGTCATACTCAAACTGCGGTTCCATTGATTTAGCTTGCACCTAAAATACACCGAGTGAATTAGTTCATGAACAGGCAACAAGGGAACTTATATCCAAGGAAGCCCTTACTTGCTATGCAGTAGCGTTAACAGATGGCTGGAGATATGCAGCCGGGAGAGCGGTAAAATCAATGGATATTAAAGGAACTCTACCGTGGGCAGTTCCAATGGCAAGAATGTTGCCAGTGCCATTTACTACGGAGTAGGATGGTCGGTATTCAGCAGGAAGCCAGAGCAATTTCTTCATGTTGCATGTGATCCATTGATCAGTAACATACAGGGAATGAGTTAACGTGTGTGCTAGTTCCTGATTGCCGCTTCTGTGAAGAGCTGAGTTGAGGTGTAGTACGCCGTGGCTCGTATGTAGATACGTTCCATCATTAGAAAACTTCAAAATCATGATTTTGTCATGAGTTTCTATGATTTCTATGGTTTTTTCCTTTGTAGTATCCCACAATCTGACCGTGTTGTCCCCAGATGCAGAGGCAACAAGCTTTCCATCGGGTGAAAACACAGCTGAATTGACATCACTGGTATGACCTTCTAAAACTCCACATTGCTTCCCGGTTGATGTATCCCATAATCTGACGGTATTGTCCTTGGATGCAGAAGCAATAAGCGTTCCATCGGGTGAAAACACAGCTGAATTGACAACATGGGTATGACCTTCCAGAACTCCACACTGCTTCCTGGTTGATGTATCCCATAATCTGATCGTATAGTCCCAGGATGCGGAGGCAATAAGCGTTCCATCGGGTGAAAACACAGCTGAATTGACCCAGTTGTCATGACCTTCCAAAACTCCACATTGCTTTCCTGTTAGTGTATCCCATAATCTGACTGTTTCGTCAAAGGATGCAGAGGCAAGAAGTTTTCCATTGGGTGAAAACACAGCTGAATTGAGATAATGGGTATGACCTTCCAAAACTCCACATTGCTTTCTGGTTGATGTATTCCATAATCTGACCGTTTTTTTGCCCCTGGATACAGAGGCAATAAGCGTTCCATCGGGTGAAAACACAGCTGATTTGACACCACTGGTATGACCTTCCAAAACTCCACATTGCTTTCCCGTTGATGTATCCCATAATCTGACCGTGGTGTCCTCGGATGCAGAGGCAAGAAGTTTTTCATCGGGTGAAAACACAGCTGAATTGACATTCCTGGTATGACCTTCTAAAACTCCACATCGCTTTTGTCTTGATGTATCCCATAATCTGACCGTGTTGTCCTCAGATGCAGAGGCAATAAGCGTTCCGTCGGGTGAAAACACAGCTGAATAGACATAATTGGTATGATCTTCCAAAACTCCACATTGCTTCCCGGTTGATGTATCCCATAATCTGATCGTTTTGTCTGAGGATGCAGAGGCAATAAGCGTTCCATCGGGTGAAAACACAGCTGAATTGACAGGACTGGTATGACCTTCCAAAAGTCCAGATTGCTTTCCTATTGATGTATCCCATACTCTGACTGTTTCGTCGTTGGATGCGGAGACAACAAGCTTTCCATCAAGTGAAAACGCAGCTGAATTGACCCAATGGGTATGACCTTCCAAAACTCGACATTGCTTCCCAGTTGATGTATCCCATAATCTGACCGTTTTGTCCCAGGATGCAGAGGCAATAAGCATCCCATCCGGTGAAAACACAGCTGAATTGACATTACTGGTATGACCTTTCAAAACTCCACATTGCTTTCCGGTTGATGTATCCCATAATTTGACCATTCTGTCCCAGGATGTAGAGGCAATAAGCTTTCCATCAGGTGAAAACACAGCTGAATTGACCCAATCGGTATGACCTTCCAAAACTCTGCATTGCGTTCCTGTTAATGTATCCCATAATCTGACCGTATTGTCGCAGGATGCAGAGGCAACAAGCTTTCCATCAGGTGAAAACACAGCTAATTTGACACTGTTGGTATGACCTTTCAAAACTCCACATTGCTTTCCCGTTGATGTATCCCACAATCTGACTGTATTGTCACGGGATGCAGAGACAACAAGCTTTCCATCGGATGAAAACACAACTGAATTGACACCGCCAGTATGGCCTTCTAGTATCTGTATCAATGAGCTCCACACATCTACCACTTTGGGTTCCATAGTAACCCAAGGGATATTTTTCAAGTATCTCACCCGAATCAGGCTTGAACTTGGAGCAAACAAAAGCCCCGAATAGTAGACCTGAAGAGGTGCCATTTCAATAATTGACCCTATGTGCAATACAAATCGTTTGGCATCATATGCAAGTTCCAACAATCCTGGATTATAGTCCCCCAATGGTCCCTGTTTTCATTCAGGTCAATACTATTCTCTGTATAAACTAATAAGCATTGCAACTTACAGATAGTATTTTCTCCAGGGCTATTATCATCTGAGCTCCATTTGATACCTCTCCAATTAAGCTAAGTCCCTCCAACCAATGAAGAAAGTGCTGTTCAAGAAATTGCCGAATAGTCTTGATGTCCTCCACCACAGGATTCCCAAGTTGCAAGTGATCAAACCAGGAACGGCATGCATATTGAATATGTGGCGGAATGCATTTTTGTATCGTATCATGGGGAATCTCGGTAATCAAAACTCCTGGCCCCCAAAGATCACATATATTTTCCTGAAGCTGAGATATATGTGCCATACATTTCCTAAATAGACTGGTGTGTCTCTCTTTCTCATCTATCTGAAATCTCTCATCTCTGCACCTCTGAGAATCCTGTAGGAAGTCCCGAAACGATAGATGAAATAATCGGACAGGCTGGCTTTCATTTTCTGGAACACTGAAAACAGAACGCAAAGAGCCCAAAGTCCCCGAAACTACTCTGAACGGTATCTGAAGCAGCTTTGCTAGATCTATAGCCGGCATAGTATTAAACATTACTACAATAGATCCAACCACCTGTCGAAACCGTCTCACTAATTGTTCAGGCTCTTGATCATCACATTTTCCAAAGGCTGAGTGCTGGAGCAGTGTTGTATATATGCCATCGAGGTGTGCTGTTGCCAACCGAGATGGCTTGGCTGTACTAAGAATTAAAGAAAGTTGTTCTTCAGGTCCATATATGCCGCCTTCAATGAATCGAAGTGTTGTTGCAGCATAAATAAACAGCCCAGCTGCCCTTTCCACCAATTGCCCAATAACTAGGTCATCTGGCCATGGTGTCCCCAGCCCATGTTTGGCTTTCAGTGGCGACAACTTTTGCCGAAAGAAAGTCGATATATCTCCATTAACTGTATTAAGCGGGATATTATGGAGCATAAAATCCTGATATGCCTCACCAGACAACCGACGAAATCCATCAAAGATCGGGATTTCTGGTCGACTGGTAAGGAAAATCTTGATCCGAATTGTGTCAAGGTCCTTGGCTTCTGCAATTAATTGGAGAATTAATTGGATATCCTGCATGCTGTCACATTCATCAAGTGCATCAATTACTACAACCAGTTGAATTGATTGAGTAGGGGCACTCTTTAGAGGATTAAGAATGAGTTGATTCCATTGCTCCCGTAACCCTTGTTGAAATATGTCAGCATTGTTGTCGATGGCGTCTGAGATGGATGCCCGGAGTAATGGTAAACTATTTGCAAGCTGGGCGGCAATGGTAGTGAAGAACATGCGAGAGTGACTGATATCCTTTTTGCCTCGTGTAAAAAAGAAACTCGCTGCAAGTCTCTTCTTTTCTGCAAGCTCTCGAGCAATCGTGCGAGAAATTGTGGATTTGCCAGTCCCAGCCATTCCGTTAAGCCAGAAGATGCATTTACCGTCCGGATCCTCACACCAGTCCATAATCTGCTTCCGGAGCTCTACTCGTGTATCTTGCAAACAATGATCCTCATGTTGCCGGAGCCAGTCGTTATGGGCAGCACCTTCAGCGCGTGGCAACTTTGCAATGTTTGTTCTTTGTTGCAGTGACTGTATACGTACCACTAATTAGTACTAGTACTGAGAGATTTTATGTGTCACTGGCACGGATCAATAGTGGTCACTTTCCTCAACTCGATTGTCAATTTCCTCAACTCGATTGTCAACTTTCTCAACTCGATTGTCAACTTTCTCAACTCGATTGTCAATTTTCTCAACTCGATTGTCAATTTGAATAACAGCCGTCCTAGTAACGATAATCCATAGATATTAGCATACATTATCACTTCAGTCGAGGTACGAGGAAGAAGTAGATAGGCCCTTACATCTGGTCTGAATTCATGGCAAAAATCAAAGCTGATTTATGCCGCTCAAGTAACTGAAGAATTTGTTCCACATCCGCCTTTTGAAATGGCCACTTCAACCTCTGTCCAAGCAGTTTTCTCTTTGTCTTTTGTCTTACTCCTGGCTGTA
>Ga0307514_10005642_pt1 | contig 11094 bp, 5 predicted proteins | sample 16_EM_MG_FD_203088 | JGI IMG/M metagenome (GOLD analysis project Ga0307514, IMG submission 203088) | Populus trichocarpa ectomycorrhiza microbial communities from riparian zone in the Pacific Northwest, United States - 16_EM | ecosystem: Host-associated > Plants > Roots > Unclassified | place... | reverse complement strand
AGTATGACCCGAAGCTTGTCCAGGCTCCAGTGCAGTCCGCGAGGCTCAGTGACGAGTCAATGAGACAAGGTTGGTCCTTTTTAATGTCTGTCATCATACGCATGTGCTCACACCCCTGCAGGGGCGGAAACCATCTTCCTTGGGTTCAACCAGAATCTGCGGGTTGTTGTGGCTAAGACTTCGGTCACCGACATCACAACGGTTGCGGTTCCCCCTAACTCAACAGCACCCCGCTACCGTGCAATCAACATCGATGCCATTACTGTCGACACGAACTTGAGCAGCCAGTGTGGGAGCGGTGTTCTTGCGGATGAGGACGGAACAGTACGAGCCCTCTGGTTGACATACCTGGGTGAGCGAGGACACGGCGGCAAAGATGTAGAATACCACCTTGGCCTCGCAACGCCTTCGGTGCTACCCATCATTCGACAGATCCAGCAGGGAATAATCCCCAAGCTGAGATACCTGAATGTTGAGCTGCACTTGGTCCACATGAGCCAGGTCCGCATCATGGGTGCGTCGGAGGAATGGATCCGAAAGGTGGAGGAAGACAACCCCGAGCGCCACCAGTTGTTCATGGTCCGCAAAGTCGAATGCGGCCGTACACAGGTGCTGCAAGAGGGTGATCTGATCCTCAGCATCAACGGCAAGATCATGACCCGAATTACCGACCTTGACGTTATGTACGACAAGGAGGAGCTGGATGTGGTCATCGTGCGAGGTTGCGAGGAGATGAACTTGAAGGTTCCCACCGCCCCCACGAACGACCTGGAGACGGACCGTGTTGTCATCTTCTGTGGGGCTGTATTGCACCGTCCCCACCACGCGGTTCGACAGCAGATCAGCAAGATGCACTCGGAGATTTACGTTTCGGCACGTACGAGGGGAAGTCCCGCGTACCAGTATCAGCTAGTTCCGACAAACTTCGTCTTGGCGGTCAACGGCGTTAAGACACCGGATCTCGACAGCTTCCTCGCGGAGGTGTCTAAGATCCCCGACAACACCTACTTCAGGCTGAAGGTCATGACCTTCGATAATGTTCCCTTCGTCATCTCTATCAAGAAGAATGAACACTACGTAAGTTTTGCCTGTTACTGAAGGTTTTCCGTGGCTAACCATTCGATAGTTTCCAACCATGGAGTTTATCAAGCACGGAGATGAGTGGAAACGACAGACGTACGACGGGAAGTCACCACATGAAGGTACAACAGGCCTGGTGGGTGAATTTTTCTCCTGCTGACCGAAACAATAGGGTTGGAATCCAACATGGTAGCAGAGATCATGGATGAGGTAGCGGCATACGAATGAGTGGATGCGAGGTGGATAAAGTTAATTCAGATAGACCAGTAGCGGCCCTTTTGTATTCTTTCTGATCTCACGGGCTGAATGGAGGAAGCTCTGTGACTGTCCCTTTTGTTGCATTGGCCAGTGTTGTGTATACGCTATTGAAATTGCACGAGGGACTAGGATCGAAATAATTCAGGCGCTCGTCTGTTTGAGTAATGGCATTTTTTGGTTTCATCATCTTAGTGTTCGTCCATTGCTGATGATGTATACACATGAGTGAGTAATGGCTTGCTCTTTGCGTCTTCGGTCCGACCTGATCATAACCCACTCGTCGGCGAGTCGGCGGCCTCGGGGATGCCCCACTATGCGGCTCCGATGTGCCCCACCTTGCTGTCCAGACCCAACCTGACTCACATCACGCCCTATAAATTCATCAATTCGTCCTGCGCGATTTCTCCTCCTACCTGCCTCCAAGATGACAGCTTTCAACTTACAGACGTGCGCGCGCCCCAATATTCTCCAATTGGTACCCTACCGATGTGCTCGCGAGTTAGTCACCACCAATCCCGCCATGCTTCTCCAATTGACCTCCATCCAGTGACTACAAAGACGACGGCACCAATATCCTGCTCGACGCCAATGAGAACGCCTTCGGCCCCAGCCTGCCTGCGTACTGCTACGTACCCACCCTGCATCGGTACCCCGACCCTCACCAAATCGACCTAAAACAACTTTTCTGCAACCTCCGTAATGTCGGCTGTCCCCTCCCGGTCGTCCCCAGCAAGCCTCTCACCCCCGAAAACCTCTTCCTCGGCGTCGGATCCGACGAATGTATCGACGCCCTCCTCCGCGCCTTCTGCGTTCCCAGCAGGGAAAAAATCCTGACCTGCCCTCCTACCTACGGAATGTATTCGGTGTCGGCGCAGGTCAACGATGTCGAGGTGGCCAAGCACAACCTCATCACACCGGATTTCAACGCGGATGTGGTGGGGCTCAGCGACGTCCTCGCATCCCCGGCTGGGAGGGAGATAAAGCTCCTCTACCTTTGCTCACCTGGGAACCCGACGGGGAAGTTGATCGACCCCGCGGCGGTGGAGGAGGTGCTCGCGCATCCGACGTGGAACGGCGTCGTGGTGGTGGATGAAGCGTATGTCGACTTCTCGGCGGAGGGCAGCTCGCTCGCACCGTGGGTGACCGAGTTCCCGAACTTGGTGGTGATGCAGACCCTTTCCAAGGCGTTTGGACTCGCGGGGATCAGGCTCGGCGCGGCGTTTACGAGCCCGGAGATCGCCAAGATCTTGAATTCCCTCAAGGCGCCGTACTCGATTTCGACCCCGACTAGTGCACTTGCTACTGTGGCGCTGGGGGAGGAGGGGCTGAAGCTGCAGAGGGAGAAGGTCGCTGCTGTTGCGATCGAGCGCGAGAGGTTGGTCAAAGAGCTCCCCAAGATCGAGGGAGTGGGCAAGTTCCTCGGCGGCTTCGATGCGAATTTTCTGCTCGCTGAGATGTTGGATAAAGCTGGGAAGCCGTGTAATGAGGTTGCGCTGAAGGTGTATGAGATGCTGGCGGAGACCAAGGGTGTGGTTGTTAGATTCCGCGGGAAGGAGTATGGATGCACGGGGTGTCTCAGGATGACGGTTGGGACAAAGGAGGAGAATACCATCCTGCTAGAACGGTTAGCGGACGTGTTGAAGGAGGTGGGGAAGATATTGGTGATAGCTGATGCTTGATATCCTAGAATTGAATGCTTTCACTAGATGTCTCCGCCTTCCTTTGTTACGGTTTGCTCATTGTGGAAGTCTCTGTCCGGAAGAACTGTAATCATGAGGCCTCAACGTGATGGCTCTGGGTTGCGGTGTTTCCACGTCGGCTCACCCTTTGTTTTTGTTTCTTCATTTATTGCATGCGACCTATCTAGATCATGTATGGCAATATACACAAATAGTCCGGTTTCCCCGCCACTACGGTTCCTCCTAAGGTCCCGTCATGATGTGGCTTCCTCGCCCCCCCTGACCGCCAAACCACGTCGGCTCACCGGTAGAGGTGGTTAAAAGCTCATGTACATATTATAGTCATGATCAGAAATGGTCGAATGCTACGATGATGAAACAAAAAAAAAAGAACTACAATTATACTTTCTTCGTGGATAGTTCGTCTATGGATCATCAATCGCCACCACCTCCACTTTAACCGCCCAGAAGATGTCTATAAGAACCCGGGGAACAGTGTTATACGCGAGGTTCATCCCCACCGTAGGGTTCTGCCGGAAGCCAGCAACTGGGTAAGAAGCAATCTCAACCAGACTAGCACGGTGCGAGTGATAATGCGTAGCTCAAATACATGCTTCTCGCCTTGATAATACTCTCCAGCCCATCGTATTACCGTACCACAGTAGCTACTAATCCCCAGAAACTCTAGGCTCAATCTCCCATCGAGGTTCGCTCGGCGCAATGGGAGCTTGAACTCTCTCCTCCTCTCCTTACCGGAAATCATCATCGGGGATCTCGCTGCTACCTAGTTCCCTTGGACACGGCCCGATCGTTGACGACATGGTCATCCTATATCGGGCGCTAGTGCTAACTGGCCGGATCCCGAGCCGCCAAAGGATGCTTGCTTCCGCTTGGCGGCCAGCTGCCTCTGTTGTTAATGCGGGTCGAATAGCTCCTGCGCCTGTTGACGGGCATACGCTGCTGTTGCTTGTTGCTTGTTGCTCCGGTCAGCTGGTGGCTCTGATGAGTTGCGCGAGATTACTCTGGCGAGCAGCGGTGTGTTGTGTAGATGAGAGAAGGACGAGGGGAGGTTATGAATGTAGGTGTGCTTTCACCCTTGGAATTATATATATTGTCGGCGAATGTTTGATCGCATCTCGTGGCTGCGGCTCTGGTGAGCTCTGCGGTAAGGCCCCGGTGGGCTGAAGCGTACAGTGTAAAGAAGAAGGGGGCGGTGGTAGGCTCACCGGAGCAGGCTTGGAATTGCCCACCGGCATACATGGTTTGAGCACATATCACAGCCCCAACCGCCCGCCTGCCACCGCATGCAGTTTGCAAGCCTTATGCGGCGGATAGTGGGGAGAGGAGAAAACCCGTCGGACCGGGCACTTCGGTGGCCGGTGGGGTCAGGACAAGGAGTGTGTGTGTACATAAACTCATGGCCGAGCACGGCCGAATTCAGAATGATGAAATTAATAATAAAAAAAAGCAAGCCTCGGACTACCATCACCTTTTCGGGCCCCAAACCACCGGAGAAGCAGCGGACGGATACCTCTCCCACACGAACTCTGAGCATACAGCTGTGGAGGCCGATCCCGCGCAACCCGCGCCACCATCAGCCACGGCCACGGAGCCGCACCTCGTCACGGTAAGACGGCGCAAATGGAAAGGGAAGAAGGAAGAGGCGTAACGGAAGGAGGGAGCGTCCCGGGCGTCTATGTGGCCGCCTTTACCGGCGGGAATAGGGACGCCAGACCGCACAACGCAACCTTAGGAAAGGCGCATGTAGGCGCATATCATTTACCGGGTAGCTTGTGAAGTAGGGCGCCACGCCGTGACGGTGTGTACTTAGTGCGGCATGACCTAGTGCGCGGGAAGGGATAATCAATCTGTCGGGTAAGCAGAATACAGATGATGAAACAAAAAAAAAAACCACCTCCAAGAGTCCAAGTTCCCCCACTCTCCCTCACCTCCACCACCACGAAACGAAAAAGCAAACTTAATGGCCCACCCATCACCGCCATGACCACCACCAAATGGAAAGCATGATTTCCCCCTCTCTCGGTCCGTTTCGAGAGAGATATTTTCATGCACATGTGTCGACGCGATACTCGCAATCGCAATCGTAATCGTAACGCCGGATTGAGAGGTTGAGATGCGTTGGATGCATTTCAGAGGTACGGTACATAGGATTCTATATTGGCTATGAAACGATCCAGCCCTCCGCGTTTTGTTTGCTAGGGGAGAGACGCCGATAAACAAACTGGAAGGGAACGATATTCATACTTTTCCCACGACGGTCACAAAAAATTAAGCAGCCCAACCCAAAAAAAAAAAACAGACAGTTCAATGAAAGCCTCATTACAAGAAGGAATGCACCACACCAAAAAGGAAGAGGAGAAGTGATAGTAATAATAACCACCCAGACCGGCCAGCAGTCTAATTATTCGTCGTTGTCGACGCCTCCTCCTTGACAGTCTCCTTCTTGCTCTTCAAATACACAGCAATAGCGCCCATAAACTCGGAGCTCACCACGAAGCCGGTGGTAACACCCGCCTTCGCCATTGGGATATACCCAGCGTGCTTCTTCTCCTCCTTCCCCATCTTCGAGAACTCATCGTCGTACACCTTGAACACATACTCCTGCTTTTTCTTTGCGAAGTCACTTCCGCGCACAATCACCTGCGCCACAACCTTCCTTGGGTAGCCCACAGCATCGATGACGACGGACTTCAGGTTCTCGGTAGACCGCTTCACGATCGGGAGCTGCGAGTCGAGCTTCCCGAGGCTCGAGTCGGCGAGCTCGTCTGCGCGGTTGACGTACGGGTAGGCTTTTGAGAGGTAGGGGGACAGCGGCGCGATGAAGCGGCTGTAGGCGCTGCCGGAGAGCGCGATCGTTTTTTGGCCAATCGGGTGCGAGGAGAAGGTTGTGATTCCGTGGGCGACGAGCGGGTAGGATTTCAGGTGCTCGATGGATTTAAGGGTCGGCGAGGAGGGCGTTTTGGATTCGCTTGTGCTGCCGTTGGAGACCGGTGCGGCGAGAGGTGCCATTGCTGGACGGATCTGATACGACTGGAGGGATAAAGTCAGCACGCCTATTTCGACTTCGTGATATATCTAAAGAGTTTACCGGTACGGTGATTTCTGGGGCAGTTAGAACGGAGAGCAGTTGAATATACGGCACAGTATATACACAACGACGATAAGGCGATGCTTGTTGGGGAAGCTGGATGGAGGAGGAGAGAGGGGCGGACCAAGAGCAGACACAGAGGGGTATTTGTAGGAATTCCGGTATCTCTATGGGTTTGGCTTGTGAGTGGCGGGAGGATGTGGTGGTCTGTCTCCTCCGTTCTTGTGGGCAAGTAATTGCTACGTTGCGTGCTTGCTTGATCAAATTAGATACGCCGCGTCCTTCATGTTCGCCTTCAATTCACACGTGAAAGTGGTCTTTAGGGGAAAAATGCCCGCCAGTCTGCAGACTCCCCGGTACCGGTACAGGACTAAGGGGTAGCTGGTAAATATGAATCCAAGCGAGCGTGCGTGGCTGATTTGATAGGTGAATAAGCGATCGATGGGTCCTTCTGGTTGGCTAGTTGCGAAGTCTTGTTGCATCTGCCGTTGCCTTATCGACCTTCTGCACCCTCCCTCCGCATGCATCCGCCCTGGCCTTCCATGCGAGGGACATGAGGTTTGTGGAGGAAGAATTCCTACTCGCTAGACTCTATCCAACGCAGAACTCCGTCCATCTGCCTACCCGTTGAAGCATTCCTTCTCCCCATTCCTAAAGACTGCTGACTTCTAAAAGAACGGTCCCGCTGGGCAGAGCTAAGATGCTCGATGCATGGCTCCAGACTTTTAAAAGAACGAAAAAAAAAGACATGCAAGGCCTGTCCTCTGCTCTATCAGTTACGGTTCCCTCCCTTATCGTTCTCTCTCGCAATCGCAAGTGATCAACCGGCTCTCGCCGTCACGTCGTCATTCGAATTGGCAGCGGCCAATTGACATGTGAAAATGAGGTCAATTTGTGTCCCACTTATGAACCGAACGGAACGTATCGCCGGAACCTAATGATTCCCAGCGGTTGCTCGTTCCTTCTCCCTTGCGCCCGCCTGGGAAATTTGTGACATCGCTCTACCAAGAGGGAAATCCAAAACACAAAGGGACAAAACCTGGACTTACATCATCGTCGTCGGCCACGCGCGGGTGCCGCTAATTACTCACGTCGGCCAAAACACCGACGGCCAGAATATGCGCACACCGTTCCCAATCGAGGTTCTGCCGGGTCGCCACGGCAACGGGCATTGCAGGGGGGTTTAAGCTATGCCCGTGCTTATTTTGCCAAGATGTATCTACTCAAAGATGTGGCTAGAGTCTACTGCCAGCGTCGACCACAAGTCTCACAAGCACGCCCAACGGCTCTCTCGTCGTGCTTATGGAATAAGGCGGGGCCCAGCAGAACCTCGATGATGAGACCTATCTATCATCCAAAGCATTCGGCGCTGGATCCGAACTGAGCACGACCCGCGTCCGGATCCGTGGATCACTTCTACCCTCAGGCGTTCATCCGTCTACGAAGCACATGCAAACCTCGGCTCCCCTTCCAGATGCCATAGCGGAATCCGGCGTCCACGGAGAAATTATTTGACGCTTCGGCGATATAGACACTTAAGCAAGCGCCGGAAGTAGGAGGCTCGCACGTTCTCGCAGTGTCATTTCGCTGAAGAGGAATGCACATCTATAGGTCGCATGCAGAAACGAAGAAAAGACGAAGCGGTCACTTAGATGAGGTTTAGCGCTCTACCCGTCATGTGGCTACCGCGATACACAATGGAGCAAGTAAGTATCTACCTGCTCGAGCTCTGGGCGTGGCAAATAACCACAAGCTCCAGCTGGTGGGGAAGTTTCCCATCAGCTGCTGCCAGAAATCCATTTGATCCCGTACTAGAGTACTCTATGACAGGTGGTGTGACGGCCGAGTGGCGTTTCTGTTAGTGATGATGTGGACCTGATGGATTTCGATTCTACATAGATAACCGCTGATCATGGTCCATAAAATAGCCGCGGCATCGCAGGACAGTAGGGATGCCGGCGGTAATATGACTCAGGCCATGTTACGTATTGTCACTTGTCTCGTACCATCCGGCGTCGCCGCTCCGTAAATTCCTACGTGATTTATTCCACGGCTCTGCCATCTGGTACAAGATCGGGTTGAAATAGGCGAGTGGGTATGAAGAAAACATCAATGTGTTGTCGAGTAATAGTAACCACGACTCCCGGTTTTTTTTTTGTTCAATCATACTCGCATTTAGCCTGTCTGCCGTCCTGCCCGAAGGACTGACTGGCTTGACCCCCTTCCGCCGACCTAAAGGCGCATTGAAATCGCACCAAAGAAAGAAAAAAAAAAGAAAAAAAAAAAAAAGCCGAATCTGCATCAAGGAAAGTACAACTGAAACCCGATACCAGAAGCCCGCGGGTCACTACTCCGCTTGCTCTTCCCCGCCGCCCATCTCCTCCACCTCCGCTTCTTTCTCGCTGTCCCAATTCTCCTCCACCGGTGGAGCGTCATACCGACATGGGTGCTTCGCAAGAACCCACGACTCCCTATGTACAGCAGTGACTACTAGATGACGTCACAAGTAATCGGACAAGACCCTAACTATGTCTTGGCGTCCGAATACTTCTAGCGGATGCAGACCGTGTATAAGATCCAGACTCGCGAGCATCTATTCAAGAACTACCCGCAATGGTAAAGCCAACAAATGGTCCTCCGGAAGACCGTCTCGGAGGTGACTAGAAAGCTCCTTGGCCCAACCCGACGAGCGGTGCAGCCAGGCGATTCTCGATTTCCTCCAACAGACGTCAGGAGCGGCAGAAGGCGCAGGAGCAGCGGCCAGCGAGGCCTCGGAGTGGGACAGTAGGGAACGCGAGGAACGGCTTGCAGCTTTGAAGGAGGAGGAAGAGCGGTCGGGGTGGGGGAATAGGCGGACTTTCTTTTATTCTACTTCAGTCACTCTTTATTTTTCCTTCCCTATTTTCTTATTTCCTTTGTTCCTTCCTTTCATCGGATACGTTTGGCGGATAGCGGGCGGAAGGCTTCGACTTGACAGTGGCACCTCCTTTTTTTTTTGGTTTCTTCATTAATCGTATGCGACCTAGATAGATCATGACGATATACACAAATAGCCCTTATCCCCGCCACTACGGTTCCTCCTAAGGTCCCCGTCATGTTGTGGCTTCCTCACCCCCCCCTTTGCACCCAGTGCATACAGTGGCACATCCGTAGAAGCGGTTAAAAATGCTCATGTATACGTCGCAGTCATGATCAGCAATGGTCGGATGAAACAAAAAAAAAACGGTCGTCCAAGAGCCCAGTTGATGGACCAATGACATTCGTGAGACATGCATGAATTAGCGAACTCCGCAAGCGGGGCTCTTCTCCAGACCACCGCAACAACCGAGCCTTACTCCCTGTCCGAATTCTCAACGACAGCAATTACTACCGATATCCTTCACTAGCTTTTCTACGAAGATGAGTCACAATCAGGAGAAAGAGGGGCACTCCGGGGCTTCAAACTTTAACCGCCAGTCCAAGACGCGGGGGTTTTCCCCCATGTCCAGGCGGTCTTCTGGGGCGTCTTCACCAGCGCCTACGCCGGACAACACAGAAAGCGCCCTTCTGGGTAGCTCGCAGCAAGCGCCATCGGCTTTATCCTTAACTTCAGCGCCGAAGTCCGTCGTTGTTGCAACGTCAACAGCGCCTGTACCCATAAACTTAGGCCCCGAACCGTCGAACCCTGAGCCGGAAACCAAAGATATCAGGGAGAAAACACGACAATTAGTCAAGCAGAGACTCGGCCTCAAGATCGCGGATCCGCAGACTCTACCGGATCCCAAGGTACTCGTAGAAGAGGTTCGAAAAGACTTGAAGAAACACCATACCGACAACCCAGGGCACGAGAGCGTTGGAAGAATTCTGAAGCGAGTGGACAAATATCTCCAAATTGTCGACGTAGCGATTCAACACCAACCAGATGTGCGTAATCCTCCTTTGGCGGCTGGAAAAAACTTCTGACCTGAATGTTGAGTTCAGATCACCGCTTTTGTGTGGGCAGGAATACGTGCCATCTTCCTGGTTAGTGTGTTTTCAACCCTCCAACTGTGATGTCCTTAACAATCTGGCGCTGCTCCAGGTATCGCTAAACCACTACGCGATGCTCGGGAACCTTGAGCAGGCAATGGAGGCCATTACTACCATTCTGATGAAATGCGAATTCTATCACGGTCTCTATGACAAAATCGTCAGCCAAGGGGCCGAAAATGCCTTGGCCCACCACGAAATATTCGATACCTTCAAATCGTTCCCAGAATTGTACACGGATGTCATTGAGGTGGCTTTCAAGGCATGAGATTATTTCAGCCCTCGTAATGGCATAAGTAAGTGATGCGATAGGTGGCCATTAAAACAGTATTAAATGGGACTAATTCATGCATGTAGCCGCCTTCAAAAACGGTTTGAAGCCATTTTGCCTGGAGTATCAGCCCTTGTTGGAAGAAATTTTGCGAAAGGAGGTAGTGCTTCGAGAGCTCGTGGAGGGCGCGACTATGGCCCAAATCATAGGTAGGGCGCTTGTCATCTGCTCCGGTAACAGGACATACTAACCGTGTTTATAGAGAGCTCCGGGGATCTTCAGGCTATGAAGGCTACCATCGATGAGCGGGGAAATTCGTTGAAATATACCTTGGGCCGTTAGTTCCCTATAGGCGTACCTCGAGTCAAATTCTGACGCTTTAAAACCATCAGGACTTGTGGACATCAAAGATCAGCTCTCCCAGCTGGTCGACGGCAAGTTTCCCGCATTTCGTGTACATTGGTGGATTTTAAACTAATTGATCCAGATAATGACAGGGAAACATTGATTAGATGTCGAACGTGGTTGAACCCACTTCAAAATGCTGAAGAGGAGCTCAATAACAATCTCTGCAACAAGACGCAGGGCACCTGTACCTGGATACTGGACATGAAGGAGTTCGATTCCATGATCGAAGACAAGCAGCGACAGCACCTCTGGATTCATGGCCAGCCTGGCAAGAGCCCTAC
>Ga0307514_10005641_pt1 | contig 11094 bp, 13 predicted proteins | sample 16_EM_MG_FD_203088 | JGI IMG/M metagenome (GOLD analysis project Ga0307514, IMG submission 203088) | Populus trichocarpa ectomycorrhiza microbial communities from riparian zone in the Pacific Northwest, United States - 16_EM | ecosystem: Host-associated > Plants > Roots > Unclassified | place... | reverse complement strand
CTGGTCTTCGCGGACCCCTCGTCGGTCAACGGCCCCCTGAAGCCCCTGTTCATCTCGGGCAACGTGGACGGCTCGCCGACCTTCATCATCCCCTCGAACGTCATGGGCGACCGGACCTACCCGGGCCGCCTGCTGGTCGATGGGTCCATTGAAGGGCGCAGCGTTGCCGCCAACACCATCACGGGCGACAAGCTCACGGCAGGGTCGATCACGACCCGCGAGATCGACGTGAACCTCGGGGTCAACCTGATGGTTAACTCGACTTTCGTGCAGGGCCTGGATGCGTGGAGCACTGGCGACAACATCGGTGGTGGCGTGTTCGGCATCAACGGGGCTGGCACAGCCTGGGCCCCTGTTGGCGGCTTCGCGGCCACGGTGTTCCACGGGAACATCAACTGGAACGGCACGCCCGTCTCGGACCGCTTCGCCGAGTTCGTGAGCGCCCAGGTTCCAGTGGTCCCCGGGGATCGCTATGAGTTCAGCGTCTACACCGGGATGCACCGCTGCAACGGACGCGTGATCCTGCAGTTCCTCGACGCCTCAGGGAACTCGGTCAGCGCCCTCGCCGCGACAGAGGACAACGCCTTCGAAGCACCGGGCGGTCAAGTCATGTCCTCGTGGAAGCGGCTATCCGGCTTCGGCGCGGCGCCATCGAATGCGGCCTCGGTGCGGCTCCTGATGCGCAAGGGCCCGACCCTGCCTGGATACGCGGACAGCTGGGGCATGTTCACCTTGCCGTTTGTAGCGACGGCGAAGCCCAATCAGACCCGGCCGTCCCCGTGGACCCCTAGCGGCCTCGGGACCAAGATTACTCCCGCCGGGATCTCGACCCCGAGCCTCTCTGCGCTCACAGCAATCATCGGTCTCCTACGCACTGCGAACAGCGGCGCCCGCCTGGAAATCGAGTCCAACCAAATCCGCTCCTACGACAGCAACAACGTCATGCGGGTCCGCATTGGCGTCTGGTAATCAACCGAGGATCGAATGACTACAGGCCTCCAAGTTTTCGACGGAAGCGGCAGGATCACCTGGGACACCAACAGCTTCACGGGCCGCATCCTCGGCTCCGTGGAAGCGGGGCCGGGTGCTGGTTCCATCTCGCACGGCGGGCTCGTTGACGGCGTCCCGTTCGCGATCCCTGTGATGGTCCTGCCTGATGCGAGCCACCCGCTGCTCCAACTCGGCCCGTTCGCCACGGCGCCGAGCGTATCGTTCTCTGGCACGACCATGAGCTTCAACCGCCCCGGTCCTGTGTCCTGGCAACCCTACCCGGGCTGCACCATCTGGTATGGGGTGCGCTGATGGCTGCAGGCATTCAATGCTGGGGAGACCATGGTCTCTTCCAGATCGACGGCAGCACGCCCATGTTGTCCTTGAAGGACAAGGGGTCCGGCACGACCGGCGGCATCTTCTCGATGAGCAACGCGGACTACGTGAACTTCAGCCTCGGCTCGATTCCGTACTCTCCCGGCGACCTCATCGCGCTCCAGTGCTACGGAGCCCCCATCGCGCTCTCCGGGAAGAACCTCGACGGCTCGGCCCAGGTCATGGCGCTCGGGGCGAACGTGGGCTTCAACTGGTGGCGCTACTGTCGCCACATCCCTTCGGGAACCAACGTCGGGATGGAAATCTACGACGGCAGCGGCGCCCTCATCTACGACACCGGTCGGCCCATCCTCCAGGTCGTCCAGGAGATTGGCGGCGCGGGAGACTTCTCGCTTCCCGGCGGACGCTCCTACGCCGTACTCACCCAACGGACCTACTCCCGCAAGGACAAGGACGTTCGGGACAACGGCACCGGCTTCGCATGGATTCATGTGGACGCGTACCACGGGTTCATTCAGTCCACCGGCAGTGGCTTCCACGCAGTGAACGAACTGTTCGCAGGAGGCTTCGTGTCGGTCGTAGGACGCATGGACCAGCAAGGCATCGACTTCAACATGTACACGCTCGGTGGCACCCAAGACAACCTGTTCACCGTCATTGACGTGACGAACACCTAACCGAAAGAACAACCCATGGCATGGTATCGCGCCGGGACCGTCACGGTCCTCACCGGCAGCACCGCTGTGTCCGGCCTGGGCACAACGTGGAACTCGAAGGCCAAGGCCGGCGAGGCGCTCCTCGGCCCGGACGGCAATCTCTACGAGATTGCGAACATCTCGTCGGACACTTCGCTCGAACTCGTGAACGCCTATGAAGGCGCCGCAATCGTTGGAGCACCCTACGTCATCATCCCGACCCAGAGCTACATGAAGCTCCTGGCGGGCCAAGTGGCGGAACTGATCGCCCTGTACCAACAGGTCCCAGACGGTGCGGCTGATGCGCTCCAGAGCGCCACCGAGGCCGCCGCGAGCGCCGCAGACGCCCTGGCCTCAAAGAACGCCGCTGCCACAAGCGCGAGCGCCTCGGCGTTCAGTGCATCGGACAGCGCCGCCAGCGCCGCCGCCGCGCTGGTATCCAAGAACGCTGCAGCCACCAGTGTGACCAGCGCTGCAAACTCGGCCACGGCCAGCGCCAACAGCGCAACCGCTGCAGCTTCTAGTGCGACCGCCGCATCCACCAGCAAGACAGACGCTGCTGCGAGCGCAACTGCCGCGCTGGCGTCCAAGAACGCCGCAGCGACCAGCGAGACCAACGCAGCGACGAGCGCTTCGGGCGCCCTGTCGTCCAAGAACGCCGCTGCGACCTCTGCGACGAACGCAGCGACCAGCGAAAGCAACGCGCTGTCGTCCAAGAACGCAGCGGCCACCAGCGCGACCAACGCAGCCACGAGCGAGTCGAATGCGCTGGCGTCGAAGAACGCTGCGGCGACCTCGGCAACGAACGCGGGGACCAGCGCCAGCACCGCGACCACGAAGGCCAGCGAGGCGGCCACCAGCGCGACCAACGCAGCCACGAGTGCGACCAACGCGGCGAACAGCGCGGCTGACGCCGCAGCGAGTGCGGCCAGCATCGCGAACGGCCCTGTCGCCAGCTTCAACACCCGCACTGGCGCTGTGACGCTGACCAAGGCAGACGTTACCGGCACCGGCCTCGCGAAGGCCGACCTGAGCCTCAGCAACGTCGACAACACCAGCGACGCCAACAAGCCCATCAGCACGGCCACGCAGACTGCCCTGAACGGCAAGGAGCCCACCATCGTTGCCGGCACCACCGCCCAGTACCGAAGAGGCGACAAGACGTGGCAGGACTTCGCTACTTCGGTTCGCGCGGCCGTCCTGACCGGCCTGAGTACAGCAGTATCTACAGCGGTCGCAGCCACCGATACGGTACTCGCCGCCATCGGCAAGCTGCAGGCGCAGTTGAACCTGAAGGCCCCGCTGGATAGCCCAGCGCTCACGGGGGCCCCTACGGCTCCCGGACCGAGTAGCACGGACAACAGCGCTCGGATTGCCACTACGGAGTGGGCGAAAGCAGGCTTCGCGATCTCCCTCGGCGCGGCCAGCTATATCAAGTTCCCCTGGTGGCTAGGTGGATGGGTCGTTCAGTTCGGCTCAACGGTAGTGACGTTTTCTGGAGGCCTGACTTCTACCGGCTTCGCCATGGCCTTCCCTAATGCCAAGGTCATGCAGGTAGCGATGAACGGAGATGGTGGTGTGCTGTCAGGAGCGATCATTTCTATTCACAACGATTCGGGGTGGGGTTCGAGCACCAACGGCATCGCGTTCAAAGCTGTCAACGGAGCGACAGCGGCGAATATCCCTGACGGGTCGATGCTCCGAATCAACTGGATCGCTATCGGAAACTGACCATGCGCTTCTCCCCTTCCACTCTCGGCTGGTATCCCGAGCACACCGATTACCCGAACCTGCCCAACGACGTCATCACTGTCAGCGATGCGCTCTACGCCGAACTCTGCGGAAAGCAGATCGAAGCGGGTCCTGGCGGCATCCCACGCGAGCGGACGCCGATCCCCTTGGACCCCGTGCCCACCTTGGTGTCGGGCCTGCAGGACCTCATGGACTCCAGAGCGAAAGCACTGGGCTACGACGACCTGAAGACCGCGATCACCTATCGCGGTGACCCGAACCCTAAGTTCGCTGCGGAGGCCGAAGGCTTCTTCGTGTACCGCTCGGGCGTCTGGACGACCGCCTACGCCTACCTCGCTCGCGTCCAAGCCGGCGAGGTCTCCTTCCCTACCTTGGCAGAGGCCGTCGCCATGATGCCCGCCCTTTCCATCACCTACACCGAACCCACATGAAGATCACCGTCTTTGCACACAACGGCTCCGTCACTGCCCTCGCATTCCCTGGCGAGGCCACCAACTACAACGGCGTAGCCGTCCACACCATCGAGGTCAGCGATAGCGAGAGCGTCGCCGAAAAGCTCGAAGCCGAGGGTCTCTCGGGCGGCGTCGGCTCCCCATGGCCCCTGGTGAAAGCCGAGGCTCCTGCGCCGGCCACCAAGCCGACCCGGAAGAAGGAGTAAGCAGTGGACAACGACCTGTCCCTCCGCGAGACCCTGCTGGCCCTGGTGGTCGTGGGTCTCGTAGTCGGCCTGGGCAAGCTCCTGGCCTCGAACGAGAAGCTGTCCTGGCGCCTTGCCATCGGCCGCGCCCTCGTGTCCGCCGGCCTTGCCGTGGCCGCTGGCGCCCTCCTGGCGTTCATCCCCGGCCTGAGCCAGCTGGCCGTCATCGGCCTCGCTGCTGCGAGCGCAGTGTTCGGTGAGCAGTTCCTGGAGAAGCTCATCCACCTGAAGTCCGGCACTCGGTGACCCTGCGAGTCCTTCGGGCATCGGCAAAACACGTCGAGACCCTGAGGGCCCTGCACACCCTGACGTTCCGCCATGATGCGCACGAGGACTACCTCGACGGCTCGTGGTGGATCGTCTGGGATGGTCCCGAGCCCGTGGCCTTCTGCGGCATGCGACAAAGCGGGACCGAGGCCGGCTCCGTCTACCTGAGCCGCTGCGGCGTCCTGGCGTCTCACCGTGGTCGGGGGCTGCAGCGCCGTCTGCTCCGCACCAGGCTAGCTGAAGCCAAGCGCCTCGGCTACCGCGCCGCGATCACCACCACATACCTGAACACCGCCAGCGCGAACAACTTGATTCGCTCTGGCTTCCGCCTGTACGACCCGGAGACCCCTTGGGGTGTCGGCGCGACGTGCTACTGGCGCAAGGGCCTAACGTGAAACCCATAAACGAAACGGGCAGACCGAAGCCTGCCCGTTTACAATCCGCATCGTTAATCCCAACGTTAACTACTTGCGGTCACCGGTATTGAGACGGTTCGTTTCATCACCATTCCTCTCCGCATGCACAAGCTCACAAGCTGAGCGTCCTCGTGGGACAAGGTTGGAAAAGAAAGGCTGGACGGTCGCACGTCTGGCCTTTCGCTTTTGGGAATCACGATTGCATCGCCATGGGTGCGTCCTGCCCCAAGGCCTGAATGAAGGTGCAGAGCCGCGTCGCTTCATCCTTTGTCAGATCGCGCGGAATCACGATCTGCGCCAAGAACGAAGGCCTCAACGGGAAAGGCAGCACCAAGCTGGTCTCGGTGGCCACAAGCGTGTGCGGCTGCTTCGGCTGGACTTGTTGTTCCGCAACCGCGGGGAGTGCCGGAGCCGGAGCCTTGTCGCCAAGCTTCTTGCCGCCGTTCCTCGGACCCAACGTCTTGCTCGTCACACCCTTGTAGGTGGTCGGATTCTGCTGCCACTTCGCGTACTCGCTTAACACCAGCATCACGCGGCCCTGGTATTGGGCGAGGGAATCAGGCGAAAGCAGCCCTGGATGACGGTTGTTGAACTGCAAGACCTCGCGCTGCACGTCCAGACCTGCGAGGTCTTGGTCGTCCGCCACCGTTTCCAAAATCTTTACACACGCCGACCGCCAGCCCGTACCGGTGTTGGCCTTCACAAGGCCTTTGTCAATGGCGTACTGAATGAATCTCAGGATGTTCGGCTTAGTCATTTGGTCCATGTTGGCCTCCAGCAATGAAGCGGACTGTACTCCTATTTTCTACGAATGGGAGATATTTTTATATCCATCCACAAAACGGCACACCGACTGGATGGTTGTTCGCCATTTATGTACTACGAAATTCAAAAATGATCGACAAATCTACGGTCATCCGGGAGCGCTTCGAGCAAGCGCTTGTGGATGGCCTGCAGGGGCAGCCCCTGGTATCTAAAGATGGCCCTGTCCTGAATCCTGACGGCGCAATCGTCATGGTCGGCCCCGAGGCGTCATTCCTATCCGTGGTCCGCGCCTATCTGAAGGACATGACCGGCTCCAGTGACCCCAAGGCCCCCCAGACCGGCAAGCCCCGCGAGAGCGGTCTGCTGGACCAGTTCCTCAAGACGCAGGGTAAGGGCCTACCCTTCAGCCGGCCGCAGTGATCCCTGAGTCCACCGACACCTCCGAGCGCCCCTACCGCGCTTGGTGGTGGGACCGGGACGATCCCGTCCTGGCGGACTTTCGCAACATGGCCTACCTCGTGTGGGACCATCTTGCGCTGCCGCCACCGACACCGGCCCAGTACGACATTGCGTACTTCCTGCAGCATGGTTGGGCCGGCTACGGCACCGACCCGCAGGGCAACTACCGCGAGTGGTTCGGACCCGAGGAGGTCGAGCCTGATCGCACCGGCTGGACCCGCCTGCACGAGCCCAACCCCTTGGGCCGCGAAGATGTCCTGGAGGCCTTCCGAGGCATCGGCAAGTCCTACCTGACCTCGGCCTACGTGCTGTGGCGCCTGGAGCGCGAGCCGTACACCGAGAAGGTCCTGGTCGTCTCCGCGTCCGGCACGAAGGCAAAGGAGTTCGTCTCGATGACGAAGACGCTCCTGAACACCATGGACCGCTTCGAGCACCTTCGCCCACGCGAGGACCAGCGCGACACGGCCTATGCGTTCGACGTGAACGGCGCCAGCATCTCGCAGTCGCCATCCGTGAAGGCCGCCGGTATCACCGGCCAGATCACGGGCTCCCGTGCCACCCTGATCGTCCCGGACGACATCGAGGTCACGGACAACTCTCGGACCGTCGAGGCTCGCGAGCGCCTGCTCCACAAGACCAACGAGTTCTCCGCGATCAAGGTGACCGGCAAGGCCGACGTGATCTGCCTGGGCACGCCCCAGACCGAGGAGTCGATCTACACCAAGCTCATCCGCGAGCAAGGGTTCATGGGCTGGATTCTTCCGTCTCGCTACCCCATGCCCGACAAGCGGGCCGGCTACGTCATCACCCGCGAGGGTGGCTTCGAGCTGGACTGCCTGTGCCCCCGTGCCCGTCAGGTCGACCTGGACCCCTCGCTTGCCTGGAAGCCCACGGACCCGGATCGCTTCAACGAGATGGAACTCCTGAATCGGGAGTCCAAGGGCCGCGCCTACTTCGCGCTGCAGTTCCAGTTGGACACCAGCTTGAGCGACGCGGAGCGCTATCCCCTGAAGCTCAACGACCTCATCGTGATGGCCGTGAACGCCTTCAAGGCGCCCAAGGTCGTCCAGTGGGGCAATGACTCCCAGGGCAAGAACAAGCGCGTGGACCTGCCGAACTTCGGCTTCACGGGCGACTCCTGGCTCGGTCCTCTGTTCGTCGATCCTGACTGGGTCGAGTTCGAGCAGAGCGTCCTGTTCGTTGACCCCTCGGGTCGCGGGAAGGACGAGACCGCCTGGGCCATCGTAAAGGTCCTGAACGGCATGATGTACGTCACCGAGGTCGATGGTTTCGCTGGCGATCCTGGCGAGGCCATGCTCCGCGTGGCTACGGCCGCCAAGGCGCACAACGTTGCCACCATCCAGGTCGAGCCCAACTTCGCGGGCGGGGTCTGGATCGCGGCCTTCCAGCCGGTCCTCTCGAAGGTCTGGCCGCCGAAGAAGGCCGGTGACACCGCCGGCTGCTCAGTGGAAGAAGCAGAGTGGAGCCGCAACCAGAAGGAAGTGCGGATCATCGACACCCTTGAGCCCGTCATGACCTTGCACCGCTTGGTCGTCGATGAGCGCGTGGCACGCGACAGCGTCCTCATGTATCAGTTGACCCACATCAGCCGGGAGCGTGGATGCCTGACGCACGATGACCGCGTGGACGCCCTGGCCGGCGCTGTGAGCTACCTGCAGTCCTCCCTGATGCAGGACGTGGACGAGGCCGTCGCAGCGATGCGTGAGGCCGAGGAGGATGCTGAACTGGAGAAGTTCATCCGCTCACATGAGCGCATGAATGCCCAGGACGGTCGCCTGTTCCAGATCGATGCACCGGATGACGATGAGGACTACGTGGTCTACCGTGCGACCATTCACTGAGCTATCTCTTGTTCTTCAGGTAAGGGTAGCGGTAGCCCCCTAGGTCCGCCAATAACGCGTCGATGGCGTTCTGCACTATGTCGAGCGGGTTGTCGCGGCAATATCGATCCATGAAAAGGTAGATCGTGTCGTACTTAGGGATGCTCTCGATCTGTGCGTACTGCGTTGATGAGTGTCGATTCCATGCGCTGAGATAGCCCTGGGCATATGCAGGGTACTGCAACATCTGGCCAGGGTTTCCGCGAGCACGATCCTGAGCGTACTCGCCGCAAGTGACCGTTCCCGGGCCAATCATGTTCCCGTTGGGACGCTGTGCCTGGGCGCTCACTGACGCGAGAGCCAATATGACACAGCAGAGGCGCTTCATTTGATTGGCCTCTGCCGATAGTTCTCCAGGAGCGCAGCCATGCCGTTCTGTGCCTCCATGACGCAGTACGTCACGGTGGCCTGATCTGGTGGCTGCTGGCAGAGGTTCTGCACCATTTGCTTCCTGTCCCCTGGAACTTTCGGAGAGGCCGCAGCGGCGACCGCGATGACTTGGGGCGACGGGGGAACCTGTGCAGTCGCGGGAAGCGCTGCGAGCGCGATGAGGATGGAAGCGATCTTGATCGTCATGGTCGGGAGGATACCGGGGCAGCAACGTTCCTGGTGGGCTCACCCACCACCTACTTCACAGATTCCGCGCCCAGCAGTATTGCAAGCTGGCTTTGAATCTTCGCTTCGATGACCTTGACGGTCTCAAACAGTTCCGGCGCCTGCGTGGCTTTATAGGGGTGTTCGTTGATGAGGGTTTTAATCAACACATCGAGCTTTTTGAAGTCCACCATCGCGGCGGGAAGGTAAGCCATGCACGGGAACATCCACGGCCGCGCATGGAGCGACAAAATCGCCTCCTCCCATTCCGGGCCTTTTTCCATGAGCGGCTCCTCCCGTTCCGCCATGTTCATTGCCCGGACAATGTGATGGAGCAATTCCAGGGTGAGTCGCCGCCTTTGCTCTAACTCATGAGCCACGTCGCGAAGACCTTCGATTCGCCGCGTTGCCTCCTCACGCCGCTGCGCGAACAGGTGCGCCAGGAAGGCGCCTGCAAGCGCGAGCAGGCCGCCGACTGCAACACCAACAAGCTGAATCCAGGTAGGGGTCATATGGCTCTCCGGGACGCGTAGGGGTCCTGATGCTACCTGTGTGTCCCCGGCCTCCGCTCGGCGCCTCCTAGGCCCCTTTGCGCCCCTCCCAGGGTCATGAATGTTTCATGTGGAACACTCGTGCTACTTTAGAGGCCAGGGTGTCCCGAGAATCGCATTGAAAAACCTCCGGGAAATTCGTGACCACTGCTTCGCCCGCCCGCGCGAGCAGGCGCCCCCGTGGGGGTGGGCCCGCCCTGGGCAGCGGCCGATCCGACCTGAGGCCGCCCGGGGTCTCCCGGGCCGTCCTGCGCCACCTGGGCCGCTCGTGCTGTCCCTGTGCATGCTGTGGCGTGCCAATCCCCTACCCGCAGTCCCTACCCTGGGCCATGCATGGGGCCCGCTTCCCTCTGTAGAGAGCCTAGAGACCATCGGACTACAGGAACGATGCACAGGCAAACCCGGGCCGCGCGGGGTGTCATGGGTGTCATGGGTCAGCCCGTGAGTCCTGGGCCGTCCTGTGCCCTCCCTGCGCCACCTGGGCGCCCTCAGTAGCTTTGTTTTGTGCAACCGCATGCACTCGCGAGCTACTGTTTTTATGTCCTGGGCATCCCGGGCCGTCCTGGGTCAACCCGGGCCACCTGGGCCACGCCGTGCGGTAGTTCACGCCCAACTAAGCAACTCACGCTATGTCCTTACGATTTGGTCGGGATAGCATTACTGGCTCGTGAGTAACTCATGCTATGATTCGTTCACGCTGATCGCAGCGACTGACGCAGACGGGGAAAGCGCAGAGGGGCCGGAGGCCCGGACGCAACGCCTACGAAGTCAGGAAACGCCAATAGGCGGGCCATCGGGCCGCATCGATCCTTAACAACCTACAGACCTTTTTTTTGGCTCCTGAGTAGCACGAGTTACTCAGGTTCCCAAAGCGTATGCATGGTGTGTGCGCTTTGCGAACCTCAGAAAGGCCAACCCATGAAACCCAAACAATCTACAGGCTACGTTATCTATCGTGGCCCTTCGATGCTCGACGGCGCTCCAATCGTGGCCGTTGCCATCGTCAATAGCCGCAATGCCAAGACTGGCGACATGGTGCAAACGTTCATCATGCGTGAGGACGTAGAGCCGCACACTGCGCTCACGACTGGCGACGATGCGAGCGTATGCGGCGACTGCAAACACCGGCCATCCCTGGGCGGCGCCTGCTACGTGCGGACGTTCCAAGGCCCTTTGAGCGTGCATCGTGCCTACCATCGTGGCAACTACCCTGCCGATGATGGCTACATGGCGCAGACGGCATGCGCCGGCCGCATGGTGCGCCTTGGGACCTATGGCGACCCTATGGCCGTCCCTGCCGAAGTCTGGGAGCGCCTGACCCGGAATGCCGTAGGCCGCACCGGCTACACCCATCAATGGCGCAATGAATCCGTAGGCGATGACCAGCGGCGCCGCATCGTTGCCCTGTGCATGGCATCGGTTGACAGCATCGCAGAGCAAGCCATTGCGCACGCCTCGGGGCTCCGCTATTTCCGCATTCGCACAGCTGACGAACCCCTGCAAGCGCGTGAGTTCATGTGCCCGGCATCGGAGGAGGCGGGCAAGCGCAAGGACTGCGCATCCTGCGGCGCCTGCGACGGCTCAGAGCGCGGCGCAAAGGCATCGCCTGTGATCGTCGTGCATGGCCCGCTGGCCTCACGTTTCGCACGCCAGAGGACCGCCTTTGCTTCG
>Ga0307514_10005640_pt1 | contig 11094 bp, 6 predicted proteins | sample 16_EM_MG_FD_203088 | JGI IMG/M metagenome (GOLD analysis project Ga0307514, IMG submission 203088) | Populus trichocarpa ectomycorrhiza microbial communities from riparian zone in the Pacific Northwest, United States - 16_EM | ecosystem: Host-associated > Plants > Roots > Unclassified | place... | reverse complement strand
CCCTAGTCCCAGCACATCAAATGCCTCTGCCCCTGTATCAATATCACCCTCTCATACTGGGCAAACTCACAACATTCATCAAGCATCTCCAGAACTGCTTCTAGAGCCAGTTGCGCTACAAGACCTACAGCAAATTATGTGGAACCAGACCCAGCATCAGTACGGGATTAATCAAGTATTCGACCCATTTGGGTGGGAACAAATGGTACCGCAGCCAGATCATTTAGCTCCAATGCAATTCCCCCAACCACTGCACAACCAGTACTCCACTCAACCCTACCCGGACCAGTATTACCCAAATTCCCACCAGGAGATATTTAGACAGCAGGAGCAGCAGATGGAACAGCAGCGGCAACAAATATGGCGGAGCCAACAGGAGCAGCAGCGGGAGTTGGTGATGATCTTGGAGAATGAGGCGCAGCTGAGGTATACACAGCAACAGCAACAGCAGCAGAGGTCTAGGGGAGGAGGAGGGTGGACAGCTGATTATCAATGATATTTGGCGGACTCAGGTATCAGTCGGTACGGCCAGTAAAGCTGAATCGACAATGGAGAATTGGGAGGCACTGGTGTGTATTTTGGGTCTGGGGTTCATTGGTAGTTTTCGTTTGTGAGTGTGTGTATGTGGTGCAGCTTTTGTTCTCCACAGGGCTAGGAATATCCATTAAGATGCCAAATACCAACCTAATGTATATGAGCACCGAAGAATTGATTTAGTTTATAGTTGAATGTCTTCAATCGTTCATGGACTTTCGGGTTCGGCTCCGAGCTCACTTTGTGTATCCCCAAGTGATACAATAATAGGGCATACATTGATTAAAATTGTCCATATTCCCATTTTGAGCGTTTTGGGATGTTTTCTCGGGTTGTGGGGGTTGATGGGGTTTATATACATACTGTACACACTAATACGTCCAACCACATTGCAATGTTGTAAACGGCAAGGGCAAGTGGTACAGATTCGGCTACTTTTTGATAGATTATAACTTCGGTGTCTCCGACGTTGTGCGGGTTTTCGGGGTTGCCGATTGTGTACCTACTGTACATGTAGCAGGGGTTGGGTGTGCTTGCTTACTCAAGTGAGGGGATAGATGAGACATGTTGTACAGGACACACTCTACTGTACCATATGTAGGTATATAATTGTATCTCCTACATGCATCCACTAGTACTTAGATGTACATCTACATTGTACACACTCCTCTCTCTCAGATGTATATTTCTTTCTCGCTTCTATCACATCCTTTTCTCCCCCCTTCCCCACTATTTCTGGCTCCCTGTACGTGAGATGTATTTTTTTTTTTTTTTGGTGGGGGGGTTGATTCATACTGGGGCCTAATGGTATGCCATTCAGTAGTTCAAGTTTTGCAGATGCTTGTTTGTTGTATCACACATATCGCATTGCAGAAGGGAATCAAAGAGACTAACTGCCACCATATTGGGGGTGGATGTAATAAGAAAAAAACTTGATACTTTACATCCAGGCTCCACCCTGATGAATGTAAGCAGCTGGAGCAGGAGCAAGCTAAATGTGTTGGTATGTTTAGTGTATTGATCCTTGTATTCATTTAGTCCTGCCCTATCCGTATTGTCATCACAAACCCCCAGATACCGAGATCTATACATAGTAATGCCCTACTCTACAATGTACGATTCTAATACATAGTCTCGCCGTTCATGCGGATTCGGCCTTTATTAGAAACGTCAACATAACTAGGCCACATCTGTTGTGGTTTTTAGAAAGGTGGATATCTCAATTAGACAAGAAAGTACTGTACTCGCATATATACTCGCATAGTTGAAAAGGTAAATGTTCTGATATTTTCAGTCCCAACTTCTCCGAGGCCAATACAGCAGTGTGTAGCTTCAGCTATACCGAAACATCCCTGGTTGTGTTTGCCTTCCATGTCAACGGATCTTAAGTTGCGGTTAATTATTGAGGATAATATCAGCCGGGCCAAAGGGTCTTTAATACGGTAGGGGTGCTCAGCATGCAGAGGCCTCCCTATTGAGCGTTGCCGAATCAGAGAATCTGGGACCACAAAATAATTAAAGGAGCTGGAAAGGTATCGGCTATTCATCCTGCTCGACGGAACAGAGGCAGTTCCCGGTTAGCTTTTTCCAGCTGTAGACATCCAGAAGGTTGGGCCACTATATATATGAAGAAAGCCCCAAGGATTGACTTGGGTCAATGAGTCTGCAAGTTCTGTTGTTTGGAGACGCTACCGATATATCCGAACCACACAGGCTAGCCCAGATTGGGTAGTTGCTGACACTGCCTCATTCAGTTTAGCGTTCAAGAACTCTGCGTTCCTGCAGTACTACTCATGATCAAGCCTCTTGTAGAGACCTGTTTGGGCCTCAAAACGCTGCATCTGTGTGCAGGTGCCCCATCTTACTAGATATCTTTCCATATTGGATAGGTTCCATACCCCAGATCCGTGCTTTTGCACCCATATACTATATCTTCTCGTATTGGATAGAGTTTCCCGTCTTAAGTGTATCCAATCGGCTAGAGGCTAGACTATAGCAGCAAGATAACAACACCCCGCTACGAGGGGCTTGTGCCAACCAGACTTCAATTCGAATAGCCCCTGGGTCTGATGCACAGGAAGATCAAGTCAACACCATTGTTTAAAGAGATAGGTCTAGATGTACATGGAGAATCGAGCATTAGTAAATAAGTGAGTGCATACCTTATACAGTGGGTAATCTTATCCTTGTTATCTTTGTTTGCTTTTGCCTTGTGATTTTTGTAGGTACTTTTCAATTATAATATAACTCTGCCTTGGCTGAAGATTTGAATCGGGCTTCGTGTGTCTTCGGCGAGAGATGTTTGGCTAGGGATATTGGATCTTGATAGTGTTGAATGTTATTATCCGGGGACGTAATATATAGAGGGGTCCTATTCTGAGTCCAACATGAGTAGGGTCAGTAGTAGATCCAGTAGATCCAACAGATTAACCAAAGGATTCCAAGAGTGTCACACATATTGCTTGTATATATAAAAAGAATATCTAAGTTTATAGTGTACTTTGGGGAGTGAAGGCAGAGGATCGAGGTGGAAGGAATAGCTCGAAGTAGGATAGTTGAAAGTCTATGGAATCATCAGTAAAGTCTTTTACTCTGAAGTTCAGACAAAATATAAAGGCTTACCAAAGGAAAGAGTTTTGAAGTTACTCGTACTCTGAGTCAGTGTCGATGGGTGGGGTACTTCCAAGAATAGGAGGTTATATATTTCCTGCTCTGTAAATCTGGGCTCGAATAATAATGTAAGGAGAATGTTTGATGCTCTATCTTGTAACTTGGTTTGGCGTCCGGAGAGCCTCACGATGCACCCCCTGAATCAAAATTGTATTTTCTTTTATTGATGGCTTCTGTGCAGCGTCCCTTCCTCCTCTTGGAGGTGATAACAAGTTGGTGTTCAGGGAGCATGGCAAATGTCCACCGGTTCAATACTCTGAGATACCAGGGGGATTTGGCAGCTTAAGGGAGGTTCAACTATAGGAGATTGAGGAGTGCGCATGTGAAGGGAAAGTCACAAGCATTTGAACTTGTTCTGGTGCAGTCAATAAAGTTAAGTCAGCATCTCCACAGGGAGGTGCGGTTACTGGGGAGGAGCATTCTGGGGGTTCGCAAATGGATCTATGACAGAGCTGCCGGCAACTCACATAAATGTAAGGAATTGTCTATCATCTAGGAAGAGGCTTGACATGTAGTTAGTAATATTGTCGGTTATCATTCGAATACGAGTGAGCAAGAGAGAGAGACCTCCAGCCTCCGTGTTCCAATACACTAGTTGGGGGGTGGGCAGGGCTTAGGGTCTTGCAATACTTCCATTCAAGTGGAAGTACCGGTTCTGCTGCCTTGAGGAGACTAACTGCGCCCTCCATCCCCACATATACACAAATAGTATATAAGGGCGTTGGAGATGACAGGATATGCCAGTGCCTTAGAGTTGCTATGTAAACGCTGAGGGGGCGTAGTGGTAGTATGAAGAAGGAAGCGAAGGATTGCCATTGAGCAGGCTGTATTGGTACTTGTTGGGGTTTATGTCGATTTAATATGGATTGTATATCAAGTGTGGGTGAGATTCAAGGGGACTGCCAATAAGATAAAGGCTGACCATGGCCCAGTGATTCCAGTTTTGGTACCGAATAAAGTGTGTCTGTATACCAGCTACCGCTGGGCGAGACGAGATATTTAGACCTGTTATTTCTACCTGCCCCGAAATAAATGTGCTAAAGAGTAGGTAAATATATAGGGTGCGGCATATAGGCAGACACCCCTAGTACTGAGGCTGCGGGTCGCCACTTGGACCTCGGTGTCTCCCTTTGAGAGCGTTTGCGAAATTGAACGTGAGGCTTGGGGCCCTGATAGATCGCTGTCCACCTGCACTTCAGCCTGGTACCGGCTCTCAAATTGCAAATGCTGATAGGCAGCCTCACTGTCACTACCCCATTCACCCCTGGCAACTACACTTTGTAGGGTGGGTGATATTATCCTTCATGTACTTGTTTGCCTTCACTTCATGGGCACCTATGGCTACTTCAGCTATAGTACTAATGTACGTGGGCGTTTGATATGGAAACGTACTAAATGACCTCACCAATCGCTCCATGGTGAGAGCCTATGCTCTTCACCATCTGGGTCAGGTATTTGCCTTCTTACACTCAGCCAACTTTTTCGACCTATCCCCCTCTTTCGTCTTCCAGATAAGCGCACATCTTCTTGGTCAACATCTCCCCTACCACCTTTATAAACTCCCTCCTTGTGCGAAGCTTTTCCTCAAGGATTTTTTCTTCCTGTGAGCATTCCCTTTTAACCCCTGAACACTTTGGCTGCTTGGGTGAGTTTTTTGTACCAGGATGGTTTTGCCATTGCTTCTTGTTTAGCTACACGCTGATAGTGTGGGGAGTGTGGCGGCCAGTGGTGAATAATTCGTGATACCTAGTTGATGCTTTGTTTGTGGTTTGGTTTGCTTAGGTTGATGGTCCTACCTGGCCTCCAGAATAGCAGCCACAAGAATGAACGTGAGAACATGTGCTTCTGCGCGAAAAAGAGATAACGATGTAGTCAATGTTAACGCAATATACCATCGGTTATAGGCAAACCTGGTACCCAGTGATCACCCCCCCCCCGCAGTTCATTCCAACAGGCAAGACTAGGTATCTAGGTTACAAACTCGAGGTTACCCTGAACCTTGTAGTAGGCACGGGGATCTGGGATTGCAGAAACTATGGAGTAATTAGAGTCCAAGCCGTTCCTTGTATGCTAGATATATCTGAAATGAGTGGGGTAGATTACTTGTTCATTGTTCACCTCTTCTATACGCTGGATGAGCTTCGAATATCCGTGCCTCTAGCGAGTGGAGTCGATTGCTACGATAAAAACTAAATTCAGAGTTGCAACCGTGTACTTACCAAGAAGCTCCCTTAGTCGAGCTGCTGTAAATATTGTATGAATTCAAGGGAATCCATGAACTGTGTGGGCTGTCATTGCCTTCTGGCTATCAGCCCAGGGCAAATCACCAGTGCCTCACCACCACTTGGTGAAGCATCTTCAACCCAGGGAAGTCTACATAAGAATATATTGTTATTATACATCTCGTACGAGCATTTGGAGGTTGGACCAAACGAGAGGCCTTTTTCTTTCTTTCTAACTCTGTCAACTGTGTTACGTCAAAGAAAATCAACGATACCTGCATACAACTGTGCAAGGCAGTGCGTGAGGCAGTACGGAGCATGTTGGCCTTTTGGTGAAGGTCGACTTTCCCTTCCAGTATGGCGTGCTCCACTGAGGGTTGTGCTTGTCTTACTGCATGACCTCCTTTCTGATGCAACTTGTTCATGATACTATAGACATCCCTGTCGTGGGAAAAAAATGCCGAAGGTCGCCGCCGCTGCATCTTGGAGTATATATATAGACCGGCGGTAACACCGGCTTAGGCTAGGTAACACCAGATGTAGAAAGATTGCCAAGTTGTATTGATGGTTTATTACACCAGATGTATAGCCTGGTGGTGGGTGGAGATGTAAACATATTGTTTGGTATAGCTATGCCCCTATCAGGCCAGCTGTAGGGCAGGGTCGCCTAGTCTCGTGCCGGGTCGCCCATTACTTGCTTCACCACTGCTTGCTTCACCACTGCTTGCTGAAAATCTCCAGGGTGCACCCTACATAGAAATATAACTAATCGATTATTATATATGCTCATGCGAGCCAGTAGAAGTTTGACCAAGCTTTCAAGCGAAGCTCAATCTCCTTTCCTCGATTGGAACATCTTCGGAATCTGTCATATTAGTTGATGGTCGCTTGGATGCTCCCTTTGCTGCGGCGGTGGGGTAGTGTTAGGGGAATGGCTGTTGGTACCTAATTGGTACGGCCTCTCATAAGGAGGTGGGAGGCTTGGGGAAGAAGCCGGTCTTGAAAAGACAGTCATCTTACCATGGAGTATGTTACCCTGATAAGGGGCCCAACATCTTTCACTTCCCTATCTCCCCATCACCGCGGGTGTGTTCTCGTGCCCAGCCTCTATATTAGACCTTTGGTAAAATAGACCGCGGGTGGACTCTTTTGGTTCGGTTTTTTTTTTTACTTGTATCTGCAACCAGACTGCTTGTATCTATAAGCTTCCTGAGTAGATGCAACTAGGAAGGCTGGGGTGCTTTGTATAAATAGGCCTATCAACTCCAACCAGGGCTATGTCATCGTATATTTCCTTGCATTATACATACAGTACAAACCTAGAACTCACCGCTCCACAAAACTGGGTACCAAACCAATTAAGACCCCCACGATTAATTAATTATTCACTTAAGTAATGAGATCTTATTCGACGCTCCTCGATAAATTTCCTTAAGTTTACAGAATACCTTGCATCATGCATCTTCTCATTCAGATGGAGGAATTGGTGAAAAGGTTATGTTTTAGATTAGCTATACTCCGTACAACGTGGGATATCTGGCCATCGTTTAACAGTTAGGTGGCCCACTGGGATTTGCGATTGGACTGGATGCATGAATAGATACCCCCGAGGGGCGTTAACTCGAAGGAGATCACCACATATGCACCATTGGAACTGCTAAGGCAGTGCCGGAGGCTGTGTTTTTCATGTCCGGCGAGAACTATTTTTCTAGCATGTACAATAGATCGCTTGGGCCTTCATGCATGTCTGGCATGCCCCCATCAGCCCGTAAACTGACATCTAAGCGTCCAGAATATTGAGGTGCCTGTTCCATGCCACAGGTAAATGTTCAATTACCAAACACATTAGAGCCAATCGCTCGTGACCCTGGAGAGACTCATCGTCAAGAGAATTATAAATAAGCTACTTGCTTATTGGTAGTATCCCTGTTAGTATCTTAAGTCTCTGGATTGAAGGTGGTCTCGGAAGTGTCGGAAGCAAATACATACAGTACGTATCCTGTATCTTACCTACGACCGCATCTTAGATTTCGGTACTGAACCCTTTGGAATTCTATACCCGTCTCTCGAACGTCTCAGGTACGGGCCAATAAGGTGCACGACTCATGCACCCATTGTTGGTACAGTACGTGCTAATTCCAAATACTTCGGTACTTACTCACACCAACCAGCTTGACGGGATATATAAAAATTTCCCGCATGATAAGCTTAAATGTTCTCGTGCCAAGACTTTTTGTATCTGTCGAGGAGCGCCAGCTAAGAAGTGAAGTACCGGGCAGCCTTCCTCATAGCCTTCGGGGGAAAGGCGTATACCGGTAGACTCAAAAGAAAAGAAAAAAAACTGCCATGCAGCGATCAGGACATGTAGAGACCTACGGTTCATTCTGCAATGACCAAGAAGCAAAAACTCCAACCACAACAACAATCACAAATTTTTTTTTTTTTGAGTCTATGTCTGTGGAGCCCATGGCTAGTATGAGACGGCACAATCACAGAATAGAATTAAGGAGCCTGTACCCAGATGTTATATGGCATCTAGTACGAGTACACGTCAATGCGTGAATACTCATTTGGTTAGGTACTGTACCTATTCAGGGTGGGATGTCTTGGAGGACTGATGCTGGGAGTAGTTAGTAAGCTATATGTGAAATGATGTAAGCAATACGTATTAGTGTGATGCCCATCTTTAGAAAGAAAATGGGGTTCGACCCTGGCCACGAGCCACAGCCACAGCACGAGACTGAGATTCTTGTCGATATCAGCCTCAATATTGTATGTATTGGGATGCATATTCGCAAACACAAATCATGGAGTTGCCTTTGGTAGGATATCCTCAGCCAATCAGAGACTGCAAATCAAGAACGAGTGGCCACACACGTGTGTTGTTTCCTTCGTCATTCTGTTGATGTTTCGAGAGCTAACCAGGACTGCCTTCTAGGTCCCCCCTGTCTATGAGCGTAACCGCGGAACCGAGGAAAGTGCGATGCAGCCGGCTGGCCAATCATAACTCCCATTACTCCAACGTGGGGCTGGAATGCTGCAACTCTAGGAGCTGCTCTCCATGCATGCATATACCTATACTCTACCTACTCCGTACCTTGGAAATACACAACGGCTTGTCCAAGTGCTGCCAGACCAGCACTGGAACTATGCGAGATATATGCAAACAGGCTCGAGCTCAAGCACCAGCAGGAAGTGGACTTGCAACGATTATGCCCGGGGTTCTGAGCCTATCAATTCGTCCACGGGCACGCGACACATTTCGTTTCTCTCCACTCCCCGCGTACCTTGGGGGGCTGCATTCTACATTACTCTTCGGTCTGAGTAATTGCTAGGATTCTGTACTATTAGCCATTACACTCCCATTCTTCTGATCTATCACTTCAACAGTCCTGCCACCCCACCATTACTGTATGCTACGGCTAGCTGGCCCTCGTGCGTGGTTTGGAGCATCGCCGTTGGTTGATATAGCTGCGTCCTTTTTCTTGTCTGCATGCTTGGTTTCCATTTTGCTCCTAGCGGGCACTATTTTCCCGACTACCCAGCTGTCTGATCTCCAACCTCAGTCGAGCTGCTCACGATTGCGGCGAGAAATAGTCAGGGGTCAAGGCCCAGAGCTTGACTTGCTACACGGCAGCATACTGTCCCACCCACCCGTTCCGCTCCGCTGCTGTCTGACTGCACTGATCTGGTGCATATTCCAACCTCGATTTCTCCCGGGTATCGGCCGCATATTCAATTCACTTACAAGGGCTTTTGAGCTACCGTCTTGCAACTAAGCTACTCAATTGCTACACAGAGAAGCACGGGCTAACATAGCGTGCGTGCGTGACTTTTGCCGTTGACATTGCATCTTTTCAATCCCGGAAGTAGCTGAGCGCCGAGGATACATAGTGGGAGCAGTATTGCGTTCCGCGTGGGAGCGAGCCCTTGTGGACCAGACTACCGGTATACGGACAGCATTAGTGGAGTTACAGCGCAGCCTTTATATACTACGAGGGGGGGGAGAGCTTCCGATTTATGCTATCTGCAAGCTGAGTAGGAAACCATATATCAAAAGTCAGGCCCATTTTGTCGACTAAGGTTGAAGGTTAACTGGCTAAGCAAGCACATCGGAAAGGCTCTGCATTTGAGAGAGATAAACATATTGAATTGAATTGAATTATCTATCTTTGGGGAGAAAAGATAGGTAAACAATCACAATGCCCGCACCAGTGTTTCCACCAACACCTGCGCCCTCTACAGACATTGCACCGAGACCACCTCCAAGCCTGTCTAATATTGAGCTGTCCTTCCAGCTTCCTCCACCCGCTATTGGAGGCTCATCCTCTTCATCTGTGTCATCTGCTTCTTCAGCGTCCGTCTCACCATCGAGAGATGCATTGAACCAGACAGCACCCGTCTCGTCCGCAGAAAAGCGGCAGACAAAGTCTCGCTATCCCCCCTCGCCCCCCTCACCAAACACCGCCATATTGCTATCTGCGTACCCTCCCATTGCTCCTATGCCCACCCAGTTTGCGCCTGCACCCCCTAATGAGAAGAAAACCCTACCCCCCTCACCGCCGTCAGTACAGCCTAGCCAGAAGCGCTCTTCAGCAACACAAGCTGCAGCAGCAATATCTCAGCAAAAGCGGAAGGAGAGGGAGGAGGATCTGCTTGAGGAGCAACAACTCTCACAGGCAAAGCATCAAAAGACATTTTCATCCTCACCGCCAAAGGGCATTTCAAGTGGTAGCAGCGATGGCTCGGGTAGCAGCAGTGTCACGCTGCCCCCGCCACCAGGGAGGTCGAGGAAAATAATACAGATGAAGCCAAAACCCGACGCAATGATCGTAGAGTCAAATTCCACATCTACAACAGCAACAGCACCAACAGCAAAAGGAAAAGCAAGTGGAGGACGAAAAAAGGCTACTGTAACGGCAGCGGCAGCGACTGCACCACAACAGGCAGCACAACCAGCGAAACCAGCAGCAGCTACGCGTAAGACGGCACGGAAAACAGCACATTCGCTGATTGAGCGGAGGAGGAGGTTCAAGATGAACGAGGAGTTTGCGGTGTTGAAAGGTATGATTCCGGCGTGCCAGGGGGTGGAAATGCATAAGCTTGCGATATTACAAGCGAGTATAGAGTATTTGAGGTATTTGGAGGAGTGTGTGGAGAAGCTGAAGCAGGGGGGAGAGGGGGGAGATAGTGTGGTGGGGATGGCCCCAGGGAGAAGGCAGTCCGGGAGTGAAGATGAGATTGAGGAACAGGGCCAGGACCAGGATGGAGAGGTGGCGGGTGGAGAGGAGAGCGGTGAGAATGGAGATGAGGATGAGGAGGATGGGCTGGAAGAGGACGAGGTTGTGGAGATGAATGGGGAGCAGTCGCGATCGCGAAGAGGGAGTCTTGTTGGGACGCCGTTGACGTTTATCCATCACAAACATCAGCTACCCCAGCGACAGGAGCCGCAGCAGCAATTCCACCAGTATGACCCTTACCAAGCCCCCGTACAACCACCACCACCACCACCTCCTCCTCCTCCTCCTCCTCCACAGCACCAACAGTCGCTCCAATCAAAGTACCCCCCCACTTACCAATCCTCCCCCATCCTACCGCACCCCTCCCCCACATACTCACGGCAACAGCAACCCCAGCATTACACTCCCACCTACAAAAAACCCTTCAT
>Ga0307514_10005639_pt1 | contig 11094 bp, 10 predicted proteins | sample 16_EM_MG_FD_203088 | JGI IMG/M metagenome (GOLD analysis project Ga0307514, IMG submission 203088) | Populus trichocarpa ectomycorrhiza microbial communities from riparian zone in the Pacific Northwest, United States - 16_EM | ecosystem: Host-associated > Plants > Roots > Unclassified | place... | reverse complement strand
CCCCGCCTCACTTTCCCCCAGTACCACTCTCTCCCCAGCTTCACCCTCAGCCTGGACCCTCGTCTCCGCAATCCTCCCCTCCACCACCTCCTTCAGCCACCTCGCAGAAAATCTCCCCACAGTATCAACCCACGCCGCGTGCGACTCCGGGTGGGTAAGTAAATGTGTGATGACTGCATGGAGCCCTAGCTACTCATCGCCTACCATGTTCGTCAATGGGGGATCTTGCAACGTATCACTATACATATACACTTCTCACCAACGTTTTCCCACTCCCACTTGCTCCGGCTATACTCGCAAGCTCGCCATAGCGAAGCTCAAGGTCCTGGGCTTCATGGCCTTTGCCGGTGATATATAAAGATTCAGGTATTCGTCGCTCTTGCTCGTAAATCGACGCAGCAGATGCAACGGGAGCTGGTTCACGACTGGCAGTTCCTCGGTGTGCACGGAACCCCATTTACATGCAAATCTGTGCTGTGTATAGATGGGATGTTCTTAGACCGAGGGGAGGTAGCTGCACATTAGGCTGATGGTGTATACATGCCCGGATAGAGATCCCGTTCAATGACTAATTACTTACAAATGCTAGTTTCAGCAGTCTTAAAGTATATATATTCCGACTTGATTTCCCACGGTCAATGTACAATTATCCGCACCCTGATACCAAATCCAAATTCCTGCAACCTGGATATCTCTCCAACTTCTCCCGTCCAAGCCCGCCCAGCCATAAACTAAACTAACAAATACAATAGTAAGTACTAGATGACTGAAAAAAACCGAAAGTAGCGACTGCTGATGATGATATGGTACTAATGCCAAAATGCTATATCAATTCGCAAGCATAACAGAGTGAAATAATCGCCGTATGACCCCAAAGGAAAAAAAAAAAAAAAAAAAATTAAACCCAAATCCAAAAAAGAAAGAACAAGAAGTAAAAGTAGAGCTTGTGCCGACCAGATGAATATTGAGTCAAAAAACGCAAATGGAAGTTTAGTGAGTGGTATGTGTGTACCAAAGAAGGGAGGGAGGAATCGAAAATATGGAAAAAATTCGAGCAGAGGAATAAATACTAGCTTGGTCGGCTGTGTGTTAAATAAACAAGAACGGAAGGAAGGAGGGATACGACACAAAGGGGGGGGGAGCCGTAATGCCCCAATATCTCAAATTAACGCCTTAACCCTGACATTTGGCTAGCATTTCCACCCATTAACAATCCTATGTTTAACCCAGCCCCGTACACCCACTCTACAAGCCTCAAAAAATGCTTAACCAACTATTTTTCCCCATAGTTTGTTACTAGAAACACAAAATCAGTCCCTTTTCAGCCCAGGGAACCTAAACCAGAGGCCTGACCTCGGAGTATTTACCTACAATACATCAAATATACTCCTTATAATTGGAGTCTCTGTTCCCCTATTTGGGCTCCTTGGATCCTCCAAGACAAACCCTGGTATTTCCCTCCGCAGCGGTATCCCAAAGCCAAAATACCCACTATTCCGTGGTGACCTGAATGAAGGCGTTGGTGGCGTATCGTCGTGGAACTGACCAAAACCCAGCGGCTTCTTGCCATCCTCAGGCCGTATTGGCCCCACCTTACGCTCCCTCGACTGATGTCCAGCCTGTATTGCGTAAGAAGTTGAGTCTTGTGCTAAGTTGAAGCCGCTCTCTGGAGGATTCATTGGATCGGGTAGGGCCTCCTGCATCGGAGGAAAGCTTTTATGGGGTATAGTAATCATACCAGGAGGTGCTGAAGAAGGTCCTGGCATGATATCTGACAGTATACCGCCATTTTCTGACCGTGTCCGTACCATCTGGGGTATGTGGGGGTATTTGGTATTCGTTGGTTTCAGGTGTACCGGGGAAGTAGGCGGTGGTCGGTGAGGTAGCGGTGCTGTGAGTGGCTCAGTCATGCTGTCTGCCTCTCCATTCTCCGCTACTAAATGTCCCCGCCCTTTCCTTCCAAAATTGTTACTTGGAGTGCCCGATTGCTTCCCCATCATCCCCGGGCGAAAGCCAGGCTGCCCCATATCCTCCTTCCCCAACCTCTTCCTCCACTCCAGTAGCTGGAAGATTAAGCTCATGTTTGGTCCTATCCACTTGCTCCTTCGTTTTACCGTATCATAGGCCTCCTGGACTGTCTGCTCCGGCTTCAAAAACAAAGCGTATGCTATTAACAAGCTAGCAGATCTGCTCACACCACACTGGCAGTGCACTAGAACCTTCTTTCCATCGGCTACCCTGTCCTTTATTATTTTCACCAGCCCTGGTAGCTCATCAACTATCGGTGTATTGTGATCCCATGGCATGTGAATGTACTCTGTTTTACCGCTGCCTGTGGCCTTTGGAGTGTTCATTGGGCTAAAGTCCTCAAACGCTGTGATGAACGAGGCATCCGTACAGCCGGTTTCGGGCGCCAAAGATACTCTTCGACTCATCCTTCGTTCCACTCCTCCCTCTTTTTCCTCTCGAAGCGTTTCAGCAAGCTTTCTATCCCGCACATCGAATGGATTTAATACCTCCCTTGCTACATTTATCACAACATCAAACTTACTTGCCAACTCAGCATCTGGTTCAGCAAATAGATAGACGTTGGGCTCAAATATGCAGACAGGCCCTGCAGGGTAAGCCGGTGATTTGGCTTCACCTGATCGTGGTTCATCCTCGAATTCCTCATCCATTTCTGTTAGAACTGGAGGTGGGGATCGCGGTGGTGAAATTGATGATGATGATGACTGCGAGGATGGAATCGATTCTGGAATCATTTGTCGGGATGGCTGGAATGATCGGGACCCACCCATTGGTGGCAGTCTCATCCCCCCAGGCATCGATCCAGGGCCAGGGGAAAATAATGAAGGCGATGACTGGTGGTGCCTGAGTCCACTCTTGCCAACAGCCTGAATACCTGACGACTGGCCTAATGTGGATGGAAGCTTAATGGTCAGACCAAGATTGCTCGGTTTTCGTTTTGGTGCCGGGGGTGGAGGGGGCAGTATGAATGCCGGGGAACTTGGTGCAGACATTGACCTTGGACTGGCACCTTGCAACGATGGATCTATTGCTGTTGGTTGAGCTCGGGCAATACCAGCAGGAGGGGGCACATTCAGGGACAAATTTTTCGCATTTCGGGCCTTTTTACTAGGTGATATCGACTGCGGGGAACAGCTTCCTGTACATGTAGGTGGAATGATTGTCAACTGTTCGGTGGAGTTTCTCCCCATGGTCTTTGTTGAGAAGTCGGATAAAGGTATTGTTGTTATTGGTGAATTTGAATCCGGGCCTGTATATATCTCTGCGCTAGAGGATTCTGTGGTTGATACTGTAGTTGTAGGGGAAGAATTATTAGATGATGAGGCTGATGTTGATGCACTATCACTGTGATGCAATTGTTCATATGACAGTGTCCCAGGGGGGCTACTAGTCATGACCGGTAACGTGGTCGCTTTGGTATGGTAACTATGAAACTGATTTGTTACCGGCTGACACCCTGACATGACTATGCCCTCAATCTCGTGTTTAGAAAATGCGGAGGCCTTTGGCTCTATTGGTGATGCGGAATCTGGAGTAAATGATGATGATAATGGAGAGCCGCAAAACGGATAACGACGCTTCAGCGATATTGACATACGATGTTGTGCGGCAGATATTAGAGTTGATCTAGACTTTGACGTATCCTCACGACCGCCTGAAGGCGATGGTGTTGGATGTGAGTCGGAAACTAAGGTGTATGTCCTTTTGAGGGACGAGCCATCAGCTTGTTGAACCATCATCATGGTTAGAGAGAAGTTCGGAGTAATGAGAGAAAACAAAGAAGAGATGTGTTGCCGTCAAGGTGACACAGATTATTACGCAAAATGGAAAGAGGAAGAGGGACCGAGGGCTGGTGGGTACCTAGGGCTCTTTTATCCAAGATACAGTGGCGTCCCTGATTGATAACCCTTGTCACACCTGGCAGATGTGAGATCCAGGAAATCTAGTAAAGTATGCGCACGGCTCGACAAGTCGACCCGAGAACGGCTGTTCCGATTTGGGTGGGATGATCCAGTCTCAGTGGAGAAGGACTGACGACCCGAATGTGTCGCGAAGAGTATGTATGATAAAGGACACCCTGAGCAATCTTTTACTATCAACCCCTCCCGTGCCGTCAGCTAAGGCCCAGCAATCACAAAATATATGTATAGAAACGACAGCGATTGGAGATTAAAGGTTCGGGGTATAAACGAGCGAAGCAGGCGTGCACCCAGCTGGTCACTGCAGACAGACAGGCTGGGGAACTCCCCCCCTACCCAGCACTGCTTGTAAGAGCAACACACGGGCGCACCAATAGGTATTCGCCGCCATACCGCATCTCGTTGGTTGCAACGTGCATGGCGGGCTGCGGGCCCAAAATAGATGTGCGACAGGCACTAAAATAGATAGAAGAGCGCAGAAAAAAGGGAGGGGCGGCGGCAACTCACTTCCAACACCAATTGTAGCAACCAACAAAAAGCTGGATAAAAATACGAATCCCCTCCCTTCAGAGCAGAGCCCTGGGATTTGCGCGCTGGAATTTTTTGCAAGGGAGTGGAAATAAAGGCAAAGCGAAGCCAAACACAAATATGTGATTCACCACTTGATGTTTCCCCCCCTCGCGACTTAAATGAAGCCACGCCCCTATTAAAACCTATTAGAGAGCAGAACCGTATGCCTGCATCCCAAAACATCGTCAGCGGCCTTGCTCCAATCCACCTGCGACTGTCCAGACATCGCTGGAGCCATCTCTCACCGTTTCGCACACAGCAGCTTGCAGTAGTACTAGTTTCACCGGATGCGCAAGTTGTGGATATGCGCGCGTCGCTCACAAAGCAGCACCGTAATACGTGTGTTCACACCTCTCTTGTGTATATTTTGCTTGATGACGACGAGCTGCTTCGCGAAACCTAATTCTTGGTACACTATTATCGTTTTTGTTGCAGGTCTAAGACAGTGCGAAGTACGTCCAGCGTGCCTCCACCAGAAAATGAAAAATTCCCAATAATATTAACCGTTCCTGTATCTGTATCCCGTTCAAAACCCGTTTGTGTATGCTTTTCCGTCTACTCTTATTTGCATGCGGTGGTAGTGAAAGCGACAAATGAAGGACTTTTCCGGAGATGGTTGCTGGAAAGGACCGTGTGTGAACGTCAAACTCGAAATTCTTTTATCAAAAAACGAACCCAGATCCCTATGTATCGATTAACGGTGATTTCGATGCTGAAAGAGTAGGAAAGGAAGGGGAGTGCTGAGTTGATGAGTTGATGAGAAGCCGGTAAGGGAGGAAAGGTTGATGGTGGCTCGGGTTCTCAACGTGCCAGGACAGTAAAGTGGCTGGTTCTATCCCTCGAGTAAAGTCTCTCGTAATAATTAAGCAGCTACGGGGCGAGAGTCGGTAACGTATGTATGCTTGGGGAATTTTATGCTAGTTCGCAACTTGAACAGCAGAGGCGAAGGGAGAGATGATCTCTTTGACTCAGGTGAATGAAGGAACGCCCTACGTAAGTAGTCTCGAGATCCCCAGATGGCGTCAGGGTATCAAAAACCAGTCTCAACCAAGATGTATCTCCAGTACAGTGGTAGCAAGAGATCTTACTGGATGATGTGGATGAAGATGCCTGGTTAGCTGGTTTTCCGTGGGCAAGTTCTCGAGATGTTGGCAAGGACTGGGCATGAAAGGAATGAACATGAGTTCAAACACTGGGCCCAGATGAGACCAGCCCGACACGGCACCGTGCGCACCAACCCGACCCGGACGAGCAAGAAACATGGGGGGGGAGGCTTGACTTTTGGCACCAGACATGGCCAAGTAACCTCATCCTTCCGAATGCTTTGTGAGACGTCAGCCTGAATTGCACCAACCTAAATGCACACTGGGCAAGTGTACTGGATGGACATGGCTGCTAGGTACGAAGCGATACGGAAGGGCTTTCCAACTTGGATAACGAAGGAGGACGTGGTCTCCCATATCTCTGCGAGAGGCTGGTGCCCGCCAGACTAGGTCTTCCATATGAATGTTGGGTTCATCGAGTACCGTACCTAAATGTCGTCCCCCTCCCTAGTAAGCCTACAATTGGTACATTGTACTCCGTACTCACATAGATACATTACCCAGCTCCAACCCATGAAAGTTCACGATAAATCTTTGGCTAGTTACACTGGCAGGAGCGCTGAAGAGATAATGCCCAAGATAGCAACAGCTAGGTAGTACTGTAACTTTGGCGAGTATGCAAATCATCACTAGCCACCAATCATTGTCCCCATTCTCCCTATGAGTATGTGGCGACGACAAGGCGAGACTCAAACCTGGCCATTAGAATTACCACTGATGTCAGGATAAACTTCACCAAGCTCTATTCTCCGCAACTGCAATTGGCCGATCTTAACCCAACGCCCTGTGACCGTCAGCTCGGCTGGATTTCCAATGACAACACACAACAGAATCTTCAGATAATGCATGCTGCAGAAATTTGTCGGGCACGAGACAAGAGTGAAATCTCTCCTTGGAGGAGGCAACTGGGAATGTGCGACTCAACCAAAACTAATGCAGCCCCTTATGTCCCTCAAGAACAACTAGCTAACAGCGGCTAAGTTTCAGGTTTCGATCATGTCTCAGGACAGCCAGGGCTTTTCCTTTTTGGGCCCCATCCAGACTAGCACTGATTGCTTTTCTCTGATCCACTCGAAGGTTGGCATGGTATATCGAAACATCCGCAATATTTGTTTAAATTACCTCCCCGCCTGTGCTCTGGTATTTTTAACAACCTAATTACATTGCACAAGAAAAACGAACCAGGTTCTCTTGTGCCATGCATGGCCACGCAGATGTCAACTCATTGAGTTACGTGAATTTTCGTGGCAAAAACCCGCATATGGTATAGTACCTAGACCAGGCTGTATATTGATGATGCTGGGGCAAACTTTGCCCAGTCGGTTAGAGGGGCTTGGCATAAGTCTAGCTTAGGTCGCTTGTTTACATAAGAAGTAACCTCTTGCTTACATACTGTACTGTACACCTGACCAATTAACATACAGTAGATAGGAGTATGCGAAACACAAGTCCCGATCAATTTTTTTTTCTTCCTGCATATGATATACATTGAGATGGCTCCCTTCGGGGGAAAGGCGTATAGACTCAAAAAAAAAAAAAAAAAAATACATTGAGATGGCATCCTTGTGGAATAGAGGTCACACTGAGAAGGTTACCGTATCCCGGGCCAGTCCGGCGATTATCAACGCGGGATGTTAAAGTGAAGGCCAGGTAGGTATGATAGGCTTATAGATTGTCTGGTTGCACGACCTCTTACGAACCACAGCAATGGTCTGACAATCCAGGTTTTATCGACATAAATCGCTCTGCAGTGTAAAGTACCTACACTACCCAAGTGCTCAGGGTTATGGGATTGAGTCCATCTATATGAATCAAGCCAAAGCTCATGACCTCATTGGCACAAGTAGATGCATATATATCCAATTATCTAGACCGAATATCATGAGAGTCCATTGTAACCGTTAGAGAAGGGCCTAGGCCAGGGGAAATGTCACAACGTTTACTAGGTACTTGGTTAGTACATGTCGATTATTGTCTCAAACCCCAAACACTAGTTACCAAATATGCACCACCGGGAAAAAAATATATATTTATATATCGCCGTCCCAAATTCCAAACATTTCATACATATCTCCGGAAAAATCAGGTAATCCAAGCCAGTGAGGAAGGTATACCTATGTTTCCTCCCATTTTTAAACATAATGTGAATCATCATCATAAGGGGTCAAAGCCACGGCGGGGTTCCGCCTCCCGCTGTTTGAAGGGTTTGGCACGTACATGTACAGAAGGTGACGACGCCTTCCTTGATCGTAATCCTGAAACGGGACAGTAGCATTAAGTAGGGTTTGTGATTCGCGATGGTCTCACCGGCTTTTGGCCTGAGTAAGTAGGTATCCCTGGGAAGAGGACAAACTTGGAAAAGGAGTTAACCCAAATCGCCAACTCGGCACTATACACCTACTGTATTCGTACTGTGGCGGAGGGGGGGAAGCGGGGGCGAAGTCGAATTGCGCGTGGCTGAGGAAGTAAGCTAGTTACCGCTTCAGGCAAGTGGGTTCGACTTCTGTGCCCAAAATGGTATCAACGTCAATATTAATCGAAGAACTCAGCTGCCAGGTGCCTAGATGTAATACCTTTTGCTGCAGTGGTATATATGAATTTATGAATTATGTCTTCTCCACAGCAATACCACATATACACATCGGTGTGACCATATCTGGCAGGCATGATTCACTCTGAAGTCACAGTATCCCTACAAAAAGTTATAAATTCCACCATAGTCATCCCACCTACAAGTCATACGCCATGACGCGAGTCAAAGAACCTCAGCCCAAACGTTATTAATACCCGAACAGGGAGTACAGTATAACCCACCCTGGTCTGGTCATGGGGTGTCATGCCCCGCTCGCTGTACTGGGATAGGGTATTATACGAACCGTGAACTGTGTTAGTTCCGTGTTATGAAGTAAGAGTAAATTCCACCGAATTCAGGGTAACCTTTTGTTCCTTACGCTCTGCTCTAGCCAAGTCCACTAATGGTATCCCCTCCAAGTACTCAATAGAGTATATACGGCATGTGTATGGGTGGGTGGGGGGGGTGATTATCAGTATAAAGTAGATTTACCCCATAAAACCATATATATATTACCAAACATATTCTGTGTTTGTTTAGGTCAACTATGTTTTTTCTTTATCAAATGACAATGACACGACAAATGACGAATGACATTTCGTTTCGGCCGTGACACTAATGGCCACCTTGTTGTGGTCTAAGTGGGGAAGCTGGTCAGGATAAGTCCACACACACCAGTGACTAGAGGTAACAGTTCAGGGTAACTCCATCCTCTCCATAGCGTTTGGGAGGGTAGAGTGTCATAAAGCAACAAACAAAGCCCCAGCTCTTCTCACTTCGCCCCAAGCCCTCGCCCTCACCCTCGCCCTCGCCCTCCCCTAGCACTGCCACAAAGCAGTGTCATCCCCAAAACTTAATCATGCATGATAACCAGCTACACTCCGAATCCCAAAACCAAAATAAGAAACATACAAATATACCCGAGCCAATCAATCTCTTTCATCTATTCTCTCCATTTCAGCACACTACCTACCTACCAACCTACCTATATGAAACGACACGGCCTACCCGACTACATATAGTCAGTCACCTTCTATCCATCCTCACGTACTCACTGACCAACCACCAATATATGTATGTACTGACTGTACTTGGTACTTAGTAGTCGAATCCCCTAGGTAGTGGTCCATATAGCCTTGGTAAATATCAAGATCTCCACATTCCAGTATATATCCAATAGAGTATGTATCTCATAACTGGTCATTACTTCAGCCACTACACAACTTTAGAAAATGGCTTGCAGTAACCACAGCACTCCTAAAGCCTCACCTTAATTTTGCATTACCGATCTCGTCTATTAGTGGCGCCATGTACAGTACATACCAGTGACAGCCCACTGATTGCACTGTCCATGCATCATGCAATTGAGTGCATATAGCCTGCAGGTATCAGTTTAATGATGAAAATTTGCAGTCATGAGTTTTAAAGTTTTAATTAATATCAAACATTTTTATTCTCGTACCTGCTTCCTTCTCCACTCCCCCTCTATTTACAGTACCAACGAAACCAGAGCAAGGAATTAAAGGCAAACGAGATATATTCACATGTGTCACCCCACCCACAACCCCCCACGGTCTGGTATAAACCACATATCTATCTGGTGCCGCTCAGGGAAGTAAGGAGCTGGGTGGCCCTCCACGTCAGTACCCGACCAATGAAAATCAACAACAAGAAATCCACAAATCGAGATCTAAATAAGAATATTCTTATCAAGTGCACGACATAAACATGAGCAGAACGAATCAAATGTAAACAGCAAACACGACAGTGATGGAAGCGCAGAAGCAATGAAAAAACTTAAACAATATGGCATAAGTACCCTCCACCCAACAACAATATCTTGAAACTTTTGACAGTGCCCTACTTCCCCTCCGCGTCCTTCTGTCAGTCCCGGTTGCCGCTTTCGTTACCAAAGCATAAGAAACACTAATATATAAGGAAAACGGAACCAATATACGCCGCATGATCTGTATCTTCCTCCAACCATAGAAATGAGCGCGCCACTCTCCTTTAAACATGGGTAGGTTTTTATTCCATTCCCTGCCTACTTGCATCGCATGGAGCAAAATTGGGTGCTAATCAATCTTCCCGCGCCGACGTCATGAGAAATACAGTGATTATAGTGATGTATGCATGCGGTCTAAAGCAAGGCATGAACCACAAAACCACGCAACGCACGCAATGTAAAACAATAAAAACGATGGAATAAAAAAAGGAAAATGTACCAAGGGGGTAAAAAAGCTCAAAAGACGAGAAGATCAGAACAAACGCCTCCCCCGTTCTCAAGACGAGAAAATATGAAATTCAAAGTGGTCTAAGGAAATGAAAAGAACCCATTAAAAAAGCGATTAAACTCCGAGCCTTATGTATTGAAAGTTCGTGAATGTCAACTGTGAAAAGGATCTGTCAGGACGTCCATACTGTTGTTGGTCCTATAATCTTGTCCCTTAATGAGGACGCTCATCTCGATTTGAATGCCCTTTCCTTCTCCTGCGCAAGAGCAAGGGCTTCTTTTGGGCCGGGTAATCCATCGAACCAAGGATGGGCTAAGACCTGCTCGATTGTCGGGCGGCGATCTAAATCCCTATCTAGCATGAGGCGGATCAAGTCAAGATTTTCTTGGCTCATAATGTGAGGAATGCGCAGTTCCCGATCCAAAATTTCATCAACCTAAAACCAATAATTAGCTCCACACCACCCCCAAAAAACATTGGTAACTGTCTTACATTGTAGAATGGATTTTCTTTGTAACAAATGGTGTATAGTAGCACACCCAATGCCCAAATATCTTGTGGCTTTCCTGCATATGAGTGTCCAGAAAGAACCTCCGGCGCAGCATAATCTTATTTTTCCTGTCAGTTTGAGAAGACAAATTCGATGAGGTAGGTATATGACTCACCAA
>Ga0307514_10005638_pt1 | contig 11095 bp, 6 predicted proteins | sample 16_EM_MG_FD_203088 | JGI IMG/M metagenome (GOLD analysis project Ga0307514, IMG submission 203088) | Populus trichocarpa ectomycorrhiza microbial communities from riparian zone in the Pacific Northwest, United States - 16_EM | ecosystem: Host-associated > Plants > Roots > Unclassified | place... | reverse complement strand
CTGCTAAAGCTTTATTGAAGCCTGATAATAACAATGGAGCCTCGGAAGAGAGCCCATCGAGAAAACATTACTCTAAAGTCAAAACTCTACGGGCTGCACTCACGCTTTACTTATAGCAGAAGACCTGTAACTTTGTCTCCGCTTCAGTTCAGTAGACATTAGCCTCAAATCAGAGACTCAGCCACAAGAACAAAAATGGAGAAGACACAATTTTTATCAGTACAAACAGAGACATACAAGCTGGGGTTTTACTAGAGAGCAGGGAAAATGGAACAGAGCATTGCAAAGGGAGTTGTCCAAACTAGGGTGTCGCCGCCTCCTCTTCGAATCTCTAATCCTGCTCGTCATTTCACTTACTTATCTTTCGATGTCAAAGTTCTCCCTCCTCGAAATAAGAGTCGTCGAGCCATGATAACGCTGTTGGAATTACACTCCATCGAGTCTTGGTTCCAAAACTATAGGCAAACAATATACTCCATGCAATTAGCCCTTATTAAAAGCTCGTGCATGATTCATGAATACTAATTAGGCTGTAAATGACTTGTTTTACTGTCATTATGGTTATTTTTTGGGAGCATAATGACTCCAGCTGTCAATTTACATTATTTTTATTATTGTGATAATAATTGTTTTTTGAAATATTTTTCATTTAAAAATACATTAAAATAATAATTTTTTTATTTTTCAAAATTTAATTTTAACATTAGTACATCAAAATAATTTTTTAAAAAATAAATTTTAATTAAAAAAAACTTTCAATTTTTTTAAAAACACACAACCAGCCGTGAAGACAAACCATTTTTTAGGTAATGTTTGAAAATGCGGTTGAAATAATTATTTTTTAAAAATTAAAAAATTTCTCCTGTTTTTTCTTAAAATTATTTTTTTTGTTTCAAATCTTTTTAATAGATTAAGGTTAAAAATAATATATTTTTAAAAAATTTATTTTAATATATTTTCAAACAAAAACACTTTAAACTATCATACACCTTTTTAATAACTCTCATGCATTGTATAAATTTTTTTGTTTTTCTTTTGTGCTCATTGCATGATGGTGACCATTCTTACAGGGAAAAAAAAACAATTTTATAACCGGAAACTCAAATAATTAAGCATAGGGTCCACATAATAGTAGTAAAGATTTGTACAGCTTAACCATTTAGATGATGACCTAGTGGTAAGAGTTTGGAATCAAGAGGTTTGCTCCCTCTGTAGTCTCAGGTTCGAGCCCTATGGTTGCTCATATGATAGCCACTGGAGGCTTATATGGTCGTTAACTTCAGGGCTCGTGGGATTAGTCGAGGTGCGCGCAAGCTGACCCGGACACCCACGTTAAACTAAAAAAAATAAAAAAATAAAAGATTTGTACAGCTTTCCTAGATTAATTAATATTGATGGTTAAAGATCAAATTACATGTCCAAGAATACAAAGGACAAGGAAAACAAAAAGTTATGGTACTGTTCCTGCCTTGTTGTAAGTGTCCACTAGAAACTTCAAAGAAGCACCCACCAGCCACCCCCACCTCTATTTTTCTTCCAAAGGATCTTCTTGCATTTCTTTACATTTGATGCTTGCAAAAGCACTTTTTATTATAAACTATATTTTAGCCCTATACTTCAATAACGTCCTCACACTTTATTATTTTTTTCATCAATTTGTTTTTATATATCGAGGCATTTCTCCTATCTGTGCTTACATTCCTAACTATAGGGTCTAAACTATAATTTACCCAACAGGAGAAGTTGACTCACCTTGTCTTTTCTTTTCTTCTCTTCCGCCCCTAATTCTTTTGGAGAGTTCCACTTCGTGCCCTCTGCGCATTCCATCAAGGTCGTTTTTGTAAGTCTACCAAAAATGGGGCTAGCTTGGAGATTGGTATAAATATGGAGAGACCCTTCAATTTCATTCAACAATCAAATCATCTCGAGTACTTACCAAACTAAGACCCTAACCCTCCCTTCCAAGGTCACATACCCTTCAGACTACTGCCTCTTCCAAGAGGGCAAACTCCTACATCTTTGGCCAAGAAGAAACCTAAAAGATGCAGGACCAAACTTACCAGTACCATTTCTTGAGAAGGACCTTGCAGTTTCTTATCTCGGTCTCTTTATTTTCTTTGTTTCTTTGCTTCTCTTCAGGCTTTTCTTTGTTTCCCAAACCCTTGATTTTATATATTAATACTGGTGTATTCTCATTTCTTAGTCATTACCTAGAGAGGAAGTATATGTTTCTCATTTGTAATGGAATCCTTGCTATTCTTGCTAAGAGTTCAGTTTCTTCTTCAGAAACTCCTGCTTCTGATGACCAGTCTAATCTTGGTGATGAAAGGCAGTTATCATCAGCACCTACCTTATCTTCTGCCAAAGCTGAGGCTACTGTTGATGATCAAGAAGTTCAGGTGGCAAGTGTTGAATCTCTAGAGGATATTGTTCTTGCAACTGAAGAAGAGGAGGAGGAGGAGGAGGAGGAGGAGACTACTTCAAGTCAAGCTTTGATTACAGAAGAAGAAGAAGAGTACATAGAAGAAAAAAGAGAGTGCTTGGTGAAACAAGAGGAAGAAGGAAATGAGGAGTTGGCAAGTACTGAAGAATTGAACAGGAGAATTGAGGAATTTATAAGGAAAATGAAAGAAGAAATAAGGATTGAAGCTCAACAACAACTAATTGCAGAATAATATATATGCATTTTTAGTTGTTTAAAGCTTTAGTCATAGTTTTTCATGGCAAAGCTTTCATGTCCATTAGCTTTTAGTCCTTGTCAATGCTTCCCGATCTCAAATCCCTCCCTTTCACCATGTAAAAGCTGTCACTTTCCTTGTAGGGTAATAACTTGGCCTTGTACACTCAGCTGTGGTCCTAGTCTCTTCTTCTCCAAATTAGCTAATAATAATGAGTCCAATCTCTCTCTCTCTCTCTCTATTTTTTTTCCCTTTCTGTCTTGCATGAATCAAGAAGAAGTTTGTTTTGCATGAATCAAGAAGATGCTACTATTCCAAAGGCTTTAGGTAGATTTCATGACTCCCAAGCACTGTGGAAAATACTAGAAAGACTAGGATGTGCATATAAAAGATGGATGTGATGTGAACAAAATAAAATATGATAACTTGCCTGAGATATTCAATATAATTATTGATGCTTGTAGAATTGTTTAAAATTGTGGTCGGTTGTCTTGGTGGTGCAAAACACGCTAAATGGTTGTGGAATATGTGGTAAATGCTGTCTTCATTACATTCTAGATTTTCAGCAGTCCAAGCTAGAAGTATGTTGGTATAATATAATGCCATCTTTAAATCCAATCCTACAGATATTTTATTTTCTCTACGTTAAAAGGGAGTTCTAGATTCATTGTATTCTATCAAAAGTAGTTCTACTTTACTCATTGCCCTAGCTGTGATAAAAAGCTGCCACGAAAAAGCACCCTAAACACAGTAATAAATAGGCTACCAGGGAAATTTTAACCAAATACTAGAGGGACTTTCACTTTTTCGACACCAGTCATTTCTTATAACCACAATCCTTCGATGAAAATGAAAACCATATATATATATAGAGCGCTTAATGCTTATTTTTTATCATCTGGTTAGGCTTCATTTTGAATATTAAATATTTCAAACCAAGCTTTCAAGTACATATGCTGTAAGATTGCTAGTAGAGTATGTATCTTGCACATCAAATTCCAAAGGATGTAAGAAAGGATAAGAAAAATCTCATGAGAAATGAAAAGCAAACTTTGATATTGATAGGACTTTAATTATCAAATCATATCAGGTATGAGCCACAAAGATATGAATCTATCCCAAATTGTAAGAGAAAAAACCCAGATTCGAAATCCTATGCAAATGTCCAGAATGAGAAAAGAGCCTTTAATCAGCTTTTTAAGCATGTAATTATCTATACCACACCCGTTTATTTTTTCAAAAAAATCCTCTTAAAGCACCCCCAATGAGACAAATAAATGACACCAAATGAGCCTAAGACCACTTTCCACGTGCTTCCATCTCCTCGCTGCCAAAAGTTCCCTAATTGCAGCTGCTAACTGCCACGTGCTCATGGCCCCATAACATTAACAAGACAAAAGATTAGGGTCCGTCACTTGTGTTTATGCTTATATTTCGTGAAAATAATCAGCAATCTTATCAACTTTATATGACCATGCAATAATATTATACAGTGGTAGAAGTTTGGCGAGTTGATATTTGCATTACAACAAGAAGACAATATAATGAAATTGAGAGCAGATATGTATTGCCCTTTTGTCATCTACTACATGGTACAGTACAGAAACCGACCATTCAATGAAGTTGGTATGCTTATGTGGTTAGAACTTGGCAGCTTTCATTTCTACTCCCTCTATTTAATTTTCCTGACAAATATCATGGCCACGGTTTCTAATCAAGAGGGACCCCTCCCTGAATGAAGATTTGAAATGAATGAACCATGTCAAATGCATACCTGCAACATGGGGGATAAATCTAGAAGGGCCTCAATGGGAGAATGGGTTGGAATGACTGGAACTTGGACTCCATTTCCATCTGTCTGCAAACGAAGACAAGACAGCAAGTGAGAAATTATTGCCAATAATTCTAGTGTCTAACAGTTTAACAATCACTCTTAAAGAAAACAATTTTTTAAATGAAAGAATGCATGATCCTGAATGTACAAAATCAGTACAATAATGTGAATGTGTGGGTCCTTGAAATCCTACCTGAGGACACTTGTATGGTAGGCAGAGTCTTAAAAATCCTTCAGGGGAAAAAATCAAACATGGACATGGCATAGATCAATAAACTAGTGAATCATGCACACACCAATCTGCTATAACTTGTGGTTCTTGGCATTTTGCGTATGAATGTTTTCAGTAAAAGGTTGAGAGGTAGCAAAAAAGTTTCACACAGGAAAAATATCATGTAAAAAAGGGCGGCAACAGTCGAAGCTTAAACCAAGAAACAATATTAGCTATCACAAAAACACACCTAATTTTCTGCATGCTTCAGTTTGTCCAGAAGCTCTGATGGGCACAAAAGTTTTAGAGCAGTGATGCAAATGGAACCACAAACAAACACAATTATACAGTTCATTATCATCTATGATGAACCAGCTTTGACAAACTTCACCTCAACAACTAAAGCATTTGGTTCAAAATTTTGTGGCATTTAGGTGGCAAAATTGTAACAAGCATATTGGAAAAATTATTTTAATTCTTCCAGGCATGAGTTTATGGGGAGCCAAGAAGATGACAAGCTGCTCTAGATGTCAATGATTTCAAAATCAACAAGGATTCTACAGCCTACATACTTGGCTACACATACTTGGCTACATAGATGCATATGTACATTTATGTGTGCGTAAACGGATACCTGATGCTAGCAGCACAAATGCATCCTCTGGAATTCCAAGTTATATCGAATCATATTCATAACTGTTTAAAAACCTATAGTAATTATCATATAGATCACCACAATTAAACTTGACTCAGATAAGCCTTGTCCATCAGATTGAATAGATTAAAACACAATCAAACAATACAGGAAATAAAACTCTGGGATTAAATGGAGCCTTCTCAAACATCAGACAGATAACACGATCCATCATGCACTTGTTAAAAAATTAGAAAAAAATCCATAAAGTAATAAGATTTTGTTATTTTGGTGAACAAATCCATCAAAAAGTAACATGGCTCACATGCTCTTATGTTTGGGAATAAATAGATTAATATCATTTCAGTTGCTTGTGGAAGTCCTGACTACTCATAATCAGACACTTGTATTCATTTCTCAATTTCAGATATAAATATTGATTTATATAGAAACTGTTGGCACAACCACCAACACTCTGTCGACCTATTGTACAACAAAAGGTATCAACTGCAGAAGACAGAACAAATAAGGGTAGATGTTTATGAATAACACAACAGTCAGATCAGTCCTTTATGCTTTTTCTACGAATTAATAACATAAGCAGAAATTCAGTTATTTCAACCAGTAAACTTTAAGCATCATCATTTTTCCTATGATGTTAGTTAGGACAATTAGTAGTAGACTTTCCTAACATCAGATAGCCTATGTCTTAAAAGTGGAATATCTATTATAATATCTACACAACAACCTCTCAATGTATTATGGTGCGTGATATAAAGGAAACAATAATTGATGAAAAATAAAACTACAATCTCTTCCACATATTGGCAGATAGTTGTCGACTTCCTAACAAGCAGGCTTCAAAACATTAAAAAAAGGATTGTTAAGTAATCAGCCACAAAACTATCAAATGTGATTGGGTTTACAGACAGCTAGAATTACTTAATTAATCACCACATTGAAGAGAGAATTCACAAAGAGCTACAAATGCAGCCTCTTTTTTTTTGTTTTCCCTCCCTTCTATCTTGTTCCCTTTGAGACTAAAGAAAGAAGATTGAAAACTACAACCTTTTCCATTTGTGCACAACTGGAAATGACCGCAGCAAGAGAAAGCATGGAAAATGTTTTAGCATGTGTTCATGACAAGAACAAGCAGTTAGGCAAATGACATTAAGGTTCTTAGAAAGAAATAAAAAGCCAAGAACACGATAAGAAAAATCTCTTTTACTGTCATTCTTTTGTTTAGCAAAACACATTTTTGATAATTTATGTAGTACATCACCTTGGTTGAGTTCATTTCGGTCCAATTCATATTTTTTGCAGTCTTCCATAGTTATTCACAAAGGAAACAATGTCAACTTGTTGCATCTGAGCAACACTTCATGCATCTACTTCAGGTTAGCTTTTCTTTCCAAAATTCTCTTTCTGATGAAAATGAGCAATAAAAACACCCAGACATCTTCCTGCCAATGATCATGTCGTCCCCTTGGTAAGTTACCAGACATATTTGCACCTACTGTAAATTAACTAGATGGTGAAAGTGTTAAATCCATAGCAGCTCCATCACTTTCTGGCATTTTTCTAACCTCACTAATAAGTCTTTTCAGTTCCTTTGGCAGTTCCCTATGGACATAATCAGAACGCTCCTTTGTGATTGATGACTCTGTTAATAGAGTTTCAGTCAGGGATTGAAATTCTTGAAACCATCCATCATCATTAGTTTGAGTATCTTGATTATCATAGAAAACTAGGGAGCTTTCCCTTCGCCATCTGCTAAGATAATATTTTTCAGGAAGCTGAAAGTAGTTTTTCAGGATGAACACCCGAAGAGTGTGTCTGCACAACATCCCGGAAGACTCAAATTCCTTACAGGTGCAGTGAATCTGTTCATCTTCTGGTATCCATATTACAAGCCGCTCAACATCCATCTTTTTGTAGTGGTGTACAAGATACGATCCATCCGGCATTTCAGACAGAGCACATTGCATAGAGAGCACCAATTCATGTTGGAAATCATTGAAGGCAAAAGGTGTAAGAAAATTACGTGCATGCTCTTCAATAGGCATGCATGTTTTAGTGAGCATGTACTGCATCTCTTGACGTAGCTGGTTCTGGAAATTGGAGGAACTACCAACCTACAAGAGTACCAACAACAACAAAAAAATCAGCAAGACAAAAATTTCAACAAAAACCTTCCCATTCAAGAGTTTCAAAAAAATATATGCCTTTGATATACCTGTTCAAAGAAGCTCCGTAAACATGTTTGTGCACAACAGATTGCTTTCAGAAATGACTCTACAGATTTCAAATATGCTGATGTCGCCATCCGAGCAAGAAAGTAACCTCTCATATAGGATGATGCCCAGGATGCACGAAGAGAATAGAGTAAAGCAATGTGTTTATCTGAACCAAATCCAAACATAGAAACCATCTGACTCCATCTATGTTCAAAATCATCTCCATTCTCAGCATGATACAAATCATCAAACATCGATTTAAATTCTGGATATCTAGCCCCAAGGGAAAGGAAAAACCAACTGGATATCTTGGGTTGAATATTCCATATAGATATAGCGTGTCTAGTGCTAGGTAATTCGCTTCTAACAGCATCCTTAAGCCCCAGTTCAAGGTCAGTTAGAATTGTTTGTGGACATTTTCCTTTCATAAGATGGACAAAAGCCTGTAACAAAAACAGAAAATGGTAACTACAAGAGAAAAATACACAAAGAGAAATAAAATCAACTCATGCGATTGAATTAGTAAACCTGCAAAGCCCATGCAAAGGAACGAGCCGTCTCATCCTGCAACAGAACACAGCCAAAGAATATGGTCTTCCCATTGTTGTCAATTCCAAGCCATACCCCTAAAAGCATGCCATATGTGATAGAACGATAACTAGTGTCAAAATAAACCACATCACCAAACAAAGTGTATGCACGAACAGAGTCACCATACGACCACACAATGTTCTCAACCTTATCATTCTCATCCGTTGTGAAATCATAAACAAAATCTCCATCCATCTCTTTGGTAACTTTGCACGCCTCAAGAAGTTCCATACTATCATTCTCTCTCTTTTCAGTGAGCAAAGCATCATTCTCTTGAACAATCTTCTTGCGATTTTGAACAAAATTCCTAACATCCCTCTCTAGAAAAGGCAATTGCCCACCTTGAATACCCTTTTCCAACTCTAACACCTTCACTATTCGATGTATTGGGAACCCAGCTTTTGAAAGCAAAAGAATCCTCTCCTGATCCGCCTCTTGAATCTTCCGATAAGCTGGAAGGAGCCTCACTTGATCATCTTCCAAGAGCTCATGATTATGCACATTGCTAAATTGCACAACAAACCATTGAGAAACCCCTTCAACAACTTCCTTTGACAAATACATTTTTGCATCACATCCACACCGCACCGATTTCCTATCCCTATGGTGTTCTGCAGTCGACTTCTTCCTAGCCGGCGCAAACCCCGAACGATAACAAACAAAATCACGTTTATAAATACCCAATTGAGGGCTCAATCTTGACCTCTCTTTCCTAATAGAAAACCCATTTTTCCTAGCAAAATTCCCATAATACTCGAACGCATCATCATCACTCTTAAACACCATTCCTACATAAGGAGAAACCATTGAATCAGATTGAAAAGTTTCATTTTTTTCCAACTGAGATGCTACAGATGTCTCTTCAACATCTCCTTCACAAGTAACATAACATTTCCAATCCCCACATGGGCATTGCTGCCTCTTTATCCATATATTTTTCGACGGCACAGATGTCATTAATTCCACTTCAAAAACTAAAACCTATCAGTCTTTAACTGTCTCAATTGTACATAAATACTCTCTAAACCTTTCTAAGAAAGCTGGCAGCATAAACCCTTCACTGGAAAAGAAAAACAAGAATCAAAAGAAAGCACTAAACTAACTACCCGTTTTATGAAATTTCCCTGACCTTAAGAAAAACAAAAGAACAATCTAAGCACGTACCCGTGGAAGACGGGAGAGACAGCCGGCGTTGAGACTTTGAGAGCTCTTTAACTTGTGTTTCTGTTTCTTCTTCTTGCAGTAGCTAAAACAAAATGGTTAGTGGTGCATTTGGTCCCTCTGTTCTTCATTGTATGTTATTCTGGTCTCATATTTTTTATTTTCTAATTGCATCCTCTTATTATTACCCTCTCTTAAGTGCAAGGCTATTCTTAGCAAAAGAAGCTAAGATAGTTTTTGTTATTTTAGTAGCTGTTAATTTTTAAAATGTTTTTTTAAAATTAAATATATTAAATTATTTTTTTATTTTTTTAAATTTATTTTTATATTAATATATCAAAAAAAAATTAAAAAAATTATTTAATTTAAAAAGCACGGCATGATTGCTTAAATAAACACATCATAATTAACCTTAATAAAATGTTCAAACAACTCTCACATGTATTACTTTTAAATTTAGATTAGGCAAGAGGTTATGTTAAAAGATTTTAAAATTAACCTTAATAAAATGATCAAATAACTTTATATGGCTTGAATATTTTTTAAATTATTTTTAATCTAATTTTAGTATTGTGCTCACCTTCATGTATTAAGAATTGGATTTTAAAGACTATGTAAATTTTCAATGATTAAAATACACGTAAGGTAATAAAAAATAAAATTGAACTTGTGAAAGCAGGAAAGAATTTATTACATTTTTAATTCTAAACGAGGCAAACTTGTCAAATAAAAGTTTTAAACTAATTCTGTCCAGCTTATGACTGACTGATTTGTAACAAATAACGAGTACCAAGGATTTGACTTGATAGAAAATCATGGCAGGTTTTGACTTCTTTTGGATTTGGTAACCGCAATCCCAAAATCAGGACTTTATTACGGGCAAGAACTTAAGCCACATGGAAACATTAGCGTGATTTTTGTGATTATCAATTTGCATTGATCTTTCAAGATTTACATGGGGTCTGAAACATCAACAATTTTTTAAGAGTTTTGTGAGGCAAATCCAAAACTTTCCCTTTTCAATAATTTCCATGGTCTTTGATATCGTTTTCCTTTCCTTTTGTTAATTTCTTTATGGAATGCAAGTTTCAAATTAAATAGAAAAAAATTCATTGGTTTTACGTTTCCATGCAGGGTATAGTTTGAAGGGCTTGCATCTCTGTTCTTCTTGTTTTTGATGGCCAGTGATGATGCGACGCAGTCATTGCTTCGAGATGAAAAGAATGCTCTTCAGAGAAGAAGATTTAGGCAGCCTATGAATGTCAATGTAACAGAGATCAAACATCCTGAGCAGGATGGCAACTCATCTCTCAAATGGCTTGAATCATTTCTTGAGAATCAAGATTGTAGCTTCAAGAAAGTGTTCCTTGTCTTGGCTATCTATCTAGGTGCAGGCACTCTATGTTTCTCCCTTGTCATGAATCAGATCGAAGGCAAGAAAACAAATGGGATTGTTGATGCTGTTTACTTCTCTGTTGTGACAATGACAACAGTTGGATATGGAGATCTAGTGCCTCATACCACATTGGCCAAGCTTCTTTCGTGCGTTTATGTTTTTGCAGGCATGGCTCTTGGTGGGATAATTCTCAGCAAGGCAGCGGATTACATCGTAGAAAAGCAGGAGATTCTCTTGGTTAGAGCAATGCACATGAATGAAAAAACTGGCTTATCTGAGATCCTAGAAGAGGTTGAAACACATAAAGTCAAGTACAAGTTTCTTCTCGCCCTAATCCTTCTCTTTCTCCTCAT
>Ga0307514_10005637_pt1 | contig 11097 bp, 11 predicted proteins | sample 16_EM_MG_FD_203088 | JGI IMG/M metagenome (GOLD analysis project Ga0307514, IMG submission 203088) | Populus trichocarpa ectomycorrhiza microbial communities from riparian zone in the Pacific Northwest, United States - 16_EM | ecosystem: Host-associated > Plants > Roots > Unclassified | place... | reverse complement strand
GTAGAGGAGACACTGCCAGTGCAGCACCCCGGTATCTTCATTATGACCAGGGTTGTTGACATGGATCAAGTCACCGTGACGGATCAAGTCTAGGTTGTTTACTGTACTCTATCTCAATGACCCATAAGTACGGAGTACCTATGCGTCCCTCCAGACTAAATGATATTTGGTTAGACTGCCTAGAACACATTACCAGTACCTAATGCACAGTGCACCAAATGCAGCTACCTACTTTGTCCCTCGTAACTAGGCAAGTCCCGCTACCTACGGAGTAGGTACCTGGTTCATCACCGACGTGTAGGAAGTTTGGGTCTGTAGGGGGGCGTATGTTTCCATATTCAAGCATTATCGTAGTGGCTCCAGCAGCCAGGCTTGTCATGGGTTTCTGAAGCGGGCTAGGTACATACAGTAAGTAGGTACCTAGAGCGTCCGCCTCATAGCCTAAGGCTCCCTTCAGGGGAAAGGCGTAGACTCAAAAAAAAAAAAAAGTACAGTATCTAGCGATCTAGCGCGTACTATTCAGAAGCGGGGAGGGGCAACTACCTCGTGGAGGTAGAGTAGAAATGCCCGACCGATCTTCCATTACTAGCTCTTGTAACACCCCAAGAATAACTCGGGAAGGAGTTCAATCAATTATAAATTACTTGCCATTGCAGTCATGGTTCCAGGTGTTCTCGTACCCAGACCGATTTATTTGAGTGCTCAAATACATCGGTCTGGGCACGAGAACAGGTTCCAGGATTTTTCAGCCCATGAATTTGGGACTACAGGCATCAGAGATATCACAATGTACTGCACATACTGTACATCCGTCTACTATCATCGGGTCAGTAGATGATCTGATAATGTACAACCAGATTTAATCAGACATGTAGTTGGGTCGAAGTCTGTTTAGCTATAGCTATTCACACTGGTGTACAGATGTCGCGGACAGTGGGGGCCACTGATTGACAATACTCTGATAACTATCCGTAGACTATACTCTTATGTAATTTGATCTGCCCACATAGTCTTGTACACCTGGATGGTGGGTGGAGTATTGGTGAAAGCCAATTTATTAACAGATAATACATCTTTCAAAATAGATACAAAAAGACCAATGTGGTAACCATTACGATACCTAGGTACCGACGCCGGTCGTGCGCTTTCCAAGAAAATGAAACTGCACACCGCGGGCTTCAACGAAATCCTAGGCCTCCATCGAGTCGGTTACAACTAACTGACCCCCCCTATCCTTCAAAGTAAAGCAAATTTTTCCATCACAACATACCCTTCCGGTTCCATCCCAATATCCTAATCCAAAATCTAACCTCTCTCCCCTTTTTTCCCCAAGCTGCATCCATTGGCATGGCTGCCCTGGTATTTCAACTCCGAGGTGACCAACCTACTGGCCTGAGCCGTTGTAAAGGATGCGGTTGGGAGATCCATCGCCGGGGTCGATAACACGACCGGTGGTTGAGAGTGCAACGATCCGGCTGGCAATCCCGCTAGGGCTTCTGATACCCTCGGATGCCATCAAAGTCGCCACTACACCAGCGACATGGGGAGAGGCCATGGAGGTACCGGAAATAGTGTTGGTGGCGAAGTTGGATCCAATCCAGGAGGAGGTGATGCCGCTGCCAGGGGCAAAGATGTCGAGGACGGAGCCGAAGTTACTGTAAGAAGCACGGGTATCTGTGATGTCGATAGCACCCACGGTGATGGCGGAGGGGGTAGAAGCCGGGGAGAAGTTTGCGGCGTTCTGGTTGGAGTTACCCGCTGCCACAACGAATGGAACGCCATTACTGACCCCATTATCAACTGCGGTATTGAGGGCAGCAGAGTAGCCACCTCCCAAACTCATGTTGGCAACACAGCGCCCAATTCTGCCCTTGGACCGGGCGTCGTTGATAACCCATTGGATACCAGCAATGACACCAGAGATGGGACCAGAGCCATTGGCACCGAGGACCTTGACACTAGTAAGCAGGGCGAGCTTAGCAATACCAACAGTAGTGCCACCAATTGTGCCAGCGACGTGTGTTCCGTGCCCATTACCCTACAGCACGCACGCAAGAATTACTTGTTAGCACATTGTACGTACGTCTTTAACTAAGATGAAAAGTTCATGACTATGTCAAAGAAGAGTACCACTTACATCGACATTGCTCTCTCCAGAGATAGCATTGTATCCTGCAATAGCACGACCAATAAACTGGATGTGGGTGGTGAGGATACCAGTGTCGATAACATATACGAACGTTCCAAGACCAGAAGTGCTGTCATATACATACGTTGTGGACCCAGGGTTGCGGTGCGAAATACGAGCTAAACCCCAAGATGGGACGTTCCTCTGGGTAAGAAGGAGCTGGGTAGACACAATCTTGTCTGCCTCGACATACGCAACCTGAACCGAAAGGGTATTTCTATTAGCGTCCATATCAGAGGGAAGTCCGGATGTCATAAACTACTCACTTCTGGGCGGCTGGCAATCTCTTCGATGGTAGCATCATCGAAGCGGCCGGCATATCCCTTGAGCTTATCAAGATTGTAAGTGTGGGTGAAGACTGGCGCGGCGGCCTTGGATTCAACTCCGTCCCTCTTTGACACAGATGCCAATTTGTTGGCAACAAAGTCTTGGTGTGCCTGGAAGCCGGAGGTACTGGTACCCTCCTTCATGACAACAATGTATTGTCCAGGGATGACATCGGCAGCCTTCGGGGCTGGAATTGGCCCCCCAAGAACAGCTGGGATAAGGACAGCAAGAAACAAGAGCCTGGAGAGCATTGCGGATATTGATTAGAGGAGAGGATTTGGTGCTTTTGGCTTTAGACTGGGAGTCTGTAGGGTAATGAGGAGAATTCGGACAAAATGGGCGGGTTGGGCATGGGTATTTATGTTCATGAAGAGGTTGATACTAATGGGGTTCCTAAAGTGCTCATCCAGTGTACTTTTTGTCGACCCGATCTACAGAATACAAGGTACATCTGCCACCAGCTGTCTCAATCCCGTTCTAACACCTGGACAACACACTACACAGTCGCCTCGGGCAAAGCGCAGATAGTATATTGGACAGTATACTCCAGACTAGAATATCCCTAAACGCAACTACTTCACCAAATCTACGTATACAGGACCATGGACAGCCCCCAAACAGAGGTAGGTGGTCAAGTAAGCTTGCTTTTGCAAGTTCGCCGCTGGGGGATGGTGCATTTGTTTACCGACTAGTGCCGCCGTTCACGGGCGCTAGCTCTGGGATTCGGTGATTTAAGGCTTTACCTCATGAGTCTACACCAAGGTCCAGAAACACAGAAACCAGAATAGTGATGCGGGCCGCTTTCAGAAGGCGCTGTGTTCCCGGAGTCACAACCAGCCCCTGCCCAGCATTAAACTTAAAATACAAACTAGTTAGTAGGGAAGTCGTGGTCAATTGGCCAAGACGGCCTGACAGCTGGTATTGTTCAGATTCCTTGATAGGGAAATGGATTACCTTTGCTGCTACCAGTATCACCTACTCAGGTCAGACCCCCTACTATTGTCCCCGCATGCCACCTTGGCATCTGGGCACAGTAAGCGGCCGTGGGTGGACTGGGGGAAGCCGTGAAGTGACCTCATCAAGGACCAAATGGGACTGGTAACCATGGATATAGTACTTGGTCAGTATGTTCTGTATTCTATAAGGGGAAACTGATATTCCAACTCATGTAATTTATAGCGAGACTAGATAGTGGCTCAGTGGCTCAACGGTCTTGCAGAAACGGTCGTGCATATTAATTAAGATAATTAGATTATTGGTGGTTACTCGGCGGCAAGCACCAATGTGAAATAAATGTAAACAACATCGTTACCCTATGGACATTGGCCGTGAATGGTCACATATCCTAATACAAACAGTTGACATCTCAAAAAAGAACTTTTTTTTTTGAAAATCAGTACTCGTATTCAAACTATCTAGCCTATGACGAGGGACCGCACCCTCGAATGGAGACTCGACAGGATTATTCAACGACCAGGCCGTTCCCTGCCCCGTATCTACGTTCAAGGGCAGATACTGACATCTCAATTAACTATGGTGCAATTGCAATGTTTGAGCCAAGGAAGGGGGATCCTGAACCAAATCCGCAGATCATTCTAAGGCTGGGATTGGAGATAGAAGGTGTTTGGGATGAGCTATATCTGACAGCCTTCGACTAGGTATTGGGACACTCGAGTAGATCTACAGACCGCGTTCAGGCGATGCCCCCGTACATCTGGTGCTACGCTAAAGTTGAGGCCCGAAACCCTATAGTTATGCCTCCTGGCCTAGTTAGATAGTACAGTTTACTATGCCCTTTGCATATGCATGCATACTCACACCAATACCGCAATTCCCAAAACGGAATGTGGAATGTAATTATGTGATCTCTGCGAGAGCCCAGTGCCCGCCAGACTAATTATGTAATTAAGCCTACAGTAAATAGGGTGTCGCAATCAAGAGTGAATGACATTACGTATTGGACAAAAGATAACACTGGCTGGATGCTCAGGCATAGGGTATACATAATTGGCACTACGTTACCCCATATTTCACCGCACCCGACATTGGCTTGTGTTTAACAGTAATTGGAGAGTATCCGTACATATCAGGTTAAATCATGCCAATTTATAACCTAATTAATGACCACTTTATAGTATCACTTGAACGTCAGTCAAGGCTCGAGACTACAGTGTCAAAAAGGTCGAACACTCTGCACGCAGTCAATAGGACACCTAGCTGAAGCCGGCCACTGCCTCATACCCGGAACCGAATTCCTGCATATATTTAAATATTCAATTGCTGAACTTGGAACGGTACGTAAAACAAACGTACTAATCGGGTTTTACACCCAGCTAGAAATTAACGGAAGAAGCAAACCAGTGAGGAGCAGAACCAAATCCTGGATCCAACTGTGCATCAAAAAATGTTCAAACGCTACAACCAGACGTATTGACTCCCCCCAAAAAATGGATTTGTGGTCACGTGTATATTCTTGAGTTGGTGCTATATAGTTCCATATGCATTCTTCAACCACAATGTTGAGCTGGGCCAGCAGAGAGGAACTGATGCGATTTACATGCCGACTCTTTGGGGATGCCCTCAAAATCATGGCCAGATTGTTGTGTTTGGCCATCTTTTACATGGTCATGCACAATGTGCGTATAAAACAATCAACATATAATGAATTTTCGGAACCCCCAAACCGAAACATCTGGCATACAAACCAACTGTCTACGGTTCAAGTACCTAAATGGTTGGGACATTTTATGAAAAACTGGAGAGCTATCTCACCTGCCCAATCTGCCTTGAACTCTTTTCCTCCACTCCACTAACCCTAAATTGCTTACACAACTACTGCTCTACCTGTCTGGTTGAATACCTGAGGGTACTCGACTTTGCCAGTCCAGAATTCGAGGACGATCTCACGCCGCCGGTGCCCGTTTGTCCTTCCTGTAGAGAACCAATCTGCAGTGCGAAGCCTAACGCCCTGCTAGCTAATATCTTGTCAGACTATTTTGCCGAATACCCAGAGAAACGGGGCCCAGATATCCATGACATTAATTTAAGTGAAGCAGTGGCAACCTGCAACGGCCTACTCGAGTTTTACACCAGGGGAATGATCATTCCAACGAGAGGATTGGACGGATTGATTGTTTGCATGATGAAGAGAGTGTCTCAAGAAGAATACGAAAGATACAGGAGTGAAAACCGGGGAGCAGGTATGGTCTGGATCTCAGAAAGAAATTCCAACGATGATAATTTACCAAGGTCTAGCAGCCCCCCACGCTCAGCTGCCAACGTTCCACTTACTCCCGAGCAACCAATCAATGAAAATACGCTGGTGCACACTATAGCCAATGTTCAACTGCCAGCGATAATAGCATCCGAACCTACCTCCTATCACCCCAATAGGTTGGTAGCAGACACCCCAACAGAATATTTTGAGGGGGATGTTGCTGGACCCCCAGCTCCAGTCACCTTACTTAACACTGATGATGAGCAGCAGGCACGGTTCTTTGTGATGCAAGCCTTTGACTCGTGGCTGGGGGGCGACGAAAACTGGTCTCTAGAAGAAGGTTGGGGGAATTGGCAGACTGACAATGACTCCATGGTTAACATTGATGGGCAAAGGGCTTTCGGTCTATCATAAGCAACTTCGGGACCATTTTTCCTCCTTTGTTTCTTACACACTGTAAGGTCTAGTCCCTATTTGCGGCTCGAGTAGAGATCCCCTTGAACTCGAATTTTGAGTCAAATGAAATGATAAGCTTATTACCTCTGAAGAAATAAATAAAATAGTTTTCATATATGATTCGAGTATTTCAGAGTCCCTGGTGCACTGCTTCACCTGGTGTCAGCTTGAGTTTCTTCACTACTAGCTCAAAGGTATAACTAATGAGATGTAATTGGCTTCGGAGAATGGACCTGAATATCTTCAAGTATTTGTATCTGATTTTATTTTATTCTTCCTCCCACGTATTAGCCGTTGTATCGTTGTCACATGTTACTAATGAACTCAGCATGATAGCACACCATAGAGAATATTTTATTACCCAAAAGGGTTATTTATAAACAACAAGAAAAAAAAATGAGAGCAACCAAGAGCTTGATAACTGGATATTACCACCCTAAGGTTGAGGGAAGGAAATCCTTGAGATCCATCAATTCCGAGTTTCCTTGGATACCCTACGGTAGTGACGCCTGAACCATTTTGATTCCAATTCCCAATGTATATCTCACACTCAGTTTCCAATTACAACCTCTGACCTGATAACATAAAACGGTCTAGAACCCAGTCCCTTACAATCCACCAGCACTTCGGACGGCAACATAGTAAGTGTCCGCAAGCCGTTTACAAATAGCCTCCCTGATAATTCCATATCTGTTACATTCATTGTACAAATCAGATTTGAACTTGTTATCAATCCTCAGCCTGTTGGCCTTGGTGAACCTATTCTGTTTTTTGAAGTTCCTATAACCGAAGTCGTGTCTCTGACAAGAGTGGAGGAAGTTGAATCCGGCAGGTCTGTCAGGGGATTTGCTACAGCCGTCGTCAGTCCAGATCAAAGTGTTGGGACTCTGCTTCCTCTTTGCTGCGAGGAAGCTACTCATGGATGTTTGGAAACACAGGCGATCAGTGGCTTGGTTTTGAGTCTCGCGGCGCTGAATTATTGCGAGACCACGCTCCCAAATGGATTCATGGAGTTCGAGACCATCGCGGAGCTCGTCACGCTCCAGGATTGTTTCATCTTCGACATTGCCACGAGCTACAATTCCGTAATTGTTGTCTCGCTCCTCCCATGAACGACCATCAAGCTCCTCATCTTCGGCAAGTTCCTCGGTGTCTCCAACATCACCGCGCACGTCGTCAGTGATAGCATCGTAGTCGATTTCGGGCCCACCAGCATCCGCAACAGCTGTACGTGGTTCAACAGGAGCAGGTGCAGAAACAGACTCAACCCGTGCAATTGCCGCAGCGTTTGCAAATATGTAGAGGGAGCAAAGGAGGAGGAGGACTGCAGTAAACTTCATCTTGATATAGATTTTTTTCACTGTGTGTTGCAAATAACTGGATGGAGGATTGCAGTGAGAGGGTTCTTAGTGAGTGAAGAGCTGCTAAAAAGAGGGACAGGACTCACTGGTTTTATAGACTCTCGTGGGTAGCTACATGTTTCGCCCGCACTGCGGTAGAGGCCCCATTATTTTGCATGATAATTCTTGTGTATATCTGCACCTAGCAGGAGATACATTTACCAATGCCTAGTTGTGAAACTTCCTCGCCAATATCAGACTTAGATTACTATCGACCCCAGCAACGGGGATTCCCACTGCCAAGTCTTCTAGGTATTGCAATTTGTAATCCTTGTAAAGTGTTGTTTATGCAACCTCTCAGGGAATGGTTTACCTATCTGGCATACATACAACAGCGTCAGGTACCCGCAATCCTCACCCCCTGCTACTGCAAGTACGAGTATAGAGCAAGGTATGGTAGGATCTAGGTACAGTAGGTACCTACCCAAATAATATTTAACCAGGTACATCCACCACTATTTTTGTCAAGACATATTTTCTCCGAGGAATTTGAAGCACGTCACTTTACAACTAGGTCTACATAGCTACCGTAGGAATTGGAAAATAACACCCCATACTCTAATATAACGACCCCCCTATATTTAGTGTTCACTATTCTACATAAAGGAAGGTACATATGCAATGCCAATAAGTCAATGTCTGAAGCCTGAACTTCCGAGTATATGATTTCTGAGCTTTAACAGTACAGGTACCACTCCGCCGCTTCCCCCACTCCTCCAACAACTCAAATACCTTCCCTTCAAGTTCTCCCTCCTATTCCTCGCCAGCCTTCTTCTGCTCAATGAACTCCAGAAACCGCTCCCGTGTTTTCCGACTTTTTCTTGGCATTCTCGGCGTTATTCCAATCTGGCCAGGTGATTGGTGGTAGGTAGTGCACATGTACTGAGATATCCAACCTTGTATCTGCATGCAAGACCCCTAAATATAGGGGGGTCGTTAGGTATATTAGAGTATGAGGTGTTATTTTCCAATTCCTACGGTAGCGACGAAGGATACCAGATTGGTAGAAGCCTGGACCTCTTAGTCACCTAGGTACCTCATCCATCAAGGAGTGAGGTAGTTATATATATTTCAAATACGCCGGCATGTTGCCCAAAATCAGGACTAAATATATCCATGATCGGATATTGACCTCAAGTGAACATACTGTGCGTAGGTGAAAGTTATGGCGCGTACGTTGCCGCATAGAAATATGCAGGGGGGGCGCGCCATAACTTTCACCTATATACGCACTGTACGCATTTTAGCACAAATTATACATACATACGTGCAAGTATCTAACTGTACGGTGCTCAACAAGGACCCCCATGCTGCTGGCTGAGATTCGATTCCATACATACACACTGGGTAACCGCCCTGGGTAGTCGTCCCGTGCATCACAGCGTCGCGGCTGCCCCTTGCAGAGACAGGATGTTTGGTTTGTGATCATGAGACCAAGATTTTAAAGCTGTAGTTCCCTATAGGGTTATCACAATCTCAAATATAGTAGGATACCCCGCAGGGGTGGCTCATTAACAGAGCGATATATACATTGGACCTCTGCAATGACTGAGGGACCTGTCTTTGAGTTCATGGCTTTTTGGGCAGGTGGGGTTGTAAATACTAGTTACTAATTTATACTATCCGTATACTTTCCGATATTCATACCAATCATTCTAAAAATGCACAGAATTCGTAGATAGTATCTGATATATTAGTCAGGAGAGATCAAAAACTGCATTACAGACTGAGCTCGACCGAGGAATGAAATCAAAGTTTACCCCTCCCAGCTCGGAAATATTTCATCCCCCCTATGGCAGACAGCTAACGTTTGAAGTGTTGACAATACAAGATCGTACATTGTCGCACGTACGGCAGTGACTAGTATGTAATGCAGAATAATATACATCTCGTGGAGTATGAAATATCCCACCGCGTACCGGCTCCGCACTGGGCAAAAGAGCAGCAGGTGATAAACTAAACCATCTCCATACGGAGTAAGAACGATTGCAATTGCTCTACAAAAGTATTCTTAGTGAAAAGCACCTATTTACAGTTCCCAGGCTGAAGGTTAATGTGGTGATGTTTCCCACTTGCATTCGAATCTGTTGCTACCTTTCTTTTTAGAATAGTGGGCTAGGACGGGTATGCTGGCATAAATCTGACATATGCACTGCCTATGCACTGCATGCCGCACTGACCTGTCAAGCATGCCTAAAGCTCCCTTCGGGAGCCAGACGTATTTATAGACTCAAAAAAACTAACGAATGCCTTTGGTGCTATGTACTTTTTTTGTAGGGGGTAATGGCCGGATTAGTGGGCGTGGCGGTGGAAGGGTGTGATAGATTTATATGCTTCAGGAGGCAGCGCGTTTGAGCAGCTTGTGTTAGGGGCAGGGACTGGCCATGGCCCGGGAGTGGAGAAGGCAGCAGCTGGAAACAGTGAGCCGCAGTCCATCGTCATAGTCTAGGAAGGCTGAATACGATTAATGATTCCTTAAAAAAAAAAAAAAAAGCAGCTTGTGTTTCGAACGGGGCCTAAGGCTTCCATATTTAGACGTACAGACTCAAAAAAAAAGTTATCAAGCATGCCAAGGCTACACCACATGCCTTGTGCATATGTACAACAGTCACTAAGATAGCAAGGCTCTGGTAAAAATAATACAGGGGTATATACGTGGTACAAGACAAAAGTTACTAAAGGAGGGAATCGTTCAAGTTGCGAATTCTTGAACACTACCTAGGTAAGCTCAAGATTCATCAGTCAAAATGTTGCGTGCAGGAAGACAAAATCGTCGAGCTCTCACCATATTAGGGAAGCACTAGATCTGTAAGTAAAAAGCGACAAGGTCCCACCCATGCGAGGGAGAAATTGAAATTTGGGAAACATTTCTTAGATTCTGAGGTAAATATGAAGAATAGGTACGGAGGCTCACAACAAGAGTTATTTCCACCTTCCTATTATCTTTCGCCCCCCTCCGACTACTCCTGAGGCTCTCCATGCACTTACGACCTTGATCAAATACTTGGAAGCACTGCCGGTGTCCTCCCTTCAACATCCTATATATTACTATGCGCAGTACATTTGAGGTCTCGGGCATAATTTCAATCCTTCGAACAATTGCGCTTTCTCTCAAAGGTTACTAACTGAACAACCGACAGCAACAGACTTTGCATTTATGGCTTCAATCAGATTACAGCTCGTAGTTGTTGTTTGGAGAGGAGGGGGGCCAGAGCGGGTTTTTTTATCTATTTAAGGATTCCGTTATAGTAAGGGCGTATTTTGGTGGCCAGGCTCGCGGATATTCTGGAATAACAAGGTGAGACGGTACCTGGGGTGGTGGTTTGTACTTGCTTGTGTTGTCTTCGCAGAGTTCAAGTCCCAATTGCGCCGCCAAGTTCTGTAATTTCCTTATCATTTCTTTCATGCACGGGTCAGGGGGGCTGAGGAAGAGATCGTGACCTAGGTACAGCGGATAGGTACAGTGCGTGGGCAAAAGAATCCGCGACCCCCCTTGCAATATTATGCAG
>Ga0307514_10005636_pt1 | contig 11097 bp, 8 predicted proteins | sample 16_EM_MG_FD_203088 | JGI IMG/M metagenome (GOLD analysis project Ga0307514, IMG submission 203088) | Populus trichocarpa ectomycorrhiza microbial communities from riparian zone in the Pacific Northwest, United States - 16_EM | ecosystem: Host-associated > Plants > Roots > Unclassified | place... | reverse complement strand
TTGATTGCTATTTTTTTAATTTTTTTCTTAATCTATTTTATTTTTCAATTTAATCCCTCATTATTTTCTATAATTTATTTTTTATACCATATTTGGTCTTTATTTTTTATATTACAATTTCATTTAACTTTGGATGATTAAGAATTTCTATTTATTTGCACAGTATAATTTTTTATATTGCTATTTAAATTGAAATTTTTTTCAATTTTACATTTTATCATTTAGTTTGTTCAGGAGTTAAACTTCATTGTTTTATTTAATTTTTCTATGTGGAGGTTATCATAGTCTTAAGATCATGTCGTAAAATTAGCAAGCTAGGTTGACCCCACGTGATAATTTAAAAAAAAAAGGTTAAAAAACTGAAAATACCCCTTGAAATTTAGCAAAAAAAGGTTGATTCCAATAATTATTCGGTTTATATATATTATAAAGACTAGAAGACCTCTGAACCCACGTGATGATTATAAAAAAACTGAGGTTTGAAAAACCAAATGCCCTTGCCCTTAGAAAAAGAAATTTGACCCCAAGGCAATTTGATAATTACATTGGGAAAATATGAAAATTTAATAATGCTCTAGACATAAGTCTTTTTTTTTTTTTCATGGATGCAATTATACTGTGCAACAAAATGTAAAAAGTACTATTTCATCTTTATGTGTAATTTATTTTTTAATATTTTAAAAAAATAAATCAATTATTTTACTGTGAATTGACAATCAATAATAAAACACTAATTCTTTTTAATTATATGTTAAATAAGATGGATTAAATCATGATAGCTGGTTGTATACCATCTCAAAATTGTCGAAAGGTTTAAAGTTCGAGAACAATTGGCGAATTAAGCCATTTTAAATCATATGCCACAAAATAATCAATAGGAATTTTGTATTGTATCAATTTTCACTTCCTAGGCATGTATCTATCCATAGCTACTTTCAGTTTCATTTACCTCTTTTTTTTTTTCTAAATAAACAAAATTAAATCTTACAATTTACACAAACCCTTTTCTTTTCTTTTCCATTATTGTTAATTTACACGCCCCTTTAATTATTTCTAAAAATTAAGGTTTTTTTTTTTTTTATGGTGCTACTGTTTATATAAACAGTAAAATACTTTAATATATTTTGTTCGATCAGTTTATAACAATTGTTTTTATTAATATAGGTGTTCGGGCCAGTTTGTCTGCATCTCGACTAATTTTATAAGCCATAAAATTAAAAATTATATAAATTTTTAGTAATTTTAAAATTTATAAAACTTGAATTTATAATTTTTTTAAAAAATTATTTTATAATAATTTTATATAATAGCTGAGGTGGCTGAGGTGCGCATGGTTGAGCGGGTATAGATCGTGGGTTTGAATGCTGTTGGCAATAATATTTCGTTCCTGTCTAATTCTTCTGAGTCAGGCCCTTTTGTGTCCTATTTTTTTTTTAGTTTTTTTTTTTGGCAATCAAAATTGTTTTTACACTTTTGCTTATTTTTTAGTTTACATATAATTTTTAAATACTAATATAAATTTTCAATAAAAATTTATTTTTATTTTTAAAATTTTTAAATATATTTTTAATATAATTTTATCATATTTGTGATATTTTTAACTTTTAATCACATATAAAATAAGAATATGCTATTTTAATATTTTTAAAATTATTTTAACAATCATAAAATATTTATTTTTTTAATAGAAACAATTATTTTAGTTAAAATCCTTGTATTCATTAATAAAAATAAAAAATATATTAATAAAAAAATTTGATTTTTTTTAAATGAGTATATTTTAGAATTTAATAATAATGCTAAAAAACTCGTTGCGTTGACATACAAAGTTGCGAACGTTTTCACCGTTCACTCTTTTGATTGTACCGCTTTCTAGGAGAGAAAAGAGAATCTACCATAACACCCTCCTCGTTAACCATCTCTTTTTTAAATTACCAAATTTACCCTCAACACCTAAACATTATTTCAATGCCCAACATAGGACACCACTGCCATCAATCAACCAATGATTATAAGGGCAATTCAGGTCGAGAAAGTGAAGGAAAAAAAAAATAGATTTTGTTGTCTTCGGAGGTGAATCTGTAATTAAATCAGAGAGAATTAGCAATTGAAAGGGAGAGAGAGGATTAACAACAAAAGTAAATTGATCTCCTAAGTCTTACTACAAAGTAATCACGTTAATCGATGATTAGAACTGTCTCTTTATAAAATCTTAGAATCTCTGTTTCTGCCTCTTGTTGTCTTTCTTGAGCTCGGTTTTGCGACTTTAGCGACAGATTCTCCCATTCTCGGTACGTCTCTGTGTATGTCTTCGATTGTAAGATGTTTGACTTTTTTTATGTTTGATTGTAAGATCTGTGGGAAGCTGGGGTTCTTTACTTGATTTAAGAATTCCATTTCTTGTTTTCTTTTTTCTTTTCTTTTCTCTGTAATTCGAGCTTAATTTGATATGATTTTGATAATTTCCCATTCTCGTTTTCATTTATTTTTTCTCTTCTTTTTAAAGTTGAGAGTTGTTCAAATTAGGGCTACGAAATGCACTGGCATGTTAATTGAATTGGGTGAAATCATCAATTAATTGAGTGATTAAGCTGTCATGCTTGGAAATGTGAAATCTTGGGATTTATGAAATTCTTGGGAGTAACAATTTTGTAAAATTTCACTGCTTTGTAAAAACTGAAATGGGTTTTTGAAATTGTTTGTGATCTCAGCCATGCATGACTACTTATGGGTGTGCTTTTTTATTCATGGGGTGTTCTTGTTTCTTCAAAATTTAGGGAACTGAGGAAACTACTTAGACAGTAGAATTTATTTACGGTAGATTAAGAGCAGTTGTTTATTAAAATATTTAGATGGATCTCACTGTTGGAGAAATTATCGTGGGAAATTCGACTGATGGGACTCACAGCCATGGTTTTAAATTTTGGTTAGGATCGCTACGCTGTGGCGATTGCGGGTTAGGTAATGGTAATGGCTGTTGCTGAGTTGTTTAGTGCGTAGGTTTTAACATTTTTACTATATAAACGACAATTTTGATACTTTAAATGAGTAAATACCTTAGTTTTCATGGAACATACGCATGTTACCTTATTACCTGATTATTGGCAACTGAGCTTAATACATGCATAGCTAAGAGATTCTTTCAATTCTCTCCCAGAAGTAATACATCGATAGTTTTCAAATGAAATGGCCACAACATGTTGAGCAATCAACGTCTGTTACTGGCCATCAATGGCTGTTAGAGGTGTTATTCTGAAATCGTTCCTCGTTCACTGAATAGTGGAATCCCACCCCTCTGATTTCCTTTCAAGGCAATTATTTGATTCCATGCTCACAACACATGGATTTTATCAACAATGAGACCTGTAGAGTGTACAGATAGTTGTTCTTGACGCAACTGTTCCTAGCATGCTACTAAAATTTCCATATCAGGTTTTCATAATTTATTTTGAGCAACCCATTGGGTTGTTGATTGTTTCATATGTGTTAGCTTTTATGTCATCGCCTGAAGGAGGAGATTTCTATGCATGTATGAAATGTTTCTTTTAAAGCCAACTTCTTTTATTAATAATGAAGCAGTTTCCTTGAAATGCCATGCTGAAATGTTTGTAATTATGTTCCAGTTCTAAAGCCACCTCAACATGCTAGTGCATATATACAACACTGATATATTTGTGTAATTGCTTTCACGTTTCAGGCAAATGGATGGGTCATCTTACAGAGGCAGCAGTAGTGTGGATATGTATTTAGCAAATTATAAGCTTGGTAAAACACTTGGAATCGGTTCCTTTGGCAAGGTGAAAATAGCAGAGCATGCATTGACGGGGCACAAAGTTGCCATCAAGATACTTAACCGCCGTAAGATAAAAAACATGGATATGGAAGAAAAAGGTATGTATTGCCTGTGACTCTTTTTCAATCAAAACAAGTAGATGTGATTGGGTAATCTGCTGTTCCATTAACTTCAATGATGGATGCTCCTATTTGTGATGTGAATGGATGATTTCTTTCCATAGTAACTGTAATGGCATTTATATGACTACAAGGAGGCCATTTGAAACTTTAAATGAAAAATGCTATACTGAGACCATCAAGATTTATATATGAAGTTATTTAAACATTTTTCTAGGGAGTTTAAGTAAGGTTTTGTTCTTTTCCTTGTGGGTGATAGTTTTGTTCAAATTTTCAAGGATTGTTGCAGCTCAATTTGATGGGCTTATGCCCTCTGTTGTCTTCCCTTTTGCAGTGAGAAGAGAAATCAAAATCTTGAGACTGTTTATGCATCCTCACATTATACGACTTTATGAGGTTATAGAAACACCGACTGACATATATGTTGTCATGGAGTATGTGAAGTCTGGGGAGCTCTTTGATTATATCGTGGAGAAGGGTAGATTGCAGGAAGATGAGGCACGCAATTTCTTCCAGCAGGTAGTATTGCCTACTAATATGCATCACAAATTTCTTATAATTTATCTTCATTTACAGTATGCCAAATTCTTTCTTGGTGCAGATAATTTCCGGTGTGGAATATTGCCACAGGAATATGGTTGTTCACAGAGACCTTAAGCCTGAGAATTTGTTATTGGATTCTAAATGGAATGTGAAGATAGCTGATTTTGGGCTGAGCAATATAATGCGAGATGGTCATTTTCTAAAGACAAGCTGTGGAAGCCCAAACTATGCTGCCCCAGAGGTATGGAGTTGTGGTATTACTTGTTAATGGATTTATAAACATTTAATTGATAAAAAGAAGACACCCTTCTTTTTCATGTAAAATACAGTTGTCCCTTGTATTGGTTTAACTTTAAGGTTAATTTCTGCATTATTTGTTGATTTATTTATTTTGTAGGTGATTTCTGGGAAATTGTATGCTGGACCTGAAGTAGATGTATGGAGCTGCGGTGTTATATTGTATGCTCTTCTCTGCGGTACGCTACCTTTCGATGATGAAAACATTCCCAACCTCTTTAAGAAAATAAAGGTATTGGGAATTCTTTTCACTAAGATCAGTGCATGCCTAATAATGACCTTTCACTTAATGCTTTTCATGGCTTTAGATCATCAACATCTTTGGAATATTGTCTAAGTAGTTTGTAGACTTATTTCTATTTATTACTTATCTTACAGATCCAGTTATGCATGCTTGGACTTGAATTTTGCATGCTGACTGCTCTGGATCCCAGAGTTCATTTCTGTTTTTTGAAACTTTTTTCTTAGAGTTGAAGACCCTGCAATATAATTTGCATGCATGGCTTCAATGGACCTCACTTGTTTTGTTGGTTTTTTTTTTCCTGGATGACATGACCATCTTACTTGAGCAGCTAGTTCCCTTCTCATCGTTTTTCTAATAACAATTTACTGTATAGTAATATTGTCATTTTGTTAACTTTATTTACTGGTCTTGGAATTACTGATTTTCTAAATTATTAGGTATTCAGATAAAAAATAACACAATTTAAAATAAAGAGTATTGGCATGGTTTATAATGTGAAGGGGAAGTGCCCATCTTAAGCTTTTGAGTTGGTTATAAGTTCTCTAACATAGTACACTGACTGTCCAGCTGTGACCCATGTCACATTACTTGTTCTTTATGGCTTGTTCTGCCATGTAGATTCTCTTGCATTCGATGGCTCACCTAGCATGTGTCGGAGTTTGATTTAAGAATATAAATCCCGTCTTGTTAAGAAAAGTAGTTTGTCCATGGCTTGTAACATTGAGGAGCTTGTCATCAAACAACTTCCGTTAATGGGTGATCATGAGATCTCTAAGACTAGGATCATTTTATCATATTTCAATGGTCCATGGATTTAACCTATTGTGTCCTCTATCTATGTCTTTAGGGTGGGATATACACTCTTCCCAGTCATTTATCACCTGGAGCAAGAGATCTTATACCAAGGATGCTTGTGGTTGATCCAATGAAGCGAATGACCATTCCTGAAATTCGTCAACATCAATGGTTCCAAGCTCGCCTTCCCCGTTATTTGGCCGTGCCCCCACCAGATACAATGCAACAAGCTAAAAAGGTTCAGTCTATATTTTTATTGCATATGTATGAAGAGATTTGTCAAGCAATTTATTGAACCATTGACTGACATTGCTCAGATTGATGAGGAAATTCTCCAAGAAGTGATCAAGATGGGATTTGACAGGAACCAGCTAATTGAATCTCTTCGCAACAGAATGCAAAATGAGGTTTGGTCCTTCTGAAACTCTGTGATTGGTCTCTTAAAACTCCTTTTGTATACAATAATTGATATGGTCTCATCACTTACCATGGATTTTTCAGGGTACTGTTGCTTACTATTTGTTACTGGATAATCGATTTCGTGTTTCCAATGGCTATCTTGGAGCTGAGTTCCAAGAAACTATGGTGCGTTTGGTTTCCCAAGTCTACTTTAGAGAAGAAGAAAATGTTTCCTCATTGTATTTTATGTATAGGGAGTCATATTGAGTCGATAATGATTTTTTAAAAGAGACTTGGGACCTCTAAATTTTGGCATGCCATATGTGGGTGTGATGGCGGAGGTGGGATAGTACACTGTGCACTGCTGTTTCAATCATTTTTTGATCAATGGTTACATTTTCCTCTTAACAAGTTTTCCATTAGACTTGTTTTTCTTCACTTCCTTTTTTCATTTGACCAGGATAAAAACATTGGACCCTTTTTTGTTTCCATAATCATTTTGACCCTTTTTGTTCTGAATTTTATAGGAATGTGCATTCAATGGAATGCATCAGAATGAATCTTCTTCTCCAGCTGGTGGACACCGCCTTCCAGGATTCATGGATTATCAAGGAATGGGTTTGAAATCACAGTTCCTAGTAGAGAGGAAATGGGCTCTTGGACTCCAGGTTAAGTTTCTTTGCTCTTTAGGTGTTTCCAATGGTAGAATGCTAAGAGCCAATTTCTAGTATGAATCAAGGGGGTTTGATCTGGAAAAGAGTCCAAGGTCATATACAAGTGACATGATATTTGAGGAATGTGGAGTTTTACTTGTTTAGCCCTTTTTGTTTGGGAAGTCTAGGCAATTTTTCAAGCCATTTAGTTTGTAGAACATGTGAAATGATGGAGTGAACAGCTTTATTAAGACTACCTGTGGTTATGTTACAATTATAATTGATGATATATTCCCCCTACACTTTGACAGTCTCGAGCCCACCCTCGTGAAATAATGACAGAAGTTCTCAAAGCTTTGCAAGAACTGAATGTATCCTGGAAGAAAATTGGTCAGTACAATATGAAGTGCAGGTGGATTCCAGGCACTCCTGGTCACCATGAAGGAATGGTTAATGATCCAGTGCACACCAATCATTTCTTTGGGGATGAACCCACCATTATTGAAAATGATGGAGTCACTAATTCACCAAATGTGGTCAAGTTTGAAGTGCAGGTAATGTTAACCATTCTGATTGCTTCTTTGACTATTGCATTTCGATCCTCCTAGAAAGAACTCGTAAAGAAAAAGTTTGTCATTTGTTGGGTTCAGTGGGTGGACAAAAGACAATAATGGAGATTGCTTTTTTTTTTTTTTAGTTTTAAGATGCTCTAACTATTGTTTTGATATAGACGCTGTAAATGTGCACTGCTGATAAAGGATCATTTTTCATGTCAGTAGCTTTGTAGATTATTGTATTGAGCTGATTTCCAGAGTTTGATGGCTAAGATTGAAGGTTTTACTAATATTTGTGCTCTTGCAATGGTTTTGAACAGCTATACAAAACTCGTGATGAGAAGTACCTGCTGGACTTGCAAAGAGTACAGGGCCCGCAGTTTCTCTTTTTGGATCTTTGTGCAGCTTTTCTTGCTCAGCTCCGGGTCCTGTAGGTAGGCTTTTGAGAGGACCATTGCCCACGGATCTCTTGTCATGCATGTGAATAGGAATTCACTCGTGATGTATATAGCTTCTCGGCCTGAGCCTGTCTTTACCTTTAAAATTTTCCCTTGGTTTTATGTGGGTAATAGTTGTTTGAGGCCAACATCCTGCTGTGCTGTGGGTAAAATCACCAGTAGTCTTTGTTACATAAAGTGGTTTTATCTTAACTAGGATTTCCCTCAAAGTTATGTGGCCAATGAGGAATTTTTCTTTTTATAATTTCTAGGAAAGGATTAACCAAATCTAGTTGTTTTCCATGAAGTTATGACATTATTGTAACAATAATTGTGCATGCAATTATTTTTTCAAATTATATGTTTCAAACTATGAGCTATGACTTTGAGGTCCTAGTTTCTTCACCCTAACTTCAGTGCAGGATGATGGACTAAACGCCTGAACAAGCATGCAAATTTGGGTGTTCTGCCATGTCCAAGCCTGTAAAGTTGCGAAGTTTTGAAATTAGGGTTTGATTGCACTTGTTAATTCATTTTTGCCTGCGGGTAACAGTTGTGCTGCTGCTGTTCCAGTGAAATGCAGCATTCACTTAACAATTTTACTTGCTGCCTCGGTGCTTTCTTTTTCTATCCTGTTGTTTTATGTGTTCGGATGACAAGAAATACTTTCTTAGAGTCTTGGTTTGTCAATCCAAATGTTCCAACCTACCAAAAGAAGATAGTGGAGATCATACAGAATCGGTTTTGCTAGTGGCAGTTTGTTTTCATCAATTGAAATAATATGATACACTTCATTGCTCTGCAATCTTCTTAGAAAAGAATATACCGAGGAAAAACTAAGATCCATAAGCTTTCCATTAGGATTCAACTTCATGCTCTTAGCTTTCTTGCATCTTGATGTCAGCTAAATCTTTATTCGAAAGTTGAAATAGTTTCATGTTCAAGTGCTAAAGTCCAGATTCCTGAACTCTTGCAAAACGTTTTCCTTTGCATCTTTAGATTTTCTTACTAGACAATAAGAACTAGAATTCATGACAGTTATCCCACTAATCCTTTCGAAGTTATCACCGGTTAAGAATTAAAAGAGCAAAACGGAGAAATGGTTTTTTTGCTTACAGTCTGGATGATGCGATCAAGCCTCAAATGCATCAGGGCTCTATACATCTGAATTTTCTTTAACTGTTAATGACTTCTGAAATTGATGTAAGATACTTTCTGTTGTTGTCCAGAAAGCTAATATAACGTCAAAAAAAATCTGAATGTTGTGTAGTTAATTAGAGCATGAAATGCGTATGGAATGAAGATCCTCGACCATTTAGTTGATGAAACAGATTGGTGGTAGATCAAGAGTGCTCCAAAGAGAATTCCCCCATCATTGCTCAAAGAAGAGGAAGAAGAAGACCCCATTTCGATTGAGCTTTGCAAGTATTCATCCTGTTTCTGCATCATTTCCATGCTTTCTTCTTTTGATCTATTCTCCTCTTTCTTCTTGTTACATGCATTCCGAATTTTGGCTAATTGATCTGAATTTCCTTTCCCCTTGCCATTTCCTGTTCCAAGTTCCAACTTTAAAGAAGCGTTCAGGAATCCATTAAAAGAATGAAGAGAAGCTGAGAGAACTTCCTCTCATACTTCATTCTCTTCATGGCTGCTTTAAGCATTGAAGGCTCATCTGCTTAGTACTCTGGCTCCACTGGCTCCACTGGCTTCACTGGCTCTTCAATCTCTTCAGCAATCTGGAAAGGAGAGTTGTAACAATAAAACTCAACATTATCAACAAAATGGAAATCCAGAGCTCCGATATCGGTCCCTTCTTACCCTTCTTCTTCTCCTTCACCATCTTCTTCCCCTTCACCACCCAAGTTGTTGCCATCACCGCTAGAGGACTGTGCTACATCATTCCTGTTATAGTCAAAGCCAATTCCTTTCCCCTGCCATCTTCTTTCTCTTTAAAGCATGACTCAAGAACTGTAGTCGTGCCACCAATTGCACTTCCATTAGCGATATGTATATTATCGTTGCACATGGTTTAATATTCGTGATCATCAAGGAAATCAGAAAATTGGGTGTCTGAGAAATCAGTTGATGGTTCTCTATATTCCTCAACTTGCTTTCATGCTGATCGTGGGGCTGAGAGGTTGCTGAAGGAGAACAAGAGCTGTTTCTTACTTTAAGCCTTTGGAGGAGAAGGTTAGTAATCTTTGATAGAAGATCTGGAGTTGTCAACGAAGTTGGCGAACAAGGCCAAAAGTATTTTCTTGTATTGGCACCGCGAAGCAAGTGACTTCCATTAAATAAATTTTAATTTTTTTTTTGTCAGAGTTTCACAGATTTAATTAGACAAATCTAGTTATATAAAAATTACCCAATCATCAGAATCAGAAGTTATTTTCAATTTTGAATAATTGATTCAAAGATAATTTGTTGCAAATCACTTACCATTTTATGTGTCAAGTCTTTTAAATTCTTTTATAAAAAAATGATTGTTATATCTTTGACTGTTAGCTTTTTTTTTTTTTTTGTCTCAGGTGTTCTGTATTATAGTATTTTCTACAAAAAAAAGAGGTATAATATTTTATTTATAGAAAAACCTGAAACCTTATAAATGAAAAAATATCAACTTTTCTCTTGAATAATATCACATATAATATTTCAACATAATTTTAGAGATTTATTCAATCAAGTCTCTACTTGATTTTTCTAGGTCTAGAATTGTAATTCTATGTATAAATTACATTCTAGTCCTTAATTTTTAAAACTTATTTACAATCAAGTCGCACTTGATTAATTATTTCATTTTAATTTCTGACCAATGGTTCTTATGTGTGTGACCCATTAGCTTCCCTAATAAGTTGACCCAAATATAAATCATAATCCTAAATAAAATAGGATTATATAAATTAAACAAATTAATTTACTATTAATTTAACAATTGACTGATTTATATTTAAAGACCAAATACAATGTCTAATAATTTGTCATGATTCCCTAAATATTGGAAAAATCATAAATGGTTTGATTTAACTTTTCAATGATCAATTTCTTAGTGTAATTATTATCCCCCAATTATCTAGGAACATTTAGGAATAATGTTGTGATGCTATATAAATCTCATAATTATAAACTTTATAATTTCCTCTGCAAAGTATTTTTGTCTCTAGAACTTTATCTTTACTCTAGATTCATTAATCAAATATTATATTCATTAATTAGATATTTGATAAATATCAAAGTCTTTATTAAGAATTAGATATGTTTACTTG
>Ga0307514_10005632_pt1 | contig 11101 bp, 14 predicted proteins | sample 16_EM_MG_FD_203088 | JGI IMG/M metagenome (GOLD analysis project Ga0307514, IMG submission 203088) | Populus trichocarpa ectomycorrhiza microbial communities from riparian zone in the Pacific Northwest, United States - 16_EM | ecosystem: Host-associated > Plants > Roots > Unclassified | place... | reverse complement strand
AACCATTATCGATATAGTACACACGCATCGTACATCACCGGCTCTCAATGGCATCATTTTCGACAAGCTTTCCACAAATGATATACTTGCTCGAGAAATGTTCAATCCATCCTGTGCAAATTATCAGTAAAGACAAAAAAGTTTGGTGATCAAGATGGCATAACCACCTTTCATATTCTCACTGAAAAGCAAAAGTTAAAAAGAAAGTAGTCAAGGACCTTGAAAAGAACGTACATCTCATCAGGCTTGAGATCCTCTAATTTATCAAGTGGTTGGTCGATAGGTGTAAGCATGTCTAACACACGACGTTATGGTCAACTCGGCGCTGAAAAAAAAAAATGACACAAACGCACCGACATCAAACGACTGTTTTGCCATTCCACGAGACGCATCTCTCCCTGCGAAATTACCATACATTCCCTCTAACAAATCATTCAGTCTTACAATAGAGAGGGGGGGAAAAAAAGTCCTTACGAGGTCCATAAAAGTTCCTCCCCGCCGTCACGTCAAACACAATCCCTCCAATCGCCAACAAAATCCTGCCTTCAGTTCGCCCATCAAACCTCTCCAAACTCCTCGACGTATACACCCTAAACAGCACTGTAGGTGGGTGCACTTTAGGTCTCCACGTGTAGCCGTTTCTGAACTCATTCGGAATCGTTTTAGAGGACTGCGGGGAAGGTAACAGAATCCGTTGTACAGAGTAGAGGATGTATAGAAATAAGGCGGTGTTGAAAGGCGTTCCAAGGTTGAGTGAGATGCTCATTTCAGTGGGATGTAAGAGTTAACCCAGCAAGTTGCCATCACAAATTCACATTTATATGTGACAAGGTATCAACTGCATAAGGTAATCATTCAAAAGGCTCAAAAGAAAAGTGGAGCCAACATAAAACGAAGAAAAATAAAAAGATCTGATATCTCTTTATATAGGGCGAAAGTATAATACACAGTTGCATCAAAATGAAACGTAAAAAAAAAACAGAAAGCACCAAGGAAAACAAAATATCGGAGTTGGGATGTGTGGTAGTAATGTGGCGATCTTTAAAGGAGTCCCTCTTGAAAAAAGATTCGTGTTCAAAGAAAAAAACAACACGATCTAAGTGAGATAGATAGCAAACAAAGTCAATACCCATTCTGATTACTTCCAACAGAATGCTGCAACGATGGCGAGGCTAGACTCATATTTGGTGTTATAGGCATACGTGGAGGCGACTGCGACTGGAGTGGACTGGGAGAAGATTGAAGATTCGGTGAGAGCCCATTCACATGCACACCATTTCGTAGACTCGCTCGTTGTCCATTGGCAGACGGTGATCGAACAGGAACAGATTGTGAAAGCGTCGGACTAACAGATACCATCCCATTGCTAATCCCATCAATGCCACCGACAGATGCCGGACGTTGCATCTGAGGACCGATCGCTGACCACTGTGACTGCCGCGTCGTTGCAAGTTTGAGACTCGGTAGTTGCACACTCATATTTGGCATTAGATATGATGCAGGTAGTCCCCGGCCACCGTTAAGGGCGGCCATCTCTGAAGCAGACAAGTTTGCAAATGCCGACTTCAGATTCTGGACCTGCTGAAGTGACAAACCGCTAGCTCCGTGCCCGTTTTGTCCTAGGGGATACGCTCCCGAGTTCAATAACGCAGTCATGTTCGCCATAGGTGCAAGATGATAACCATTTGTTAGAACCCCGGGGTTGAGGCGTTGTTGCGGGGTGACGTTTTGTGACTTCGGCCGTACAGGAACGACTTCCACGTTGGCGTCAGATGGAACAGGAGATGTGGGAACGCCATTCGCAAGGGGAGGGGTGACAACGGCCTCAGTCTTCGCTACCTCGACGTGAGGTACAGCAATTCCGGGTCGACCGATACCATTCGGTGGTGAGTGCTGAGGAATAGGAACGGGGGTAGAACGTGAAGGAGTAGGGGTTCGAGCCGGGAGAGCACCTGTTTGAAGTTGCACCGGCTGAGACTGGAGTGCCGGTTGCAGGTTGGACACTGGTACCGTAGGTGGACGCATACCGCCTCCTGATGAGATCCTCATTTGTTGAGCTGCGGCTGGCAGCTGCATCTTCTTGAGTTGTTGCATAGAGACTGGGGTGCCGTTCTGCATGGCAAGCATGTGAACCTGTTGGGGTAAGAGCTGCATGCCGGGTTGGAACGGTCGAACTACACCTTGCGCATCCCTGCGCATAATTATCGGCGGCACACCCAATCGGTAAGGAACGATGCCTTGCGGCCGGCCTTCTGGTCCGAGAACGTAAAGAGTAGGGTCCGTAACAAGATGGATGTGATCTGATTCCGTGTGCAGAGTCATCGCATGTCTCAAGAACCTGAAGGTGTAAGGTGTTAAACCTTCAAAAGGTCGAGACCATAAAAAGAGAGCATACGTTGTATCATAATCGTCAACAAGAACTCTGTCGTTCTCTTCAACACCCTCTGGCCCAATCGGCGGTATATCATCCCAGTCGAATCTCCATCGCTCTTCTAATCTCCGGTATCGTTCCTCATCCTCGGGATCTTCATCTTCATCTTCATTCTCTTCCTTGAGGCCGAGTTGTGATGAACGCTGCAATCGCTTCGAGAAAGACCGAGGGGCAGAGATTCGACGATCCAAATGAACCCTGCCACCTCTGCCATAACGCATGCGGACAGCACGAGGTTGACGAATGGGAATCGAAGAATTCACTTCCGTTTCATCGGAAGCGGGAGTGGGCCAGGAAGGAGCGTCTGGAGGGGGAGTAAATTTGAAAAATTTCGACGCATACGGAAAAAGAGGGCTTTGATAAGGATTCTGAAAAAGGTAAGAAGCAGGCAGGTTGATGATGGTTATGAGGCTTACATCGACAAGATCATCCCAATGATGGTCCATAGCCTTTTGCCGCTCCAGCGTTGTCTCTATCTGCTCGCGAATCGCTGCAACACGGTCTTTTGGCCGTATGATAGGTTCCGAACGAACAGTTGGATCGTTTGTCTTGATCTTGAGCCCCGGAACACGACTACGAAGGATTTAAGAGTTAAATTAGAAAATTTGTCTCCAGGACTTACGCAGACTCAATTTTCTTTACCGGTCGTTCCTTGTCCACGAGTAGTTCTTCGTCGATTTTGTCATGGAGAGAAGGAAACTTGCGTTTGAAATCCGCAAACGCTAATCTTTTCTCCCATACTACTTGCGCTTGTTGGGCCGCCTCCTTTTTCAGTGTTTCCCGATTGAGCAGCTGCTTTGCAATCTCGAGGGGGTAGCTGAATTCCATTTGCAGGCGAGCAAGCTTGTCCGACGACGTCACATGCGATGCTCTTGTTTTACGAACAGATTTGCTTTCTCTTCGCCGAAAGCAGACGTAAGATTCATTGATAATATCAGATTCATCGCCCTAACAGATAGTTGACATCGATTCACCACACATTCAGACAAACACTTACGTTTAATGTTGGTATAATCCGGTGACCCCCACGCTCTATCCTCCGCTCCTTCCAATACGGGTAGATGGTTTTCGCTGTCTTCAAAAATGCAGGTGGGGCTGGTAACCATGAAGGTGAGGAATAGCTTGCGAATGTAGAGGATACCAAGGGAGTCGAGAAAACGTCCTGGTACTCGGAGAATGCTGGGAAATCCATTCCTGTTTCCAGGCCCTGTGAAAGTTATCAACTTAACTAAAAAGACGAACGTGAAGCATGTACACACGTGGTGAAGATATTCTGTCCGTTCATGTGTCACCTTCTCAAAGACTCCCATCACCAGTTCGAACTCGTCTTCGGAAATGACAACGGGTTGGGAGATATCAGGCTCCTTCCCCTTCGCCTTCGCACTCCGAGCTGAGGTTCGCGTGCTGGAAGTCGACAAAGCACCTTGGGCGCTCGTACCTTCTCCGCGCGCTTCTTCGTTGTTCTTGTCAAGCCACTCCTTGTCTCGCTCGTCCATGTAATACGTGAAGCCGCCAGCAATGCCATTAACGATGCTCTCGTCCACTGTTTGAGAAGTACAGACGAAGGTGATGGGATCCTTCCATCGATTCGGAGAATATACCTCATCATAATTCGCAACAATGCCCGTCGAGTCGGGTGTGGGAATAAAGGCTGTAGGTGGTGACTGCAGTTGGGCCTTGTTCGACAATCTAGTCGCAACGTTTGAGCGATGGGCGGCCGAAAGGACTTCCTGCAGATGATGTTCCTGGAATAAGATTAGTCAGCAGCTGACAAAGACATTCCGCGGAATGCACAGCCACACTTAGTTGCTGACGTGGCATGTACCCAGGAGAGGAGAAGCGAGTGGCACTCACGTTGGCATCCTCAGCGTCAACGCCAGCAACAAGATTGGTGAGACGGTGTTTCTCTTCATCTTCGTCTGGGATAAGGACGGCATCGGCGTCGAGCGAGCCTTGATGGATCTTGAGGCGTGTTTTGTTTGTAATCCGGTTGCGATTTCTGAGTGTAGACGCGGCCGGAGCGTTATTTCGGGGCATATCATGGATGATTCAAAGCAGAAAAAGGATTATGGAGGGAGAAAAATAATTTAGAGCGCTTTGGTTTGAACCCGTCTTCGTCGCTGGCGTCGTTCTCAGCGTCGGATTTTGGCCGAAAGGTTGTTTCCGGCCCGGGAACTGAAGGCGGGAAGCGATCAGATGAAGAACTGTTTGGTACGTAAACAAATATCTTGTGCCGCATTTTTTCGGCCACATGCTACAAGAGATTTAAAACAAAGCTGTATAAATGCAAAGAAAACCAACCTTGAACAACAAAGCTCTTTATTTAATGTTAGAATTATCTGAACGATGCCAAAGAGGAGGCAAAGGCCTCTGCTAACGGAAGTAAGGGGCACCGGACCTTACATCAAACATCATTACGCCGATTGGTGGTTCAAGCATTGCCAAAAGCGGTGACACTCGCAAGGTGGAGGATCACCAAGCAAGAAGAAGATGCGCCATGAAGGCAAAGATGTACAATCGATAACAGAGGAAACCCACTTACCAGTGATGCTCTGCCATTGACCCTGAAGGTCATAACTTTTGGCACCACAAAATCTGAGACAAGCAAGACAAAGATTGGCACAATTATACCGATGACGCGGAAATCCGTACGGGAAAGATGGGTTGATTACACGGGAGGAATTCACGACTCAAAGGCCTAAATCAAAGGGATGACAGTCAGTACGAAAAAATGACAGAGGATACAAAGTGTACATGACCAAATCCTCGTGCGATGATAGCCTGCCAGCCTTCAGCACCTCCCAACTCCAGCTGATGCTGTGCAGATGGCGCATACACAGAAAGAACAATGCATGCCCTGACACAAACCACTGTAGAAAAATCACAAAAGAAATAAACAGCTGGTGAAGACAGATGTGGCGATCTGCTCGTGGACTGCGAGTGGGATCCTCGTCCCAGACCAATATTTTGGACTTGCCCCAATCACTTATCGACGATGGACTATCCTCCAATAAAAATTAACCTTGACCATACGAGAGCTGTCGTGATAACACGATTTGAAAGAGCTTTGAGACTGCGTAGCAGCAGTTCATAGTCCAAGCACAAGTCGACAGTCCGAAAGGCGGGATTTAATTCAGCCACCCGGCACGTGTGATGCAGCGGCATTACCCGAATAACTACATTCACGAATTTATGATGTTGTCGTTGTCCCAGACCGCAATCGAAGGCTTAAATGAAGTTGAACGACTCTATCCTCACAAGCTAAATGAAAGGCGCGAGAAAGGTTCTTAACTCGATTTCTCAAGGGAAGGCTGAACCGTCCCCGGGCCACTGAAGCTATATCATGGCAAGCAGATAAGGTTTGCTAAATTGATACAGCCGCGTAATTTGAAGGTATCAGCGGTGGTACTTCTATTCAATGGGTAGGCTTAGCACAATGTTCATGGCCGGCCAGGCTTAATAATGCTTACAGGTCCGACCAATCGTCGATGACGAATGAACCCCTATAGCTATATGCAACGCACATCGGGAAGAAACACTTGAATCCGGCTCATTGATTCTGGCTATTAGAGTTTGCCCTGGAATGTAGCGAGGTCAGACGATAAGGGAATAATGGCGTGCAGTCACTTCAGTCCTTGCGCTTGGGCTGAACCGTTCAGCACTGGGTTGAACGGGCTAAAGGTACCGCCAGGAACACTTCCTCCGCAGCCGTTATCAGCTTATCAACCAATTATCGACACTCTAAGGCCTTCGGATAACGGAGACATAGAAATTGATAACCTCCTTATGCTATCACCGTTCGCAGGCATTCAACCTCTATCTTTGACATGTCTTTCGTCGTCAAACTCAACGACGCGGTTGCGCGCACACCCATAGGGAAATGGTTTGCTCTCGACGGCTCCGGCGCTAAGAAAGAGCGCGCCGGCTCCAGGTTTACGGTTTGTGTAACTCCCTTGTCACAACTCCTGAAGACCTTAACGTTTTGTAAGGTCGAAATTCGTGCGGGTTTAACAACATGGGTGGGCACTGTAATTTAATAATCTTCTTCGAACACGCGACTGAAAAATTACTTGACAGGCTGCTATGGCCTATATCGTGAGTTCGCAAGCTGCACCGACTCATCGAAGCTTGCCAAATGTCGTCGTAACAGATCTCAGTCAATGCTGCTATCCTCTCTGACTCGGGAGGGACCTGCGTCTGTCCAGCGACTTCAACTGACCTCTGTGTGTCTGATGAGGCCTACAACATTTGTGTTGGCCAGGTCCGCCAAGATCTTATAACTTCCACGGCCGCCATCTCTGCGCTGTCAACAATTCTCATGGGTCTCCTGGCGAATCTTCCAGTTGGCCTCGCACCTGGTCTTGGCCTCAATGCCTATGTGCGTCGCGTCACTTATACTGATAGCCGTGATTGACCAACACTCTCTCTAAATTGAAGTTCTCGTATTCGGTTGTAGGATTCCATGGAAGTGGCATTGTCACATACGGTGAGGCTTTGGCTGCCGTGTTCCTTGAAGGGTAAGTGTATATCCAGAATCACTTCTGGAAACCCATACATTCCTCCGTCTGACTTGTTATTTCATCATACTCAGATTTCTTTTCCTCTTCCTCTCTATCATTGGTCTCCGACAATGGCTGGTCCGAATCATGCCTCAATCGCTTGTTCTAGCAGTTGGTGCAGGAATCGGTTTATTTATTGCGTGAGTAAACTTGGTGCCTGGAACTAAATTAATAACGACACACTCTTATCTCCCCAGATTCATTGGGTTATGTGAGTGTCCTGTTCGCTCCCGCATGGTCCACCCAGATGACCCTTATCTTTTCCATAACAGCTAACCATGGTCTTGGAGTTATCGGTGGCGACACCGTCAACTTCGTGGGGCTTGGAGGGTGTAATCCTGAAAGTATGCTTGATGTCTGTCTGCAGGATCTGTGACCCATTTTCGTCCTCAGACTATGTTAGTTCAACCCTTCAATACTACTGTGCCCGTGGTGTGCTCAGGAGTCCGACAATGTGGTTGGGTATCTTTGTAGGAGGGTACGGGAGTTGATCTTCCTTTCGCACCCAAATTAAATACCTGACCCACAAATTACGATAGGTTTTTCACCCTTTTATTAATGTTGTACCGCGTGCGAGGAGCGATTCTCATTGGCATCCTGCTCACATCTATCATTTCCTGGCCGCGGTCGACACCTGTCACCTATTTCCCTCACAATACAACCGGCGATGCGCTTTTCAATTATTTCAAGCAAGTTGTGACGTTCCATAAGCTTGAGAAAGTTGGGAACGCTATTGATGTGAGTTGGCTTCGTCGTCTGAAGTGCAATGCCCTTGACTCTGTGTTTCTGCATAGTACAATTACGGAAGTGGGCATGTGTGGTACGCACTCATCACATTCCTCTATGTTGATATCCTTGGTACTTTTTATCTCCCTCGCATTTAACGATTATTGATTGGAACGCCATATTTTATAGATACCACTGGGTAGCGATTATTTATCTTCAGCTGTGTTGTCAATTTCTTATGCTCATAATTTTAGTACCCTTTACTCTATGGCCAAGTTTGCTGGGCTACGTGATCCCGTCACTTTCGACTTTGAGAATTCAAGTGTCGCCTACTGTGTGGATGCTTTCAGCATCAGCTTGGGTGCCCTATTAGGCGTTAGTCCTGTCACGGCCTTCATCGAATCCGCCACGGGTATTAGTGGTGCGTTCTCATGTTCGTTTGAAAATTGCCCTTGTCTAATCTTTCGTGATTACAGAGGGTGGCAAGACGGGTTTAACAGCCATCACGACTGGAATTATGTTTTTTGTGTCCATCTTCTTTGCTCCCATCTTTGCTTCCATCCCATCTTGGGCCACAGGTGGTGCGTTAACCATCGTTGGATCGCTGATGATCCGCAAGTACGCGCCTATCTTTACTTTGGCAACCGCAGGCTGATATTACCTTCTCTGAAGCGTCACTGAAATTAACTGGAACTACGTTGGTGATGCCGTACCCGCTTTCCTTACGATTATCATTATCCCTCTCACCTTCAAGTCAGTCCCGAAACCTTCTCCAGGGTCCAAAATACTAACTTGTAATCGCTAAAAGTATCGCATACGGCGTTATTGCTGGAATCCTCTCATACATGCTCCTGAATGGCATCCCGCTTGTTCTCAAGAAAATTACCGGTGGAAGACTCGTTCCTCCCGATTACGACGCTGCAGAGGAGTGGGTCATCCCGCCAGGTGGTATCACTCCTATTTGGGTGTACGTTTTCAATCCTTTTCTTGCCAATCGATCTTTGACAACTTCCAACAGCAAAAAGATCATCGAGTACAAGAAAAAACGCAGTAGTGGTACTGAATCACCAGTACAAGAGAAGGTTCAAGAAACAGAAATCATAAGCGAGCCAAGATTGTCCATCGAAAAGAATGGAGAGTCTAGCCTTCCTGCTTGAAATCCGCTGTGGTTGGCTCGACTTGCTCCTGGACTTATCTTTCCGGAACCAGCTTTTCCTGAACTTGGCCCATCGATATTGACAGAAAAAATTCCGACTTTCTCAATTCGATGTTTAAAAATCAGTAATCACGTGACGTTACGAATTTGGTAACAAATACTATTTCAAGTTGAAATACTTCCGCCCTGACGAAAATCATGAGAATTGAGGGGCAATGGTGGAAGACGAAGCTTATCGCAGTATTGCGCCTATAGGAAAAGTCATCATATACTTGGATCGGTTGAAACACAATACAGTTATACACAGGTGACTCAAACGTTCTCTACCGTTAATGCCGCAGCGAGGAGAACGTCATTAGCCTAAATTTCTTCACATGTGGTGACAGAGGACCGCCATCACCCCAGGCCACAGCTCCAGCGGCTGGCAAGATATTTTAGCGAAATGTCACAAGTTGCAAGAAAAGATAAGGACTATATGACGTACCCGCCCCCGAGGGCAGAAGTGGTCCACGGAATTGGTGCTGCGGCAGTAACGACGTTGGTACCTGGAACGACGCCTGCGGGCCCTAGCACGGCGAAAGTGCCAATGCCAACATTTCGATTGCACCGACCCCTACTAGTAGACCTCCGAGAAACGCCCACTAAAAAACATTATTAGAATTGCTCATGTAAAATGCAAATCATATGTACCTGTTGATTAGCAAAGCCGGGGACCGCTACTTGAGAAATTATACTTGCCCCAGCAACAGGCTTAGTAGCACGGAGACCGGCAGGGTTCGCGACCTCAGTGCTTTCCTTATCTGGAACTGTGTGAAAAGGATGGTCACGAGCCTACTTTTTTTTTGTAAACATCTTACGACCTTGTCATTTACTTAACTGCTTATTTGCTGGATCTGTTCTTAACTTATTACTAGCAAGTCCCAACAACGGAGGCCTCATTTATTGAACGTTCGCTACTTTTAAATGTCTTATAACTCCACTGGAGCCGCTTTCTTCGAGGCATACACTGGTACAGACTTTTCTTCGATTTCATGGCTCGAACAGCAATGGGTAGCATGGTATGTCTGGATTGGGAACCCTGTCGTCGCAACGGGTTTGATGAGTTTCCTTCTTCATGAGGTTCGTCTCCTTGTTTCTTTCGGTATAAGGACTCACCTTTTGGACAGATTGTCTATTTTGGACGTTGTGTTCCATGGATCATTGTTGACGCTATTCCTTACTTCCGCAAGTGGAAACTTCAAGCAGACAAGATTCCTACTTCTGAAGAACAGTGGGCTTGCACAAAGCAGGTCCTGTATACTCATTTCACAGTTGAACTTCCTCTTGTGCGTTCGTTAGGTTGCATTTTCGAAACCTCACCTACAACATTTGCTTCTTAGATTTGGCTGTTCCATCCTACGGCTGAATCACTTGGCATGCAAACATATCATGTTCCGTTCCCGTCGTTGAAAACTATGGCTCCTCAGGTTTTCTTTTTCTTTTTCTTTGAAGACTTCTTCCACTTCTGTGGTATGTTTGTTGCTTTTCTTCCAAGTTTACCTGTTAATCTTCTGGAGCAGCTCACCAAGCGCTTCACACTGGGCCACTCTATAAGCACATTCATAAGATTCACCACAAGTACTCGGCACCTTTCGGACTGGCAGCTGAATACGCTCACCCCGCAGAAGTCTTCATTTTGGGGGCTGGAACCATTCTCGGTCCTCTGATTTACTGCTTCTTCACGCAAAACCTCCACATACTCACCGTCTATGTCTGGATTACCCTTCGCCTCTTCCAGGCCATTGATGCACACAGCGGTTACGGTGCGTATCATTTCTAACGCGTCAAAAGGCCCGCGTGATAGAAAAGTGAACATTATTTTTAGATTTTCCGTGGTCATTACACAATATTATTCCCTTCTGGTCTGGCGCCGAACACCATGACTTCCACCACATGGCGTTCGTCAACAACTACTCGACTTCATTTAGGTGGTGGGATTGGCTCTTTGGTACTGACAATAAGTACCGGGAGTATCGCGCTCGTGTCAACACTGCAAAAGCTGCGATGAAGAAGGGTGCTACAAAAGCCCAAGTAGAAGAAGTGGAGAAGAAATTACTGGCGGAAGTTGAAGCAGAAGGTCTTCGCGCCGAGGCTGAGGTGGAGAGTGGTGGCAAAGTCAGAGTGCATTAGATCCTATATATTAAGAGAGCTGGGGGGCATCAAAAATTACATAAGTTTATGAATTAAGTA
>Ga0307514_10005631_pt1 | contig 11102 bp, 4 predicted proteins | sample 16_EM_MG_FD_203088 | JGI IMG/M metagenome (GOLD analysis project Ga0307514, IMG submission 203088) | Populus trichocarpa ectomycorrhiza microbial communities from riparian zone in the Pacific Northwest, United States - 16_EM | ecosystem: Host-associated > Plants > Roots > Unclassified | place... | reverse complement strand
TATATTCATCTTAGGATCAAGCACCACTACCTTTTATGAAATCATGCATAGCCTACGTAGATATATTTATAGGCACACAAGTCTAGTTTTATTTGTTGATGCTTAGGAATATAAACATACATAATTTTAAAAAACTCATGATTCTAGATTAGAAAAAGTAAGAGCAAAAAGAAAGGTCTATAATTTCTTCTATAAAGTTTGAACATCAATAACAGTTGATGGTTTTCAATTTATAAGATAAATAGTAAATTATGCATTCTTTCTCGAATATGATTGAGGAATATTCATACTAAAGAGAGAGGCATGAACCACTTGCATTAATTATCGATTCTTTTGTTCTACCGAACCATTTTGTTGTGGAGTGTTTAAGTAAGAGGCTAGGTGGCGAAGCCTATTACTACAAAAAAGTTGAGTTAGTGAAGAGTTAATGAAACCCCCTCCATTATCGAATTGGAAAAACTAGGATGGGTGTCTAGTACTTAGTCATCACCGTTCCAATAATTCTAGGAATATTGCACATACATCACTTTTTTTTTAAGAAGAGTAGCCCATGTCATCCTCATACAATTATCAATAAAATTTACAAAATAACAAGTGCCAGAAAATAAAGAATTTTTCTTAGTTCCTAAACATCTAAATAAATAATCATGAATAGTTTTGAACTTTTGTTAAAACTATATGAGTAAGAGATATAATGTCTCTTAGCCAATTCATAAACATCATAATAAAAAGTTGACTTGATAATATCTATGAATCGATGAGGTTTTAGTTTTCAATGATAACTACAAGATAAATGACCTAAACAATGATGTCATGACCACACCAATTATTTTTCATCGTCTACCCCTCTAAAAGGATTTGTCTATCTCAACTTTTGTAATCAATTATTGATTAAGTCAAACTAATATAACTTGCATCCTCTAACACCATATCCAAGAGTTTGTCTGATTAAAATGTTTTGAAAAACACAAAATATAGGCAAAAACAAAACAACTAAGGTTGGGGTAATTTGACTTATCGATAGAAATTTTTAAGAAAAGGATGGAACAACAAGAATAATATATAGGGATAATTACAAAAAACTTCTTATAGTTTACTCATTTTTTTATTTTACTTCTTCTATTTCAAAAATTACACTTTACATCCTCATTCTAGTCCACTAAGAAAAAGTCAACAAGAAATATTAGATTATTTACAAGATTACCATTATATTTCAATTAATAACTAATTAACCCTTATATTAAATATTATAATTTTTCCATCAAATTAAAAAAAAAAAGAAAAAAGAACAAACCGTAACCATTATTCTCCTTCACACTTTAACCAAAACTGACCTTTCATTATCCATCCTTCATATTATTCAACATCTAACCAAAACCAACAACCATTGCATCACCTCATCTCTTACCTTATAGTTCCAGCCCTTACCCATCTCCTTTTTCTACCACAATATGATCCATCATTTTTCACCATATCTAATAGTATCTTAGGCATAAAAAGTTAAATGTTTCTCTCTTTGAATAATAAAAAATAAGTCAGAACACTATCAAATTGCAGGTACAAATGCATTTTTCAAAATCCATGGCTAATCCATAACCTTGAAAAAGTGATTAACGTTAGTGAAACTATGATTATGTTAGAAAAAAAATGAATTCCAATTTTTAATCATGTGTTATTCAGTTTTTTCCAACAAATTGTTAAAGGCTTGAAACTTAAACAATATTTAAAGTGTCTATGTCTCCATTTACTTACCCATCTCTTTTTATTTATCTAGGTTTGTTCACCATTCATCATCCCAATCATGAAGCAACATACATCATCATTTTTCTTTCTCTCTTCACTAAAAAAAGAACCTCATTAATCCAAAATCTCAACACAAAGTTAATTGAACCCAATTGCGGAAATTAAAGGGAAAAAAACAAAAACAATTAGAAGAATAGGAGAAAGCATATTTGAACAACAATAAAAAGGAAGATCAAAACTAGATCATTTAATGATATGGGTTTCTTGAATTTTGTGGTTTTATGATATGGGCTTTTTTTCTTGGAATTATGAAGTTAAGGAGTTTGATATGGGTTTATTTGTTGGCATATGAGGTTAATTTAATTATTTTGTCGAATTTTAAATATTCAATTGATTGAGGATGTAAAGTATGATTTTTAAAATAATTGAGGCAATGTGAAAAAAGAATAAGTTAGGAGATATTTTTTATAAATATCCATAATATATAAAATAAGTTTGTCAAATAAAATAGTGAACTCCTTTGTAGTAACAAGAGAGACGTTACCATTGGTAATAGAAATAATGGAATATGGTGAGATGGTGATAGAATATAATAGGATTGAATTATTAGTCATATGATCTGAAGCATCGATGTCAATTATCTAAGCGTTATTAAAAGAATGTGTAGAAAAAAATATTTTCCTTACCAACAATACCTAGATGGGCTACATTAGCACTACCTATCAAAGGTGTTGCATCCATAATTGCTATGGCCACCTTACTTGTCAATTGCTTTCGAGGATTTTTGTTAAAGTCCCACCATTCAAGATATCATATAATTTCATAACATTACTACTTTGAATGATTTCTCTCACCTTAGTAGGAATATTTCAATTGTTTATATCAATTCTCTTAAAGAGGTTTAAAGAAAATTGAATATGGTCTTCATTGATGATCGGCAACCATAATTGCAATCTAAAAAATACAAAAGTGTTTCCAATAACTTTTCTCTTAATTTCTAGACATATGCATAACTCTCCTTTAAGGTAACAAATTGGTCTTTGCATAGAATTTTATTAAGCACTTGTTTAGAAACAAGGTCCAGTACACTAAGAAACATATGAAGCCAAAGTTGAACAATAACAACAAGTATTCGTGCCTACATTTGATAGAGTGTTATGGTGAGTTTTAAAAAATATAGTGACGAATTCATTGTATTAGGTTGAGAGAGAATGTCCATTCTGACTTGCCAATAAGCTTTTATAGTTTACTTCAAAAATTATGATTTGATCTGAATTGTCATAGTATGTAGTTAAGATTGCATCCTATACATCCTTGGTAGTAGGAAGATCAATATATCAACTTGCTAACTAGGAGAACATAGAGTCAGTAAACCAACTTTTGACCCTATCATTCTTCATGGCTTGTTCTTGAAGGATTTTCGAGTGCTAGGAGTACGTTTGGGCACCAATATATAATTTAATGTTGGATGTCGATAGTAATTCTCATTTAGAATTGTCTCACCAATTAAGAAAGGGGAAATGTTTGCCTGAATTTGATTTGTATAATAATTATGGATGGCATGCTACGGCTAAAAAACTACTACAAGTTAAGTGATTTGTTGCCGCTGGGAAACTACTTTAGTTTTGTGATGATTATCCTTTTATTAAAACACAAAGTCTGAATTGGTGCTTATGGTGGATCAGTTATAACTCACTGATATAAGATCTTTTATCTATTGGATTATTGGTTATGTGTTGTTTCTGGATCGTTGGTCTCTGTTGCTATTGTTGGTTTAGTGGTTTCTAATGTTGCTACTAAATTGGTAGATTTCATTGTTGGATCAGTGTTAATGTTAATGCAATTGCTACTACTTCTACTAGATATGTTGTTGCTAGATACCAGTTAGGAAATTAAAAGATTTGAGTAAGCAATAAATTTGTGAAAAGGTTTGGATTTGAAAAAATAGTTTTTCAATTCGAGATTAAACTCATTTGAACATGTTCTTTAGAGTTGAATTACGCTTTAATATCATGTCAAACTAGGATCTTAAATAAGTGTAACTTGTATTCAATAACGTTTCCTTATATTTGTTCTTTTTTCATTAAAGGCTCTTTATACAAAAGATATTGTTTATGAATAAATTAAATATTACAATATCTTATAATAATACTATTTCCTATAGTTATGGAAACGAGAATAATTCTCCATAATTACAAATATTCAAAATATATACAACTTAATCCAATTGTTTTTTGCTAATAATTGTTAGAAGAATTTACAGTTGACATCGTATTTCTTGTTAAGATTGTTTGGTTCAAATTAAAAATCCTTCCCTCATACAAACATCCTATCATTTTCAGCAAATATCTTTTGGTCAACGGTCATATAAATGTAAAGCTTTTCTTTCCCAACCTATTATTATTTTGTTAAACTTGGTTGATTGCTGCATATTCCTGTATATTATGATTAATTGTTTACTTGATTTTATATAGTAAATATGAGCTATATATTTGAAAGCCCTTTAACCTTAGACCACAACTCCCTCCCTCGATACCTCTCCCTTACACCTTATATTATAGTTTATATGATATATAAATAAGGTCAATAAAATGATGTTCGTTACTCATCAAAGATAATACTATATTATTCGCTTAAGTTGGCATGCCTAACATGCTAGGCTTACAATTAGATCGAAGCTTATTCGGAGTTTATTTGCAATGCTTATTTTTATTTTAGGTTTTATTAGGATGTTTCTTTTTTTGTACGAGAAGAGAGGGTGAAAATTTAGCATTTGTTTGGTGCATGATGGTTGAGAGGATAAAAAATTGAGATTAACATTTAACTCCACCCTCCAAGCATAAATAGTAAAACTTACCCTCCAATAAAAAAAAGTAAGGTCCTATTTTTATTATTTTTTTCATCTTTTATTTATTTAATTTAAGTCAAATATTTCATCATTTATTATCGTAGTTTAAATTTTAAGTTGTAGATCCATTTATAAACATAATTTAATAAGTATGGATTTCATTATAACTTATGATTTTTTCAATTACTACTGAACATCATTAACAATTCACTCTATAAGACTTTTTACACCTTTAAAACTTCATTCTTAAACCTTAATATTTCAACATCTCACTCTATATTTAAAACTATATACCTAACACAACTTTAACTACAATTTAAATCTTCAGGCATTAGAGTTTTTTTTGTACTTTAGCACTTAAAAACAATAACACAATAAAAAAAATATTTAAAAAGTAGCACAGTTTAGAGAGTTGCACATGACATCTACGACTCTCTTCAAAGTTAAAAATAGGTTGACACAATTTACAATAAAGAGAAATGAGATAAGAGAGAGAGAAAAACAAGGAAAAAAAAAGAAAAAAAGTCTTTGAAGACATATCAAAACTTCAATAATGACACCACCGGTACCAATGAAAAAATATCGATGAGATGAATTCAACAACACCAAGGACGGTCACAAAGGGTGACCGAAGTTGGCCACACAAGCCGTCCAAATGTGTCAAGCCTCATTTGTCTTCAAACGGATCGGATGGCACACTATAGATATTGTTTGTTACCTTCTTTAATGTCATTTGATTCGTTTCATTGAGATCTGTTCAATAGTACCAGTGGTGTTGTCACCGGAGCTTTAGTATGCCTTTGGGATCTTTTTATATTTTTTTTTTACTCTTTATGTCTTCTCTCTCTTCACAAATTACAAGGAGGACAGAGAAGAGATGAGAGAGAGAGAAACAAGGAAGGAAGGAAAGAAAAAGACCCTAGAGGCACACCAAAGCTCTGATAATAATACCACTTGCACCGTTGAAAAGATCTCGACAAGATGAATCCAACGACATAAAGAAAGGTCATCAATGGTGACCAAAGTGTGCCACACGAACCATCCGAAGGCAGATGAGCCCCGACATATTTAGACGGCTCGTGTGGCCCACTCTGGTCACCATTTATGACCTTCCTTGGTGTCATTGGATTCATCTCGTTGATATCTTTTTAACGATAGCAGTGGTGTTGTTATCGGAATTTCAGTATGTTTTCAAGGTTTTTTCTTTTTTTTATTTCCTTATTTATCTCTCTCTTCTCTCTTTATTATAAATTGTGTTAGTCTATTTTTAATTTTGTAAAGAGTCACATATGACACTTGCGACTCACGAGTCGCAGATGTCATTTGCTACTCTCTAAATTGTACTATTTTTCTAAATATTTTTGTACTATGTTATTTTATCCATATTTTTTAAACTTCTAAAAAAAAAACAAAACTCTTAATTAGTTATTACTCTTTGCTTTGGTTTTTTTGTTAACGGTGAATTCTTTTGTGTATTCTCTCCTTTATTTGCTTTTGGTTCTGTGTGCCAAAGCTGTATGTTCTGACGTCTGTGACATTCTCCTCAATGCAGGGAAATTTATTAAATTCAACCAGGTAAAGATTTTATCCATGGATAAGTGGTACTGGCAGTAGATATCTGACCTAAATTGGCAGTAGGAGTGGTTGAGTGGGAGGACTGTGATGACCTCGATATTGCAGATTGTTTAGTGGCTAGAGAATGTAGTTTAAAATTACCAGAATAACTATAACATAAATGCTGGGTTCAGGCGGTTTCATGAAAAGATTTGTGCTTCTGAATTAATGACTTTACAGTTATGATACAGAATCTGGTAGTGGAATACTAGTATTATTTCATCATGGAAAATCCTGTGTGGATGTGTGTGTGTGTGTGTGTGTGTGTGTGTGTGTGTTGGATTGAAAGAGGCATATTTGGTTACTGAAAGCATTGGTAATTGCAAGTAACATTTTGCTTTTGTTGATCTTTGCAGGATCACACAATAGGACAAATGGATATGAAGTTTGAGAAAAAGGCAAATGTTGGAGGTCTAGCCTCTACTTCGCTACTATTAGCTAGGTTCTCTCTTCGCAGATGTTGTTATATATATGGCACAGCCTGCTTCTAAATAATCTTGTCCTAGCAGGCTGGTCTGAACTATTCGAAGTCCGAGGGAATTTAAAACTCTAGTCGTTATGTTCTATTGCATCCTTTACTTCTTAATTTGTAGAACGTTAACACTATATATCCAGCTCTGTTGTTCCTTTGCTGCAGAAAAGATTAACTAGTGTCTTCTGCTAATGGTGAAAATGGCTTTCAGCTTCTGCCAAAATGAAGCTCTGGGCTCACCTCTTGTTAAATGAGCTGTAGAGAATATTGAACCTAGTTTTTCTTCGTAGTGAATCTTATTCCTGTGCAAGCGCGCGGGCATATAGATTCCCTCTTTGGCTAACTAGTTGGTTTCTATATGCATGCATGCAGTCAGGGAGGAAACTAGGATTTAAATAAGAGGGGCAAAGAAAACTTTTCCAAGAAATATGGGGGGAAATGTCAAAGGAAAGGGGGTAAATTTGAACTACTAAATCTAAAAAGTGATAAAATGGATATTTTGGAAATTTTGAGGGCTCTCTTCCATTTCTTTGATCGACTTCCAACTCAATATAGCCCAGGATTTGGGGAGCCGAGTCCGAACGAGTATATTTTTTATTACCGAGGGTGGTGATTAAGAATATTTGGAATGGTGATTGAGTTGTTTTTTATTTTAAAATATATTAAATAATATTTTTTTAATTTTTAAAAATTATTTTTAATATTATTATTTTAAAATAATTTAAAAACATCATAAACATATTAATTTAAAATAAAAAAAAATTCAATTTTTTTTAAGAAAGTTATCCAATTTCTTTAGTACTTGCACTCTGATTTCGTTTAATAACAATATAAACATAATACAATTTTTTATGCTATATACTTTAATAAAACCAAATCCTTTATATTTTACTCACTAATACAATAATATGCTAAAAGTTTAATATTTGAAACGTGATCAATGTGATAATACAATATAAACATAATACAATATAAACATTGATCACGTTTAATATTTGAAACGTGATCAATGTGATTTTCAAATCTTCAATTTTTTATATTATATACTAAAAGTTTTTTTTTTTTTTTTCATCATGCAATCTCGTAATTATTTGTTGGAAAATGCTGGTGAATTACGATTGTGTTACATAATGGGCATCGATAAGTTGTGATTTTCAGTATTATTCTCTTTATGATGATTATGTATAATAACAACGACTTTATCATGATGGACGAAGAGTTTAAAAAAAGCATTTAGTAATTAAATGTCCAGTCGAAAAAACAAATCATCAGATTATTTATTGATTTATTAGAACATATTTAAAAATAATTTTAAAATTAGCGTTGCATGCTAAAAATTCAGAAAATTAATAAAAAGGTAAATATAATATTAAATGAAATTAAAAATTCAGATATTTTAATTGTTCAAAAAAGATGAATACTAACCTCTCTAAATACTATATTTAATAGTACCATATTGTTGCATACATTTATGAATATAGCTTCAGATATATATGGTATATATAATGTGCAGGTTTTGAAAAGGAAGAAAAGAAAAGGCAACCTAGTAAAAGCAAACTTGTCAAATAGAGGTGATTCATATCTCTTGATTACATGGTAAAATAACTCTCAATAAAATTAAAATACAACTCGGAAAACTAAAAACTATATTTGATAGAATCCTAATCTAGAGATAATTTTATATTTAAAAACCAATGATATTAGAATAAATTTGAACCCATAGATAACCATGTACATAAGAACCCAAAATATACAAATAATGTCACGAAATCAAGTAATCTTCGATATCCTTGTCCCTGCAAAAAAAGATGTTTTACAACAAATAATCAAAAGAAAGAAACTCACATTTAGTATCATCAAGCTACCGAAATTTACAGCTCAAAAAATATTATATAGTTTCCTCTAAAATAACTCTAGTAGACCCCTTTTGGGTTGCAAGTCAATGGGTCCAAGCTAATAATCAACTCACATAAATCCAATAATAAAATAAATTTCTAAACAATATCTAATAGGCAAGAACAAATCCAAATTAAAAATAATTGTTCAACATCAAAGAAATAAAATAGGATAATAAAAACAAAGTCTTCAAGCTAGAACTCTATATGGCCTAAATCTCCAAGCTCTCTTAAGTGGTGTTTTGGCCGAAACTTTTAGTATAAGAATTCAACTATGAAACTTTGTTTTGATAGCTAGAATTTTCTTCTTTATGTTTCTTCCTCTTAGTCTCCTTGATGTGCTAGGAATACCTGTAAAATAAAATTAAAAAAGCCCAAAAGAATAATCTCCTTAGATGCCGCCATATCAAGTTCATGTGGGACTTGGAGTCTTTTCAAATTGTACTCTAATTCTTCAATGAATCCAAGCTATATTAGGAACCTTATAGCCCAAGATTATGCACAAGTTTAGAGCTTAAATAAGCCTCATTTAATCTCTATTTGCTGCTTAAAATTATAAATCATTATAAGTCTGGACTGATTGGGCTAAAAATAACAAAGAAGAATATTTTATCTACAAATATACCAAAACAGTAACAGAAACTTCGATCAATTTAAATAATATGTTTCTAAACTTCAATTGACCTGAAAATTTACTATAATATAGTCTTGTGTGTCTAATATCTAGTTTTATCTAAAATTTCAACTCAATCTAATATATAGTTTGAGAAACATACCCGACTCACAAAACTAATCAATAGATATTGTAAAGCAAAATATTTATATCAATAAATGTTGATGGGGTTTGTAAATGTAACCAAAAAACTCACTCTTCTTTCTCTTTCAATGAAAAGTAAGCATGAATTTTCTGCTTTACAAAAAAACAAAATAGGCCACACTTTGATATCAGCTCTTTATAGTCCTTTGCATATATATCCAAACAAGTTTTGCAAGTGCGATAGAGGAAAAGCACTCCAATTGCATTAGAATCCGTTTGGATAAGGCAGGCTTTTGGCTTTGTTGGATTATATAGTTGATCAGTTAGTCATATATAGTGGAGAGCCAATTGAAAGGTAAAATGTTTAGAAATCCAACTGAAGCCTTGAAATAGAAATATCAAATATTGTTCACTGCCAAACTAGACAAAATTAAATTGGGATTAATTTATGATTAGATTAAATTGATTTTAATATTGAAATTGCTTCCAAAACTATTTAGGTTTTGTTTGGTATCATTTTTGTAAATTCATTAAAGTTTTTTTTTTAGACTCATAGAAAATTCATAAATATATTTGATTAGAAATAACTTTCGATTTAATTTAAAAATTTATTAAAAACCATGTCTAATTTTTTATTCAATCAAATATTAAATATTTTAATTTTTGAATTCCAAGTTACACTATATATGTTCTTCAAAAAAGTTATTTTCAATAACTTTTATCAGACATATTTTTAACTTAAGGCTTCTGTATTATAAGTTATTTATAAAAATTAACCTTTTTATTATGATTTAAAGTTAAAAGTCATTTCTCATAAATTGAAACAAGGGGACTCTCTTAATCTAATTTTAATTTTTTAATGCTTTATTATTTTTGATACCATGAATAACATATGAGTCATGTCATGTCAAATTAAAATGGCTAATAATAATATGATGGTCACTGAAGGCTTATATATATAATCATTAACTCAGGGCCTGTGGCATTAATTAGTCGAGGTGCGCGTAAGCTGATCCGAACACTCATGTTAGTAAAAAAAAAAAAAACAATAAAAAATTAAAGGACTTAGAACTCTCATCAAAATTTATATTTTTTTAGTCTAAAACTTTTACTAATCTCGTACTGCCTATACAGAAGATCTCTTGATATAAAGAGCCAATTCTAGGGCATAAGAAAACTGTAGTGAATATAACATGACAAGAGTGTGGGCTAACCTTGTGGGCCCATTACTTATTCTGCCTTTTGTAAGGTACAACATGTAAGGTACAACATTATGGAGCTTTATAGCACAAAAAAATATGTGATCACATATATATCCGTCTCCAAAAAGAAATCATGGAAAAAGGTGGAAGACAGCGACTCTTTACCATTTGTAATGACTAATCGTTGCAAAGTGATAGGCGCCGTTTGGATTATTGCATATATTTTGCACTACTAGTACTTTACACCACAAAAAGAATAAGAAAATTTCTTTCAGTTTTTATTATCCTTTTGGCCAATACGAATATAGGTAGTGATAAATTACTAGATAAGTGAATCGCGCTATAATGTCAGTCGGGTTAATTTTTTAATTTAATAAAAAAAATATTATAGTATTTTTAATGTGTTTTTCAACCACAAGAAAAATCATAATTCTTAATTTAAAATCTAAAGCATGCATTTAATAAAATATATTAAGGATCACATTAGCCAATAAATACTAAAAATAAATTTTAACGTTATGTAAATAAAGATATTTGATCTTGTGTTGGGAAAATCCCATTAATTTGTTAA
>Ga0307514_10005630_pt1 | contig 11103 bp, 8 predicted proteins | sample 16_EM_MG_FD_203088 | JGI IMG/M metagenome (GOLD analysis project Ga0307514, IMG submission 203088) | Populus trichocarpa ectomycorrhiza microbial communities from riparian zone in the Pacific Northwest, United States - 16_EM | ecosystem: Host-associated > Plants > Roots > Unclassified | place... | reverse complement strand
GATCGAGGCCCGGTTTCGCGAACATCAGGACTTCGAAGTGATCACCAGCATGCCGGGGCTGGGAGTCATCCTCGGCGCCGAGTTTCTGGCCGCGACCGGCGGCGACATGACCGCCTTCGGCACCGCCGACCGCCTCGCCGGCTTCGGTGGCGTCGCACCTGTTCCCCGCGACTCCGGCAAGATCAGCGGCAATCTTCGCCGGCCGCGGCGCTACAACCGCCGACTCAACGCGTCTTCTACATCTCCGCCTTGTTCAGCATCCGACACTGCGATGAGTCCCGCCGGTTTTACGAACGCAAGCGAGCCGACGGAAAGCGCCATATCCAGGCCGTCCTCGCCCTGGCCCGCCGCCGGGTCAACGTCCTCTGGGCCCTCCTCCGCGACGGACGGACCTACGAACTCGTGCCACCCACCGCTCTCACGGCTTGACAGACCGCACTAGGAATCACTGATGCGATGTGGGGCCGGATCAAGCCGTTGATGCCGGCCGATCCCGTTCACGGTCGACGGTGGGCCGATCACCGTCGCACCCTGGAAGCCATCGTGTGGAAGTACCGCACCGGCTCGCCTTGGCGGGACCTGCCAGACGAGCTCGGCTCGTTCCAGACCGCTCACAAACGGCTGCTCAGGTGGGCCGTAGATGGCACCTGGGAACGGATCCTTTCCGCGTTCCTGGCAGCGGCCGACGAGGCTGCTGACATCGGCTGGACCGTGTCAGTGGATTCCACCGTCTGCCGGGCCCACCAGCACGCCGGAGCCAGAAAAAGGAGGGCGCCAGACCGGGCTGAGCCCGACGACCATGCACTTGGTCGCTCCCGCGGCGGCCTGAGCACGAAGGTCCATCTCGCCAGCGACAGCCATGCACGCCCCTTGGCCCTCCGCGTCAACGCGGGTCAGGCGGGTGACGCACCGGCCTTTGAGGCCGTCATGGCCGGCATCCGTGTTCCGCGAAGCGGGCCGGGAGGACCGAGAACCCGACCGGACACCGTTCTGGCAGATCGCGCGTACTCGTCACGCGCGATCCGGAAGCATCTCCGCCAACGCCGGATCCGCGCTGTCATTCCCCAGCCGTCCGACCAGGCCGGTCACCGTCGGCACCGAGGTCGTTCGGGTGGCCGGCCGCCTTCGACACCGAAGCGTACAAGTAGCGCAACGCGGTCGAGCGATGCATCAGCCGGTTCAAGCAGTGGCGGGCTCTGGCCATGCGAACGGACAAGCTCGCCATCGCCTACCAGGCGGCGCTCTACGTCGCCGCCCTCCTCATCTGCCCGGGCGCAGAGGCAATCGGGCCACCTGACTTGGAGAGGCACCTTCTCAGAGCAGCGTGGCAGCATGCGGCAATGGTCTTGCAACACCCCGACGGCGACTACACGATCACCGCGATGTACTCCGTGCCCGGTGACGCCTGGTATCTGGAACTGGATCTCGTGGCCAAGCAACAGACTCTCGTGACCGCAATCGTCCCCGACGAGGATCCGGCACGGGAACCCACAGTGTGCTTCAACCCGCACGCAGGGCACGCTGACGTCCCGTACGAGGTCATGCGCTGGTTCATGCACCAGGTTGATGAAGAGATCCGTACCGCCCGTGCCTGGATGCGGCTGAGACCGGAGCTCGTAGAGATCATCTACCAACTCCGCCAGGAGCACATGGGTGTCATCGACGATGACGACTTTCCCCAGATTCTGGCGGACGTGCGCACCACGGTCCCCGAGGAAGACCTCCGCGACGTTCTAGAGGCCGCCTTCGGGCGGAATCCTGACGGCACCACCATGGACGACCCGCAAACGCCCCAGCCTGTCGACGTTCAGGGATACAGGGCTTAACGGCAGGTCGGTTCAAGGCATGGCACGAGGTGCCCGCCGTCGGCCGGCTCACCGACTTCCAGCAGACCTGGCGCGAGACGGCGGGCCTGACATATGACTTGCCTTGCAGAGGCCACCGGCTGGTCCGCCAGCACACTGCGCAACGGTGCCTCCGGCCAGCGCCCGCCACGCCAGGACGTCCTTCCCTGGGGACGCGACCAGACGGATGGGCCCTGCCCCCCGCCAAGCCCACGAACCTGAGGACGAGCGCGAGATGCGCATGTGCCGTGGTGCCGCTGCCGACGGCGCCCGAGGAGGGGGCCGGCAGCATAGGGGGTGGAGGCACCGTCCTCGGCGTTGTGTGAGCGCAGGCTATATCAGCTGGTGCAGGATCCAGCCGTCCAAGTCCTCGGGAAAGAGGGCGGGTTGGCCAGTAGCCGGGTGTTCTCCAACAGGGCCGGAAAACCAGGGCGCGACGGGCCGCCTGCCATGTGATGATCCTGCCGGAGCGCCGGGAGTGCCGGCGCGTCACCACATCCTGGGGGTAGCAATGAGACTGTTCTCTGCTGGATGCCCGGTACGTCTCAGATGCGCCGCCGCAATGGCGGTGGCGGCCGGTTTACTGACTGCCGGCCTTGCCGCGCCCACGTTCGCTGACGACGACCCGCCGCAGACCGACCAGTTGTGGATCAACGAGCCGTACGAGCAGACACTGCCGCTGGCCACTGACGGCGGCCAGCCGCAGTCCCGCACCCTCGGCGTCGGCCTCTACCACGACAACGAGAACTTCACGGTGACCGACGGCAGGCTCATTGTCGACGTCTCCGACCTCGCCGGGGTTGCCGAGGTGACCTGGCCTGACAACTGCACGCCGAGCGGCACGAGCGCGGTGTGCGACATCCCCGTGGTTCCCGCGATCGGGGGCGACTACGAGGACCAGGTGTTCCTGACGGTGCACGCGGCTGACAGCGCCGAAGTCGGCGCGCAGGGCAGGATCACCTACGAGGCGACGGCCACCGGCGGGCCCGACGGCACGCTCACCGCACCGGACCGGAGCTTCACCACCACGCTCACCGTCGGTGCCGGGCCCGACCTTGCCATCGACCCCGTCGCCGACATCGAGGACGGCCAGCCCGGCGACGAGCGGACGATCCCGTTCAAGGTCACCAACATGGGCAACGAGAGCGCGAGCGGGTTCACCGTCAAGCTGTACGCCTCGTACGGCCTGACGGATCTCACCCGGTACGACGCCTGCACCTACACCACGACGACCGGCGACGACTACGCACCGTCGAACAAGGCACTCTGCACGTTCGACCAGGTCCTTGCGCCGGGCGACACCTTCGAACTGCCAGTGCCGCTGACCGTGCGACTGGCCCCCCACGCACTGAACGAGCGCCTCGACATCGATGTCGATCCGGGCGGGGGCGCCCAGGACCTTGACTCCGAGAACGACTACACCGTCCTCCAGATCGGTGCGGACAACACCGCGGACTTCTCCGTGACCGGTGACACGATCTCCGGCGCGGCCGGTGAGACGGCCACGGCGGAGCTCACGTTCAAGAACAATGGCCCGGCCTGGTTCGGCAACCTCGGCTCCGGCGACCCGGTCGCCACGGTCCGGCTGATCGTGCCCGAGGGCGCCAAGGTCACCGGTGTGCCGTCCGGCTGCTCCCCGCGCACCCTCGTCGGCGGTTACTACGAGAACAGGACGGGCGCCCCACGCTACGACTGCTCCCTGAGGTACTGGGTGCTGGAGGACACCCAGCGCACGTTCGCGTTCTCCGTGCGTGTCGACACCGTGGTGCCAGGCGCGACCGGTGCCGTGAGCATCCACCCCCCGTTCGGAGAGTTCGGGGAGTACCCGTTCGACTTCGATCCGGATCTCACGAACAACACGGCGGTCCTTGCGGTCAACTGACCAGCCTGGGGGTTCGCAGTCTCGCGAGGCTGACACGGCAAGGCCCCTGCTCCACGGTCGACTACGTGGGGCAGGGGCCTTGGACGCCTCGTTGGGTGTCTTCGGCCTGCTCTGACGGGCACGTCTGCGGCCGCGTAGTGGGGGCGATCGCCGTCGCCGCGTTCTACGTCCAGGCGTCTGGCGGTCCCGGGCACGCTGTACGCGCCGGTGCTGTCGCTGACTCTTGGCGACTCCACGACGCCGCGGATGGTCGTGTTGTGCTCGGCCGTGAGGACCGCCAAGCGGAGGTTGTCGTAGCGGACCTTGCCGGTCGGCACTCGGGTCCAGCACGCTGAGAGCGTGGACGTGGCCTTCGAGGAACGCCTCCTGGCCGCAGGAGGCGAGGACGCGGTGCAGGGCTTGCCTGAATACGACAGGTGCATCGCGAACACGAAGCAGGCGACCAGCTCACCGGTCAGGCGTACCTTCACGTCGCCGAAGTCCACCTCCGCCTCGGTCCCCGGCCGGTGGGACTGCGGAATGAAGGCGTGCACCACCCCGCGGCCGGCCCCTCGACGGAGCCCGTCGACAAGGCGCTGGAGCCGCCGTGCGCCGAGCGTCTGCAGCTGGTCAGCGCCACGATCGGCTGGGGTCGCAGCGACCGCGAGATCGCCATCCGCGCCAGGGTGCACGGGCGGGTGGTGGGCGAGCTCCGCACCGGCGGCGCTGCGACCGCGGGCCAGTACAAGTAGAGGCTGTCCGGGTTGCCGTTCACAGTCCCGGACAGCCGAATACCGCGGTGGGCAGAGAATCCCGCGGCAGTAGTGCGGCATCCGTCGCGGGCTCTTGTTGATCCTTCACAGGAGCCCGCGATCTGTATCCCCTCGATCACGTGACCGCCGTGCGCGATGCCACGTCAGCCATCCCACTGCAGGTCCAGGTGCCCCCGGTCAGATCTTCCAGGAGCGCAGTTGGTCAGCGACCTCGGGGACCCGCAGGCGGGTATCGCGGATCTTCCGAACGAGATCGGACAGCGCGCCGTACGGCGGGTCGATGCCCTCGCCGGACTGGCTCATGTACTGGGCAGTGACAAACGCGGCATACAGGCCGTTGCGGTACGGGAGCGGCTCAAGTCGGACGATGGTGTGCATGAGCGCCGCGGCGCGCCATGCGGTGTCCGGGTCGGCGGCCTCAAGGGTGGGCAGCTTGGTCTTGTGCCGGGCGACCGCGGCGACCAATGCCGAGTAGTCCGCGACGGACATGTCCTCGCCGTCGCCAAGGGCGGCCTCCTGGACGTCGAGAAGCCAGGAGACGTCGATGTGCAGGTGCATCAGGCGGCTGCGGCTCCGCCCGGGCGCTCGGTGGGGGGCACTTCGTCGGGGAAGGCGTCGTCGAACTCCCCGCGCAGCCGGTCAGCCCAGTGCCTCGCACCCGCGACGAACTGGCTGCGCTGCATCTCACGGACACCGAGATCGTGCAGATACTGCTTGAGGCTCTTGCCTTCGGCGGCCGCGGCCGCGCGCACGCCTTCGAGCTCCTCGTCGGTGAACGACACGTTCAGTGATGGCATACACCCGATGGTACCTAGTAGGTGCCTGCCGTGGGAGGGGTTCGGTGCAGGCTACCGCCGACCACGCCGACCACGCCGACCGCCAGGGCGAGGCCGGTGAGTATGCGTGGGCTCAACTCGCCTGCGGGCGACGGCCGGTGACGAGCCGGGGGGAGGGCGCGCAGGCACAGCCACAGGCCGAGCGGCAGCAGCAGGGCGGCGATCAGGAGCCGGAAGACGCTCGGGCTGGGGAGGGCGAAGACGCGGATGGCGGCGCCGAGGACGACGCCGGGCAGGGTGCCCAGCACCAGGCGCCGGGCGAGGTCGCCGCGCAAGGCGCCGTCACGGCGGTAGCGCCACAGGGCTCCGGGTCCGGCGACGACGTTGTACAGCAGGTTGGTCGGGGTGACCGCGGGGTTGGGCACGCCAAAGACGCTCAGCTGGATGGGAGGAGAAATACCGCTCCGGACACGCCGACCGGGGCGGTCACGGTCACGGTCGCGATCAGCAGGCCGGCGGCCAGCCCTCCCGCCCATGTCCAGTCCACCGTTGCCCCCGCTGGTCGATCGCCTGGCCAGTATCAGTGCCCCGGACGATGGTGAGGGCGACCTGCAACGAGATGCTCATGAGCCGCAGGCGCAGCCGGGCCCACAGCCGCACGCGTCCGCGTCGCTGTTCGACGAGGCGATCGCGGCAGCCGGCTACGGCTGCGCCCGCGGTCCGTCGGCCCCAGGCCCGGCGCCCATCACGCGGTACATGCCGATCGACGCGTGTGCGGCGGTGTCGGCGAAGCCGAGGCGAATGAGTCGTAGAAGCGGGCCGCTGGGAGCTGCGCCGGCTGGTGGCGTGGCAACGCGACCCCGAACAGGGAGGCCTTGTGCGGAGGTACCGCAATGGGGATCATGAGGCCGCCGCCCGCGAAGGCAGCACCTGAATACTGCTCAACTCATATGGCTACAAAGGAGTTTGCGTGAGGTTATGGATGCGCTCGGGGGCCGTGGCGGTTGCCGCCGCGCTGGCCCTGGGCATGGCGCCCGGGATCAGACCCGACCTGTCGGCCGCGGCGGAGACCGCACCGGCGGGAGGTACGAAGCACAGTGGTGGCCGCACCGTCACCCTGATCACCGGGGACACGGTGACGACCGACGGTGCGGGGCGGGTCACCGGGGTCCGGGCGGGTGAGGGACGCGAGGACATCGCGATCTCGGTCCACCGCTACCAGGACCGTAGCTACGTGGTCCCCGGGGACGCGGCGCGGCCGGTGGCCGAGGGCACCGTGGACCGGCGGCTGTTCGATGTGACGGAGCTGCTCGCCTCGGACAACGGCGACACACAGCGGAACTCGACGCCGCTGATCGTGACCTACCGTACGGCCGGTGAGGCCTCGGCGAAACGGGAACTCGCCGCCGCCGACGCGGACGTCGAGCGGAACCTGCCGGTGATCAACGGCCAGGCGGTCGAGGTGTCCGGATCCGATGCCTCGCAGGTGTGGAACGCGCTCACGGACGCCGGTACGGGCGCCAGGGCAGGTGCCACCCGGATCGCCTCCGGCATCGAAAAGGTGTGGCTGGACGCCGCCCGGACGGCGAGCCTGGACCAGAGCGTGCCGCAGATCGGCGCGCCCACGGCATGGGCCTCCGGCTACGACGGCAAGGGCGTCACCATCGCCGTACTGGACACGGGCGTGGACCAGACCCACCCGGATCTGGCTGACCAGGAGATCGCCGAGAAGAACTTCGGCTCCTCGCCGGACAACGTGGACCGGGTCGGCCACGGCACCCATGTCGCCTCCACCGCGGCCGGTTCCGGCGCCAAGTCCGGCGGCCGCTACAAGGGTGTCGCCCCCGGCGCGAAGATCCTCGACGCCAAGGTCCTCAACGACAGCGGATCGGGCTCCGAGTCGGACATCATCGCCGGTATGCAGTGGGCCGTCGACCAGAATGCCAACGTTGTCAACCTCTCCCTGGGCGGCACCGACACCGCGGGCACAGACCCGCTGGAAGAGGCCGTCAACACCCTGTCCGCCACGACCGGAACACTGTTCGTGGTAGCCGCCGGCAACGCGGGGCCCCTCGCCGGCACCGTCGGCTCTCCCGGCAGCGCGGCCGCCGCGCTCACCGTCGGCGCGGTGGACAAGCAGGACCGGATCGCCACCTTCTCCAGCGTGGGCCCCACCCAGGACGGCTCCCTGAAGCCCGACCTCACCGCGCCGGGCCGGTTCATCGTCGCAGCCAAGGCGGCCGAGGGCACGATAGGCGCCCCCGCCGGCGACGGATACGTCTCCCTCAACGGCACCTCGATGGCCACCCCGCATGTCGCGGGCGCCGCGGCCATCCTCGCCCAGCGGCACCCCGACTGGACCGGGCAGCAGCTCAAGCAGGCCCTCGTCTCCTCCACGAAGCCTACGGCCGGCCTGACCGCGCAGCAGCAGGGCACCGGGCGGGTGGACGTCGCGAAAGCCGTCGGACAGACGGTGAGCAGTGAGGCGTCGTCCGTCGGCTTCGGCGCACAGCAGTGGCCGCACACCGACGACACTCCGCTGACCAAGAAGATCACGTACCGCAACACCGGCACCTCGGCGGTTACCCTCCGCCTGGCCGTCCAGGCGACCGACGCCGACGGAAAGCCCGCTCCCCGGGGGCTGTTCACCGTTTCGCCGAAGCGCGTCACCGTGCCCGCGGGCGGCACCGCCTCCGTGGACGTGACCGCCGACACCCGCACCGTACCGGCGGGAGGCGACTACTCGGGCGCTCTGGTCGCCACCGGCGGCGGCCAGAGCGTACGCACCGCCCTGGCGGCCGATGCCGAGGTGGAGTCGTACGACCTGACGATGAACGTCCTCGACGGCAACGGCGACCCGGCGTACTTCCCGTTCATCATCCTCTACGGCCTGGACAGCCCGGCCCTGCTGTGGAACCAGCCGGGCACCGACGGCATCGCGCGGTTCCGCGCGCCGAAGGGGGCGTACAACGTCTTCGCCCTTGTCACCACCTGGAGTGGTGCGGGCGCGGGGACGGCGGAACTGGTGCAGCCGCGGCTGTCGCTGACCGCGGACACCCGCACGGTCCTGGACGCCCGTGAGGCCAAGCCGGTCTCGCTCACCCCACCGGACCCCGACGCCACGTCCAACGGCGCCTACGCCTCGTACGTGATGCGCGCGGCCGGGTCGGGTCTCGCCGTGGGCATTCTGACCGGCAGTGACTTCTCGCGGCTCAGGATCGCCCGGTCCGGCGCCTCGGCATCACCTGCCGACGGTTTCGAGGCGCAGGTCGGCGCCACCTTCAGCAAGGGCACCGACACCGCGTACGACCTGCTTTACACCAGATCCGGCTCGTTCTTCGACGGCTTCTCGCACACGACAAGTACGAGCGAACTCGCGCGCGCGGACATCAGCGCGGGTGCTCCCGCGGCGGGCAAGTCGGGCAGTGTCGGGGCCGCCTGGTACTCGCCGTTCGACGAGGGCTACAGCGTCGCCGCCACTGACTTCGCCCTCCCGGGGCGTCAGCGGCACTACGTCACCGTGCCCAAGAACTACACCTGGGGCTTCGACTTCCTGCAGAAGGGCGCGGACGACGGCCACGAGACGTACCAGAGCAGCGCGGGCCGGACGTACCGGGCCGGACGGAGCTACTCGGAGACCTTCAACACCGGAGTGTTCGGGCCCAGCCTGGCCGAAGGACCGGGTGGCGGAGGCGTGTCGCGTACCGGTGACGACCTGAAGATATGTCTGCCGCAGTTCACCGACGGCTCCGGCCATGTCGGCGACTCCGTGACCGGGATGGCCAAGGTCACCCTCACCTCGGGCGGCGTCCCCTACCTGTACCGCACATCGAGCGCACTGGAGAGGAAGTACCTGCGCTGCCGGCCCGTCACCACGCTCCCCGCGGCACGGCAGTCCTACCGCCTCACCTCGGAGTTCTCCCGGCCTGCCGAGGTCTCCGGGGTCAGCACCCGGGTCAGCGCCTCCTGGACGTTCGTCTCCGGCCGTGTGTCCGGCACGCGTGAGGCCGTACTGCCACTGTCCTCGGTCCGCTTCGCCCCCGAACTGACGTCAGCCAGCACGGCGAAGGCGGGCACCCGTCTGACGGTACCGCTCGTCGTCGAGGGCGCGGCAGCCACGCGGGGAGTGAAGGCGCTCACGGTCGAGGTCTCGTACGACGCGGGGGCTACCTGGCGGAAGACGGACGTCCGTTCCTCCGGGAGTACGCGCCAGGTGACGCTGACCCACCCCGCGGACGCCGGGTCCGTCTCCTTCCGAGCCCGTCTGACGGACACGGGCGGGAACACACACACGGTGACGATCACCGACGCGTACCGCCTGACCTAGTACTGCAACGGTCTTTGGCCTGATGGTTGGGCAGTTTCTGATGGTGTGTGGCCGCGACGTTTGTAGTGGCTGACGCGGGCTTGCTGCTGTCGTCTGCGGCGCCAGTAGGACCAGTGCAGGACGTGCTCGATGGATGGTGGTCGGCGGTGGGTGAGGCGGGTGATCAGGCGTCGGAGTTCGGGGAGGGTGAGGGGTATGAGCTGGGAGGATCCGTTTCTGCTTTGTCCGTGTCGAGCTCGCGGGCTCGCAGGACGGTGAGGCAGGCGTGGGCGGCCATGGCGAGGGTGATGTGGCGGTGCCAGCCGGGGTAGCGGCGGACTTGGTAGTCGTCCAGGCCGCATTCCCCTTTCGCGGTCTGGAAGCACTCCTCGATCGCCCAGCGGCTGCCGGCGACGCGGATAAGTTCGTCGAGGGTGGTCTCGGCGGGGCAGTAGGCAATGTAGTAGGAGATCTGGTCGGGTCGGCTCACGTTTCGGCGGGCGAGAACCCAGTGCCGGCGATCTTCGCGGTGCCAGGGTCGGACCTCCACTCTCGCCCAGTCGTAGACCCGCGGGCCGTGGGCACCGTTCCCGCAGGAACGACGCCTCCACTTCTGCCGCGGCAGCCCATTGAAGAGGTCGTGGACGGGGTGGTCCATGGCCCAGCGGGAGACGACGGTGTCGTGGCGGGTGGTGGCCATGACGTGAAAGACATCCGCCCGCTCGAGCTCGGTCCGCCATCCTTTGGAGAAGCCGTAGGCGGCGTCCGCGGTCACCCACCGGAACGGGATCTTCTCCGTGATCGCCCGGCGGACCATCGCCTTCGCGATCACTACCTTCGTCTCGAAGGCGACCGTGTCCTCAACGCCTGCAGTCCGGCACCGGTCCCGGTCATCGGTCCATGACGTGGGCAGATACAAGCGGCGGTCGATTAACGTGCGGCCGCGGGCACCGGCATAGGCGAGGAAGACACCAACCTGACAGTTCTCCGTCCGCCCCGCCGTTCCCGAGTACTGACGCTGGACGCCTGCCGAGCGGACACCCTTTTTCAGGAAGCCGCTGTCGTCCACGATCAGCACCGCATCGGGGTCACCGAGATGTTCCACCACGTAGTCTCGGACGTCGTCCAGGACCTCGTCCGCGTTCCAGTCGATCCGGTTCAGCAACCGATGGATGCGGTCCGGAGCACCGTGACCTGCCTGCTCTGCCAGAGTCCAGCCGTTCTTCCGCTCCAGCGGAGCAACCAGCCCATGCATATACGCAAGCGCCGACTCCCGCGGCTCACTCCGGCTGAACCGATGCACGAACCGTCCGTGCAAACGCTCCAACTCACCCGCCCACAACCTGACATCAGCAAGGTCCCCACCCATAACCCCACCAACGAACGACCTGGCCAACAGTCACGGCAAAGACCGTTGCAGTACTAGGGCCCGTCTTCAAAGATCATCGTGTGGTGGATCATGGTGGGGTGATACGTCGCCATGAACTCACCGATCAGGAGTGGGAGTTACTTGCTCCACTCATACCGCGGGCCGCGACGGGCC
>Ga0307514_10005629_pt1 | contig 11105 bp, 8 predicted proteins | sample 16_EM_MG_FD_203088 | JGI IMG/M metagenome (GOLD analysis project Ga0307514, IMG submission 203088) | Populus trichocarpa ectomycorrhiza microbial communities from riparian zone in the Pacific Northwest, United States - 16_EM | ecosystem: Host-associated > Plants > Roots > Unclassified | place... | reverse complement strand
TCATCCCAAATATCCCTTGCACGCTTTTCTTCTATTTCCACATCCCAAAACGGCTTGTACACAACCTCCTCCCCATTCATCTGCTCCAGGATATTATGTACTACGCCCATCGTATTTTTCCCTGTAATACTGTGTATCTTCGGCTGCATCTCACTTTCCTTTGCTAGGAGCCTTTCGTGCACCCAGTCTTTTTGCTACTTCATCTTTCCTTCTATTTCCTATGGTATAGGGACTAGAACTGTATCCCCTACTCCTTGCTGTCCTAGATAAATCCACCTATCACGTATATGAACATCCCCCCATTCTACAGCTTTCCTGAGGTCCTCGCAATCCTCCTTCCAGTGATTCCCCCCGTCCCAAAAACATCCCTGTACCCTATTCCATGTTGTTTGATTTTGAGGTGGATACTCTCGATTCCCATACTGACGTGGCGAATAATACGGACTTGGCCTCTGCGTTTTGTATGCATCCCTCATCAAAGCCAGCTCTTCATCCATTCTTTTCTGAGCTTCGAGTTGTCGAATTTGCCGCTCCTTAATCATATTTGTCATCTTGTCCATCGATTCGGGCTTTTTCACCACCTCTGGTTTTTGCTTTCGTTCGGGTTGCTTTCGTTCGGGTCGCGGCAAAGCTTTTTCACTCATTTTGCTCTTCCACAATTTATTCATCTGCGAATCCTCCCTAGTGCATATTTTTAAAGCCTCGGCTTTCAGGGTATTCCATACATTGGTCGTCGTTACTGGCTCATCGATATCGCTATTGCATCTTTTGCATAACTTGTCCCCAATCCTATCCGAGAAGGCCTGTAGGAACATAAAAACCCGTGTATGAGCGCTGATGACCGATTTTTGTACCAATAGCGATGATCTTTCTGCGTACTCAAATATGAATGATCGATACTCCGATACCGAAAGGTCTTGTTGTTGTTGTCTCATCTGCTGTACCATATTTTGCAAGAAAGCCTCCGTATTATGTTGTTGCTCAGAATCGTCGTCCTTGAATTCTGATTTTAATTCCGCAACAAATTCTTCCCAATTATTGCCGCGAATGTATGTCCTAAGTGTTTTGATATATTTTTCTATGATTTTCTCGCAATAAAGAGGGACCTTTTTTATGTGCAGTCCATCCAACCAGTCCATGGTAAGGTCCTCCCACTGAAGTATGAAATCACTAACGTCCTTCCCATCAAAGAATGGTGCCCCCATTTGATGAGGTAGCGGGAATAGCGTTAGGGCCGATATCATAGGTCTATCCGTCGTTATATCCTCCGTGCTCCTCTCTCTAATTTTTCCCGTTGATGATGACTCAGTGGGCTCTGGCATTTTTTCTTGTTTTTCGTTTTTCGTAGATATATATTGTAGAGTATGCGAATATATAGAATGGAGTGTGCTTTTGCTATGCGTATTCGTATTTCGAAGTGGACGCTCACATGGATACCCAAGCGACCTAGTGTTTAATCGATTCGTTTTGCATGTTCGATGCGTTGAGCGTGTTCCATCCGTACCTGCTTGCTTGCTTCTTGATTGCTTGCCTCCATATTTCGAGGGATCGCATGCCCCTTTAATACGTCGAATGATCCTAGGGTTCATTCTCCCGAAGATGCCGAAAACAAAGATAAAAATCCCTAAATATGACATAAAAGTCACAAAACACGTTAAAAACAACAAAACAGGGCACGTAACTATTACGTGTAGATCTATGGCGTATTGCTAGGGCTTTTTCAAAATTCCCAACCAACTGAGGGTATGTGTAATCGATTCTGGTGCTTTTCGTTAATAGACCCAACAATTCCTGGGGCCACAGCTCTCCGGTCGAAGGGACCAATATCAAGAGGCCGCTACTTTTGTCTGTAGACTAGTATATGCTATGTGAATTCCAGAGAAGCATTAGAGCTGGCGGGATTATTAGATATATCGAAAATTCACCAGAAATCCTATATCCTAGCGTAAAGAGCGATAGAACTGTGAAGAGCGTTGATTTGAGTAGAGTATCTGGTAGAGGGTTCACCCAATAGAACCTCCCGATAGGTACAAAAATTCCAAGAGCATAAAAAATAAAAAGCATTATTCCACAATTCGTGTGAGCGTTGAAATCCCCGATCCAAGATCTTAGATGATGCCCTCCAAACCTCCCATGAACACTGCGAATAAATACCACGATTCCCATCAAAACAAAACAAACGTAATTGTCCAAACAATATATACTTCCGGCACAACCTAACCTCCCGGAATAAAACAAGCCGAACGTCTAAAACATAACGTGATAACACTACATACTTAGCATAAACTAAATAAATGACATAACTCATAAAAACTCGCGCCTGCCTCATAACGGCGCTAAAAGACTGGCATGATTAACGTCAAGGGTGCAAACTGCCGGCTTAGTGGTACGGAGTACAATCACTATTCCGCAATGTGCCCCAACAGTCTCGTCATCAGCTAGATGGCTTCAATATACCAGACTAACTATTTCAGAGGTTAGATGCAGAGATCACTTGGCCTGGTGACATAGCCACCTATCGTGAACTTGCTAACTGTAGATGCATAGGATCTACTAACACTTTACACATTGTATAAATAGGTACCGGTATCTCAGCTCGCTACGGTATTCTCCTTCCTATCTACCGCATCTACTGGCAAACAAAGGTCTTTGTCGATTTTCAAGACATAGGCCGAGCTCACGTTAAAGCCACTTGCTTTTGACCTTGTATATCGACTTTCCTGTGTGAGCTCGGTCTATGTCTTGGAAAGCAACATGGACCTTTGTTCGCCAGTAGATGTGGCACATAGGTTTATATTACGCAGTTATGTTAACACATGCATATAGCTCTGCTAGTGTTCTCGTGCCTAGACCGATTTATTTTTGTATGGTAGAAAATCGCTCTCCTAGCTATTTATCATGCTTTCCTTTGCTGCCCCTCATGTATTTAATCGTGGTATCTTACCTTGAGATGATCTCCCTACCTGCTCTCTACACTCGCTATTCCCACTGATACTTTTCTCTGATCTTGTGCCCAGACCGATATTATCCCCTAAACCGGTGAGACAGAGCCTATCATGCATCAATGCTATTGTTCCTATTGGTACGAACCATAAAATATACCTTGTAAAATTGGATATATGTATAGTAGGCTCTGACTCACCAGCCTAAGGGATAACACCCAAAAGATAAATCGATCTGGGCAATGGGAGACCACATCCCCGAGTAACCACTAGGCCGTTGCCTGTCACTTCCCCACTGGTTCAAAAAACTCGGGCAATCGGTGCGGTCCTGTCACTCTAACCCCATATCACACCTCTTTTGGTAATATCCCTCAGTTAAGTCCCAACTCATTGATCTTGTCAGACTAATTGACCTCAGTTAGGTCCACATATGCATAGTCTTGTAGTGAAAGAGGCATATAGCCCATTGTCTACTACAGAGTCGGTTGTATATACTATTATTGTCACTCTTTCTCAATACCACACTTCTTAGGGTAAACTACACCATTGCTCTACAGCTCCAATTGAGAGCCATCAGATATCTACATGCACTTTCTTCCCCAGTTACCCACTAGTTACAGCAAAGCCTGGGACTCTTCAGGGATACTGCAAGAAGTGACCTTTGGGTTAGTTACATGGTTAGCCTATATCCCCCTCATGAGTATCATTCCTGTGTACTCTAAACTAACAAGTTATGATAGTATCTACCCAACTCGCAACTCCGGTGGATATTCCTTATCCAGGTAGCACCGCCACTGAACAATACTCATGCTCACACACCTTAGCAATAATGAACCTATCTTCGCCTTCACCATGCCAGTGAACCTTATGCTATTAAGAACCTTACATGCGATTTTTGTGCCATGGAATCTCAATTGGTCACACCCCAGGTCAATAGCCATGTGAAATTTGCAGACAGTAAGGTAACCTTTTGGTTAGTTACATAGCTAGCCTGATATCCACACATAAGGGTATATTCCTGTATACTATGTACTAACAAGTTCTGATAGCGTCTACCCAGTCCCCAGGTTGGGGATTTACCCTGCTGGATATTCCACACTCAGGCTACACTGCCGCGGCTGCTGGAAATTATCACTTGCCTGGTTGTTCACTGGTCACAACAAAGCCAGGGACTATTCAGGCGCACTGTGAGAAGTGACCTTTTGGTTAGTTGCATGGCTAGTCTAATATCACCATATGAGGGTGTATTCCTGTATACTCTAAACTAATAAGTTATGATAGTGTCTATCCAATCCTCAGCTGGGGCTATACTCCACATCCAGGCAATACCGCCGGGGCTGCCGAAACCCCGCCAAATCCTGTCTCGGAACCCACCCCAGTCATCGCTGAACCCCATATAAATATTGCAAGTACAGATAACATCATTGCCATCACTATACCACGGTATTCAAACTAAGGTGCAAGGGAAGAATGACTTCAATAAAATCCTCCGCTTGTATCCAGGTCAAGTCCTGATCTCTATTCAGGTAAGTTAATACTTATATAACGCTGCCCCCACTATCCTGACTGCCGCCCGAACCCCCGGTACAACCAACCCCGCAACCCAACCCCTGGCTATCACTGCACCCTACAAAAATATCACAATTGCAGATAACGCAGCTGCCGTCACTGGAACCATCATTATACCTAGTCTGAGCATTACGTATATCATATCCTGGTCACTATATGCATGTGTTCAATGCCAGTGAGTCATCAAGCCTTTGGAAATAGCAACCCACATCCATAAACACTATGTATTCAAACTAACGCAGACTGGAAGGATGACATACATGAGGCCCTCGGTTATATCCAGGTCAAGACTAGACGTCTAGTAAGGTAAGTTGATACCCATATCAGGCTTTAGTAGGCATGAACTAAACTTGGCATGTGCCACAGCTACTGACACAGGTGATACCAGCTATCACGCCCCTGCAGATCCACTAAGACTGGGCATGCACCAACTGTTCCTATGTAACTGGCTCCCGATCTGCAATGGTGCGACACCGCGGCCAGGCGCATAGTTCAACAAATACTTACACCCACGATAATGGCATGCGGGCAACCACAGTTCAGACATTTACTGCTGGTGTGTATAGACGGTCCTCTGTTGTATTTTCATGGCTTGAGGATTCCAGAGTTCCTACCACTTCCGATGCTCTTACTGAGGAGCTTGAGCTGTTGGATGTGGTATTCGATGGGCCATTGGAGGCCAGGTTATTGGGTCTCCATAGCTAGGATCGTGAGCACCTTATTGGCTTGAGAGGACAGGGTGGATTACCTACTTGTGTAGTTTCCCCCTACAACCACTGGCTCTGAGTGTAAACCTTCCCCATATCATGTAGCTGGACACCCTAGCATGGATGGCCACTACCCTCGATCACGTGGCTGAAGCCTTCACCACCCTATGGGCTATTGCTGAACACGCAATACTTGCAGAGCCCATGCATTGCACCTTGGCATTGCTGAAGTCTTGCAAGAAGAATGCCAACTTTGGAGAGGATAACGCACCCTTCCGTCCCCCAGCGCAACAAGCCACCCGGGATCGCTATCGGAAATACTAGGTGACCTTTGTGAAGGACCCGACTTCAGTCAAACCCTGGCAGCCTTCCCTTATGGCTCACGGCTTCCAGTATACTCTCGGCTCAGTCACATGACATATACACTTGACAGCCCTGCACCCTCTCTTCATTTTGCATTGCAAGTGGTCTATGAGGGTTACCTCTACGACGGAGCAGATGCCCCAATGGGCGAAATGTTGTCCCTTCTAGCATATGCCTTGGCAATCTCGAAGAGCACCACAAGTCGATCGACGATTGCATAGTGGTGATCCAACAATGTGGACACCCTGTATTACAAGGGTGAGCCAGACTCCAAGGATGGCTTGCCATGCTTTGCATAGTCTCTGGTAGGCTGGGCTAATGACATCCTGAAGTGCGAACTGCTACTTGACTCTGAGCTCGATCTGTTCAGCCAGGATATAGCGTCTCTAAAGCATGACATAACAATCTGTGCCAATTGTCATAGCTTTCTGAGCGACGCATGCAATGTTATTGCCCTCCGCCCAAGCCAACAGATACTGTTACGGAGATTGCTTAGGACAGAAGTAGTACGGTGGCATTTGTTCATGCTTGTCGATGGGGGTAACATCTGCTGGCATCGTGATGGAATAGACAGGTATCTATTCCACGTTGAGAAGTTCCTGGCCATACTCGCGGTACTGGTCAACGTCACAGGGGGGCAGCCTGCTTGGAGGACAGAATTGCTGACTCTACAGTTCGCCAATTTGGTAACTAACTTGCAGAATATATATATCCAAGATTCCCAAGTTATGATCATTGCCGATTACTACAATTCTGTTGCCGGTGGTACTTGGAACATACCATTGAAGATACTCTGTCTGATAAGTATAGGGTTATAATTGTAGCACATATGTTTCCCTGTGCATATACGGCTGTTACAGATCGTGATAACACAGTGGCTGTTACAAACTTAGATGCGACAAATGCGTATGTACTCCAGCTCGTACCAATAACTGTGGCACAACACTGACTGGAATCTAGTTTGCCCCGCTTCCTGGACATCCGCTATGTAAGCATCTGCCATAGCTGGGTACCTCACGTTGGTCTAGCTTTTGCCACTGGCTCACGGAATGTTATTGCCCTCCGGGTAATACCGTTTGTACAATTCCTCCATCACAATACCCTACCCGAATATCTCAAAAAGCTATTTGGGGGTTATGGTTAACGTTTTCGGCGAGGTGATATTGGTTTATGGGTTGCCACGTATGGTTTTCAGTGAGGGTCTGCGGTTGTTCATTTTTTTCTTTAGCGTATATTTGGGTATATGTCTCTAGCTTTTGTACTTGTGGGCAGTAATATTTTTGAGTATTGTTTCGGATGTGTCATTGTGAGGTAGTATGGGCTCACAGGATCATTTTCAGTGTGTCCTTGGTTGTTGATTTTTTCCTTTTTCCTATGTTTGTCGGTGTCTGTCTCTCACATATGTGTTTGTGTGTAGCAATATATTTTGGGTATTGTTTTGGGTATATAGGGCTCACAGGATCGTTTTCCTTGTGTTCTTGATTGTTGATTTTTTACTTTGTCCTATGTTTGTCGGTGTCTGTCTCTCAGATGTGTGTTTATGGGCAGCAATATATTTTGGGTATTGTTTTGGGTATATAGGGCGCACAGGATCGTTGTCAGTGTGTTCTTGGTTATTGATTTTTTCCTTTGTCCTATGTTTGTCGGTCTCTGTTTCTCACATATGTGTTTATGGGCACCAATATATTTTGTATATTGTTTTGGGTGTATAATTGTATGTCATTGGCTGTCTATTTTTTCCTTGGGGTTCGGGTTGTTAGCGTATGTCTCTCCTATCACTCTTTCGGCGCTCGGTGCAGAACTTTGACAACTTTTTCTACAACAACACTTAATAGTAACCATGAATTTTTATTTGACAATTCGATTCTTGTACCTTTAAACTTCCGATCGCACTTCTCAAATTAATTAATTCATTGTGTCGCGACGTTGTTTCTAGGTTCTCAAGTAGGGCGCTTTTGCCAGTGTTTTGGCGTACGTTTGATCCTGCCTTTTGTTGGACATAGTATATATCTAGTATGACACTGAAACAACAGCGTAAATTCAATCCCTCACAGATTTTGCCGTAGATCTCAAACTGGGTTGTGTTCGACCCTATATCAAAATCCTATACAAAAATTTCCTACTAGTATTTCTCAGTACTCTCTTTATTTTGCATGCGTACATCCTGAACTGTCTTTTCTGAGACTACATAATAAGTATTCGTACCCATGCGTATCTTTCAGTATTGGATTCTTGCAATTATATAATTTCGTCTCACGCTTTGTACCGTACTATACTGTGACAGCTCGAAACTATGATAACAGAAGATTAACACAACATAACATCAGCAAAAACAATCAGCGTGGCTTTATGGGTCATCGTGTATCATCGTGGCATCGGTGTCTCCTAGTATCTCTCAGGTGTCTCTCAGGTGTCTCCTGGTGTCTTTTAGTATCATCGGAGCTAGCAGTTTTCCTCCAAGAGACAGTTTTGGAAAAGTGATGGACACCGCCCGATACACTCCCAATTTACCGTGATTACATAGGATTCTCTTAATTCCCAATATTCATTTTTTCACTTTTTTTCCTGATGAATATTAATAGGAAATTATGACAGCATATAACTACACTACCCTGATACCAAGAAAGTAGGAGACCAAGACAGTACGACATTAAGTGCAGGTCCCGAGGCTTGAAATAGTAATGTTGGATATAGCAGAGTTTGTATCTGCTTCCATAGCTGGTTCCCCAATATTGCTGACTTACAGCTTGGAACTTTCACAGACAACTTGCAATTTTTTTAATTGTAATACTTCTTTGTCGAAATAAAAGTCTACTTGTAACTTGTGCAACATAAATTCATTGCTCTCATGTCCAGACTCTATATCTGCGCTGCCACCAAGACAATTAATAATTCATTGTGTGCGCTCCCAGGGAATTTAATATTGTTCTTGGTACTCAAATGCAGTTAGTTTTTATATATATTTTGGTTCCTATGTAATTTCTTAGTATGTAGACTTATTGTATACAGCTTATTAATTCCCTATAGCTGTTCACTACTTTTTGTAGACTACTTTTGGTAGACTACTTTTTGCAGACTACTTTTTATAGACTACTTTTTGTAGACTATTTCTCAGTACCCTATTGTTTTCCTATGCGTATATTCTCAACTGCCTTCTTTGCAACTCTATATTATATGTGACTCTCTTGGCGTAGCTTTTAGTATTGCATTTTGGCAATTACATAATATATTATCAAGATTAGGTAAGATCTTGACAGTACAAGATGAAGATACTAAGATATCATACGAGCAAGAGAACAAGATACCTAGACATGAAGCAACTAGCAGCGCAAGAAATAAAGAAAGCAACTGCGTAAGAAGCTTGACAAGTAGCTTGCTATCACAGTGTTGCCTATCCCGCAATTATTGATCTCAATGCATTTAGAAACTCGCTTTGTCAATGATTTTACTGCATACACGAGCCTGCCCTGTCAAGGATCTCACTGATAATTAGAGCTCGCTGTTTCAAACTCAAGTACACTGGAGTCTATTTCTATTTTAATTGCTAGCTTAGTATTCAGAACTCTTTATTCCATAACCATAGTTGGTACTATAAAAATTTGTTTTATCATACATGTTTCAACAAGTTTTTTTTTGTTCTGTATAGTACTTCTAAAGTACAACAAAGCTATTATTACTAGTTGTTTGACCTTCTATTGTGAGAACAAAGCCTACCATATATATCATATTTATACAATATATTGTTTCATGTCGCTCACTAACATCAGCAAAAAAAATATGCGCGGCTTCGTGGGTCATTGTGTGTTATCGTGGCATCGGTGTCTCCTGGTGTCTCTCAGGTGTCTCTCAGGTGTCTCCTGGTGTCTTTTAGTGTCATCGGAGCTAGCAGTTTTCCTTCAGGAGACAGTTTTGGAAAAGTGACGGACGCCGCCCGATACGCTCCCGATTTACCCCGATTACATAGGATTCTCTGAATTCCCAATGTTCGTTTTTTCACTTTTTTTCCTGATGAATTCTATTTGTTTCATATTCTATATGTCTATTCATAGTAATGTCTTGGAACCCAGACATTCCAAATAGCTGTTCAATACAGATACAAGAGATGTATATATAAGAACCCACTTCCTTATATGCTTTTGGTTTATACTCTACTATAATAGGCAGTTGTCTTCTTAGCATATATCCAATATTGATTCTTTGACAAAAATCAAGCATAAGAAAAATATCTTACATACACCTCAATCTTTACTACGATGTTATTTTCAACTTCATTTGCAGTTGTGATCCCTAAGTATACCCAAGTCAGTGAAGCGTCACAGACAGACCCCAAGAAATGGCTTGTTGATCAACTAGCTAAAGCAAGTACACCATTCGAACGAGCTCAGATTCTCCTACAATGTTAACTTAATATTGGAATCTTAACTACTAGAACAAATGCTATTATTGCACATACTCAAGCAATAATAGAAAAAGAAGCCAGCTGGGAAAAACTAGGATTAACAAAAGAACAGATGTGGGAAACAATCACTTATGTCTCAATTATTCGACCCACCATTGAGCAACACTTGCAATCAGACAGTCGGAAACAACGTTTTTACAAGCGAATTGAGGAAGAATGGGGAGGCCAATGGCGGTCTCAATTTGATCCCCAAAGACTTCTGCTTCCTTCTTACTTATCTGAACACTTGTTAGCATCTATGCGGAGAATGTCGATAATTAAGGGAGTATCCCCGAAAGAGACTGGAAGAATTATTGAATATATTATCAAACAAAGACTGCTGAATCGAGGAGCAGGAAGGCGTGCAGTAACAACAATTACGGCAGGAGACTGCCTTCAAGGAGAACAATATATATCCAAACGACTAGCGACCTCTCCTACTAAGAAGAGAAGAATTGATTTGGATACGGACATAGCTATACCACTCTCAAAAAGACCTCGAATTAGCAATACCTCCTCTAATACTAGTTACAATGCTAACAGCAGCCAAACTGATGAAGAAACTCATAATAGTACTGATAATGATAGCGATTGGGAGACCAGTCAAGGAAGCAAACCAAGGACAATTATTAAACCTACTAACAAAAGCGCAACAAAAAAGCAAGCTGGAATAATAGTTGATGAGTCAGATACCGAAGTGCGGGATCCTAAGTTGAAGATCAACTTTCGTGACTGTCCATGCAAAATCTCTACCGCGGTTAAGAACAAGCTAGTCCTCTGCCGCAAAAGAGCCAAAAATGATTCCTAGCAAATAATCAAAGACATAGAACTAGTAACAGCAGACGTATTAGCCAATATGTACTGGAACCATATCCGCGAGTTTTGTGGTGGAATTGGCTTGAAGACAAAAATCGGCGGCAGAAATCAATTAGCACAGAGACTGAAAGTCATTCGCACAAACAGGTCCTCCTTGGGTAACTTCATACAAAGCCCAAAATATAGAAGCTGGTTTCGACAATCACACCGAGGTCTCTCTGAAGACGACACTCTAGGATCATTGAAGTTCCAACCAATAGCCCCTCCACT
>Ga0307514_10005627_pt1 | contig 11105 bp, 13 predicted proteins | sample 16_EM_MG_FD_203088 | JGI IMG/M metagenome (GOLD analysis project Ga0307514, IMG submission 203088) | Populus trichocarpa ectomycorrhiza microbial communities from riparian zone in the Pacific Northwest, United States - 16_EM | ecosystem: Host-associated > Plants > Roots > Unclassified | place... | reverse complement strand
GCAAACCAAGAATTCATTGTGTGCATGACTGAGATACTGGGCGGACTCGGAGAGGTTTTGGCAGGGACAAACAGATGTAAATAACTACGATCCATTGCTCGGGGGGGTACATAAGCAACATTGGGCCAACGTGATCGACCCTACAAGCCGCAATCTTCCCTCAAAGGAGCGGAAGAAGCTTAAGCAATAGCTGGAAAATCCTGTCTATATGACGCCGTTTTCATGTCTTTCTGGTCAATCTACGAGCAATCGTCCGCGGGCTGGCGCAATGACTGGATATTAGGTACCGGACTGGAACATACGACTTGACTTGGCAACAATTTCGACCACCTTATCATCCTTGAAGCTACTCGGGTCAGTGCTCATGACTATGGAGAGTGGTTCTCTCGCTATCACGACCGCTTTCGTGACCAGGTGTCCCAGGTAAATCCAACATTATTCCCGTGCAGTGGGCCAGTCACAACCTCTGCCAGTCGGATCCTCGAGGCCATGTTTAGTCAAGATACTGGGCCTTATCTCGAACGGCATCTCGTCTGTTCAGGTTTTTGGGCTTAATCTCTGCCAGAACTTATGCGAAACTTGTTTTCCTATAGCGGGTATTGGACACGATCGCAGGGTTCTTACGCCGCTGGATACCGTTTGGGTAAGTTTCGTCCAGCGCCTCAGAATGCACGTGTCCCAACCGGAAGTTAAATGCTCTTGCTGCCGGGGTCAGAACAGGGTACAGGCGTTGAGGATGCCGGACGCGCCTTGAACCTGGTCTGAGCGGGAAAATCACTCCTGTGGGACCCTCGCTGACTCGTTTCTGATTCCCCACCTCAGCGGCTCAGCTATAGTCTGCGGGCGATAATTTGCGCTGGTGAGAACCACCTCACCATTCGTTTCCGTGACCAAGTGGCAGGAAGGCGGTGGAAGGACGATGGCCAGGTTTTGTTAGGAGTTCCAGAGCCTGACGATGTCCAATCTGAGGCTGATCTTCTCATAAACGGTGCTCGTTTTGCCCGTAGATTGATTTGTCGTCGCAATGACCATCGAAACGGAGCCGGTTTTTGTTCTCCCACATCATCGCAACTCGCCTTCACGTTCTCATCCCCGTCGATCTCTCCATGGTCACTTATCTTACTTATTTTTACCGATAGTAAAAGTCCCCCAGCCATGTGCCGTAGCGGCCATTGTTCTCATCCCGCACCTGTGTATAACACATACAATTTATCATTATCGAATCCACTGGAAATCGTTTTTTGGCGGGGACAAACAGATGTAAACTATTACGATCTTTTTTTGGTGACGTTGCCTGCCCCCACATTGCCCCCCAACCTAGCCCATCACTACTTTGGAGTTTGCCGAATCTCCTGGACGACAGCCTGAATGTCACCAACGAAGACCCCTACGTTCTCGCTATCAGGTAATTTGATGTATACCATCCGGTAATGATTGTTATTCACTGCCCCAGCTATTAAGCTACTCGCTATGCGAGTTTGGTACCGAATTCAAGCCATGGTCAGTCGACTGTTCTCTGCGCGCGTCTCACCAGAGGTCCCTACCACACACTCATCACCTCCCAACAACCTCCCCCTGGAGACCATCGAAAAGATAATCGCCCATCTTATCTATGACACACCCAGCCTTCTGGCGTGTTCCCTGACCTGTTACTCCTGGTACATCGCCGCTGTCCCTCACCTTCATCACACTCTTATGATTCTAAACTCCCGGTGGCACTTCAACCTGAAACACCAATGGTCAGAACCACTCCAGAATGCAAGCAGGCACGGTTTGCTTCCCTTTGTCAAGAGACTTCAAGTACGCAGACTCTCCTGCAGGTACGAGGGGTTTTATCCGAAACGGTTTAATCGCCACACCCTACGTCAATTTGCGGCGCTATCAAATGTCCAAGAGCTTGAGATCGACGACCTGGACATCCCTAAATTCATGCCAAGGATTCAAGAATACTTTGGACACTTCTCACCAACACTCCGATCTCTCTCCCTCAGTAAACCCAAAGGGTCCCGCCGGCAGATCGTATTCTTTATTGGACTGTTTCAGTACCTAGAAGACCTCAAGCTCTTCGATGATGTACTTGACCATTACAAGAGTGAGCCGGCGGAAGACCCGGCACTCATCCCACTCTTCACTCCACCACTGCAGGGACGGCTGAAGGTGACAATGTTCAAACGGGTTGGGCTCTTGAAGGACATGATAGACCTGTTTGGGGGGATCAGATTCCGTCGCATGGACCTTTTCGACGTGGACGGGATGCGCCTCCTTGTGGGCGCTTGTGCAGAAACGTTGGAAACACTGCGTGTTTATCCGAAAGATCCTCGCGGTAAGCCACTTTCTATGAAGGTCAGCGATTCCTAGCCAACAATCTTACAGCTAGATCTTCCCTTCGAGATTTTGATCTTTCACGGAACAAATCGCTTCGAACGCTCGAGGTCTTGGCACGGCAAATTGTTTCCAGGCGTGAACCTTGTACACCAATCCACGCCACCACGGGTTTCCTCATAACCACTCTCTCAACCATCACATCCCCCGCATTCTCCGAGGTCGTCATCGTTTATTGTGACAGAGATTTTAGTGGTGTAGGATGCTACCCAAAGAGCGTTTTCAGGGAGACAACACCAGCCGAAAGAGCGACGGAAGCCTCATGGCACCATAGTCTATTCGGAGTGTTCCGCGAGATGTGTGCAATGCGGGACTTTCGGCTGGTGTTGTGTGCGGACGTTTGGGGCCGCGTGGGGGAGTACGCAATGGGAGTGTTGGAATGCGCGGTCGCGGTGGAAAATTCGGCAAAGAGCTTGGATTATCTTCCCTCAGAACCGTTGGTAATTCACAGTCCACGGGGATCATGGGACTTCGATGGCTAAGTGATAGGAAGTCAAGTGATAGGAAGTCTACAGTTGGACCTACTTACACAGTAATGCAATCGACTGTACCTACACAAAAAATTAATCACCTCACGCGCACTCTATCTCACACGTCACAATTGAAGAGACATTTTTGCGACAAGCCGGGCCTGCTGGGTAGTTAGATGAGTGGAGTAGGCCCGGCTCTCTCTAAGGTTCCCCACTCATGGTTTTCACGAGCAGAAGACCCAAAGTGGAGACATTTTCACCCGGTAGCGAGGCCACACACGGCTGGGACACCGTCACGGTGACCAAGCTGACACAGAGGGGAACGAGCGATCAGAGCCCGGCTGTTCCCGGCGCAGCCCACCGTTCCATTACTAGCAGTTGGCTGTAAGTCTGCGAGGCGTCTCTGGCACCATTTTCGACGGCAACAATGGCTACAGAGGTCAGCCCCTTGCGGCGTCTATAGAATGCAACAAGGCCGGACTCATCTTGATCATTCTCGACGCTGTCCGTTGCCTTTCCATCAGTAAACAGGCCGTCACCCTTTTGCACGTCTCCGGCCGAAGACCATTACCTCGATCAGCTCAGTAGAAGGTGGTTTTAGAATGCTCATACCCTGCTGGATATTGAAGCTTGAGCGGAAGTGGAGACCTCCCTGCTGTTGCTTGCCCAGCGGCACTTCGAGCTGGCGGCACCTTCACCAAGTCCCCAACCCCGACAATCAAGATAAACTGTGAGAAATCTTGGAACTGGTCTCCATATCTACACGCGAGAGTGAGCTAGAGCTTGCGAAAAACGGCCACAAATGAGGGTGTTCGAGTTTCGGTATCTACCCCGGCTCGATCCTTCCGACTGATGAGTAAGATCTCTGCTTTGACTTGGAAAACAGGTTCACCTGTAGGCGGGCGTCTCCTGAAGTTGATAAAAAGTCAACTTGTCTGCTATCGTCCCCTCTTTCCACCCCCTTCTATCTCTGTGCCATGACCACCTCCGCCCCACCTTCAGATCCTTCCTCCCTCCCACCTACTGTCGTCCCGGATGCCCCTCGCAGGAAAACCGTCTTTGGCACTTTTCCGTGGGCCGCGAGCCTTTTTGCAATCATGACCGCCATCTACAAGATAATCTCAAGCAATTTCCTGAGCACCGATTTGGCTTGGATCGATGATGTCGAGTCAAAAAGGCTTCCTTCGTTCAACAAGATGTCCACTCCGGATAAACAGGTGGATCTGTCTTTGGAATTCGCAAGGTAATTTCATTTCCATTTCCAAACAACCTTACTTACCGTGGTCAAGGTCCAGATTATACATATCCTACGCCAGGGATGGCTTTAGTTTCAAAGGCTTGTTGCAGCCTATCGAGACCGCTCGGGACGTGCATACGGCGAAAAAGGTGGTAGCTGAGTTGCGTGCACGTGTCCGGGTAAGTTCTCCTGCACAACAGGATAGTTTCGTCTAACAAAAAGTAGGAGTTAGAAGCAGCAGCGATTAAACTCGATACGGAAGCCCGTGGCCGTAGCAAGGAAGATGAGGGTCCCAAGGAAGAAGTCAAGCTGGGTGGCAAGGAAGCAGTCGAGCCGGACGACGGAGGCGGCGAGGGATCCACAGACAAGAATCACAAAGAGATAGTCTGAGGGATTTCGTGGTTGCATCTCTCCAATAGTTACTCATCCTGTTCACCAGTGTTCGCAAACCAGTCATCAGCCAATGTCAAATTCGCCTTTTTTTTAACCAGGGTATATGCCACTGCTTAATCAGGGGATTCCGGTGTTGCGAGTGTGGGAAATATCCCTTTCCCCGGATTTCGCATTTACTGCCGACCTGCTCCACGCGGAATCAAAATTTGGCAGAGGTCACCGAACCTGAGGCCTGAACAATTATTCGATTTTATCACCCAACGAGTGATATCTCATGACACCTAACCAATCGTTCACCGAAGAGACCTTCAGAGACGTATATTAGCAGATCTGAATCACTTGTTCCTTCTCCAGAAGCTTACCGCAGACCGCAGTCATCACACTCAAGAACCGTCTTCCACCCAATACGTTTGGCGTATATATCACACTTCGAGCGGCATTTTTTAGTTGAAAAAAGTGGCACCCAGAAGTGGTGTAGGGATATATCCACCAAGTGTTTATAGGAAGACAACACCAGCCGACGGAGCGACGGAAACCTCATGGCACCGTAATCTATTCCAAGCATTCCGCGAGATGTATACAATGCGAGACTTTCGGCTGGTGTTGTGTACAGTCGTATCAAGGAGGGAGTGAATTGGAACGGGTCGTCTCAGTGGAAAAGTTGGTGAAGAGGTTAGATTATCCCCCTCAGAACCATTGGTACTCACAGTCCACCGGGATCATGGAACTATGATTGCGAGGGATAAGGAGTCCACAGCTGGACCTACTTACCTACAGAGTAGGTATTATAATCGATGGAAGCAAGAACGCCGTGTTCTGCGATCGGGGGTGAAAAGGCCATTCGGAATATTCAGCAGTCGCCGCTCGCCACATACAATCTCTTAACGCTCAACCACGTGCAAGTCCAAGGTGCAACTATCCCAGTAATTGAAAGCGGGGTCAGCTAATCAGATGGACTGGCGGCGAGAAACCCGGCGCCTCAAACCCGCCCAAACAGTAGGACTTTGATCTCGTGTGAGTCCGAACTACTTCTTGTATTCGCTGTGCCTAACCCAATGCAATGGACTCTCCCATTCAACCCATTGCGATGCCCTCCAGGGATCCTGTGAGTCTCCATGACAGACCGGACCATAGTCATGTAGAACAGAGGAAAGAAAGTCAGGATAATTCCTCCTGCGTCGGTGTCAAGAACTTTTCCGTAAACTCCTTGCTGACCAAATCCGGCCGTGCCCGACCAAGTTTTAAAGCGGTTCTCAACCTCTCCTCTCTCTCCTCCCTCCGTTTGACTCTTCTAGCGAGAGTGTTGGGTGAAGGAGGGGTCTTACTGCTGCTTTTTGTGGAGTTGGAGGAAAGGGTAGTTGTAAAAGACGCAGTGGCGGAAGATGGTGTGGGAGCGAGATTAGAAGGAACGAGGGTGTGGGAAGTGGGATCCGGCGTGGCCGCCAGGTACGATTTCGATGTGGTGGGTCGGTAAACCGTATTCACCTTATTGGTGGAAGGCAACAAAACGTTCATCGTCTTCTTAAGCTCCGGTGTCTTGGGAAGCGGGTTGAACCGTTCTTTCGTTGGAGTGACAGGCGTAAACCAGTCTGCGTATTCCTGGTCGAAGATCTTGGAAGGAGGGGAGGGAGAGGCAGGAACAAGTTGTAGGTGATCATGGAGTCTCCTTGAACTCGATACCGGCGTGAAAAAGCTCGGTTCTTCTTCAACTGGGGTGGGAGAACCCCTTTCGGATCGGATGAACGAAGATCCTGCAAAGATTCGATGAGCTGTGTTCCCTTTGTCATCGTAGAGGTCCACATCCGTCTCTTCGCTCCGCTCGGACCTTGCCTGGCTTTCTTCTCTCGGTCGCTCCTCAACCAGCGCTTGGACCCGTGCCTCGGCCTCGGACGTAACTTTCCCCAAACGAACCTTGAGCGATTCAGGGAGATTTTCTCTTATCTTCTGTAATTTCTTCAGTCCCAACTTGTCTGGGGCCATCCACCGTGCGGCCAGACCGATAGCTTCATCACCACCCTCCAGGTTTTTCAATGCCACATCACCCTTCTCCCCACCAACCGCAAGGTCGGCCCACGATTCCAGTTGTACGGACGGGTCGCCTTCGGAGGTGTTTTTCGTGACATCTCCACCAATGCTCCCTACGATAGATTGGCCACGAGAGGAAAGGGAGTCCCTAATCACATTATCGATCGCTATCCAGTCAAGGTTTTCCAGACCCGGGTCAAGGGTGCTCGGGATGATCCTGTGGGGTCCGAAGAGCTTCACGAACGCTTGCAATTCTGAGAATGGTGAGTGTCTCCACAATGGGCAGAGCTAGGCTTGGATAATGAGTGAAAACAGACATCGGAAATGGAATGGGAAACCGGACCAAGGATTTAACTTCCTCTCCGTACTTGAGTTTGTCTTTCGTCGCATCGAGATATTGACCCCAGTCCTCTGATCCCATGGAGACAGGATTCACGTACACGACGGACTTCCCCAACCTTTTCACCTCTTCACATCGATCGAATCTTTCGCACGCGTGGAATCTAGTCGAGGACATGTCCTGAGTGATAATCCTTGATAACCCTTCGTGTGCAAGATGAGAGTATATGCTGTGTTTGTACCGGTCTACGTGGATCTGGGAACTCGGTTGAGAAAATGTCGTGACATCGAAAGGTGAACAGACCTTTTCCCCAAAGTGGATAGCAACGGCTGCGAGCATATCTTCGTACCCCCACGTCCATGCATTGATAAAAAAGCACGTTGTAGTCGGGAAGCGGATCATTAGGTCGACAAGGCCGTCCGTCGCAGCCCTCTGTCGGAATAGGGGTGCGTCAACTCGGGTATTTACCTATAAATGTAGAACCGAACCTTCGAAGGTGGCTCTGCGCTCGACCACACAGATGCTGTGTCCAAATAAATAGCGTCCAAAGTCTGATTTCCCCCTTGAGCGAGGAAGGGTTTCAAGAACGGATCCTCGGCAACCGATTTCAGGAAACTAGGTTCGGCGCGAAAGTCTCCTGTGTGGAGGACAGAGCCCTGGGAACCCTGCACGAGGTACCTATAAGGAGAGAAAGCTGTCAGTGCCTTCCACCACGCTGACGGCACCACCTCACATTACCGCGCCGGGGCAGTGATTCGCATCCAGGGCCGTGATAGTTACAATTTCCTCCCCTCTCAGATTTAACTCTGTAGGGGTGCGAAGGGGAATTGGCCGCTAGAGTACTTGGTTCAACTGTGTCCGAATGTAAAGCAGAGTTCGTACCAAAAGATCCCTCCCTCCATGCTCAACCGTCCCATCAATCCTCTTCAGTGGGGCAACTTTTAGATGTTTAAACGTCCTTCTCTTCTCCGCCCTTTCCCCATGCTCAAACATAGTTCTCTCATCAAACACCTCATGTCGGAGGATCATCTGCTTCGCGTCCTGCGAACACACGACAATGTGACCGAAGGATTTCGAAGATAATCCGTGAACATGGTCAGAGTGAGTGTGGGTCAGGAGGTGTAATTTCGGTGCGACGGGATAGTCAGACGGTAAGCAGGTGAATTCGTCTACTCGAATAGAGTAGGGAAGAATAAAGCCATGGTACGGCGCCCCAGGGGGCATGATGAGAGTGAGGGTCCTCAGACAACTGATCGAAGCGTACTTAAGTAGCCTTTCCTCCGACGTCGACATGGCCGGCAAAGCGAAAGCCAGGTTCGCATCCACACAACTCGACTTCGTTGTCCTGTCTGACTCGAACGCCTAGGACTATGATTATCCGGATGATCTCCACCGCGCAGACCGGTTACTTCTACACCACCCAGCGGCTGAGGCAGGGCCCGAGGTTGTCCGCTGTCAAGTATGATCCAAGAGGTTTGTCTGCCTCCAACTTTTCCTCGGCAAGATTTGACGCGTTTTCCAGTCAAATCACGAGTCCTGTTTGTGGAGAGCAAGAAAACATCCAAGAAGTGACAACCCCCTCAAGGCCTCAAGGCCTCAACCACCGGTCCAGCCACGGCATACACACAATATATGCACACTTACCGGCACACCCCCGTAATATATTGCTATCTCTCTGTACCAACTCTCACACCGAATGGCGTCATTGAGCAGCACAATCATGAGGGATACGTCGAAGTTACAGGGTTTTCCTCCTCAATCTATCAGTTACAAGAAATCGACCCTTGTGCGGCATCTAATGCTCTACAACTTTGCGCCATCAATGAATGAAACACCCTGCAAAAGAGGTTCGCTCAATCACCAAGGGATCTCTATGAGTAAGGCAGAAGACACAATACCTTCTCGATGTTGGTAGCGAGCTCGGGCAAGGCAGCATCGATCAACTTCTTCTCGAATTCGGTGGTTTTACCCAAAGGCAAAATCTTGGAAACACCGGTCGACTGATAAATCCGCGAGTCACTACGTTGGATCATTGGAGGGATGGAGCGGAACCTACTCCAAGCTCGACGACAGACGAAAAATACTCGATCTCCTTTCCGAGCTCCTTCTTGAGAGTCTCTCCGCCCGAAGGGTCCGAGGTGAGATTGACGTAGGTGGGGGCAGTGATGCCGGTCTCTCCTTTGATGGCACGGAGGATCTTGGCGGCAAATTCAGCTCCAGCGTAAGCCATGGAGAGGGTGGCAGATCCAGCACCGTCCTTGGCCTTGACAACCTCATCGCCACCGAACTGAACTCGGGTGGTGAGAGCCTCAAGATCCGAGGCGGCGAAGTCGGCAGGGAGTGGGTGGGAAGACCGGGAGAAGAGTGGAACAATCTAGGCGAACCGATTTAATTTGGGTCAGGAAACGGAGGTAAGGGATCTTGTGCAGACTTACGGTCACACCGCTGTGCCCACCAACTACAGGGACGTTAACGGAAGCGGCCAAAGAGAGGTCCGCGAGTTTCTCAGCAACGAAAGTAGAAGCGCGGACGACATCCAGGGTGGTGACACCAAAGAGCCTGAAACGAGAGTCGGTTCGGTGAGTAGATAACTCATGTGATAAAGTGCGGGCGTCCGATGATACCTCTTAGGATCGAAGACACCGTGTTTTTTGAGGACTTGGGCGACAATTGGAACGGTCGAGTTGACCGGATTAGAGATCACAAGAATGAAAGCCTTGGGACTGGTCAAGGCGATCCCGGTGGCGAGATCGCGAACGATACCAGCGTTGATCTTACGAGTAAACAAGTCAGCGTCTCTCGGTAAGAGTGAAGAGAGATGGGTGGACACACCTTGAATAGATCATCTCTGAAATCGTGGTGAATGTCAGTGTAATCGTCATCATAATGGGTAACCATGCGAACCTTGTCATCTAACGAGTGAGCGGTAAGCAGAGTAAGAGCCGGAGGACAAATCTGAATCCTGCTTACTCCCGGTTTCCTTGGTACACCAGCGGGAATGACTACAACGTCAGCTCCGGTCAAAGCCTTCTTGAGGCCATCATCAGGGGGGAGGAAACCCTCTACTTTTGACTGGGTGTTGATGTGAGAGAGATCGGCGGCGACACCTGGAGTGTTGACGATATCGTACAAGCCAAGCTATTTACGCGAGGTCAGGGTTGAACAAGGTTTATTTCATCTACTAAGATACCTCAGTGACTAAGGGGTTGGCCTTGAGCAGCAGAGAGAGGGGTTGACCGATTCCACCTGGATATGTACTGATTAGATAGCCGGTATATGTAACATCGGGCGAAGGGAAGTGGATTACCTGCGGCACCGAGAACGACGGCCTTTGGCATGTTGATGGTGAGAGAATGAGATGGGGGGAGAAATGAAGAAGACGAGAGCAAGACTTATATATCCGCAAACTCTTCAACTGGGATTGGCTCGATGGACCGGGGAATGCCGACCAGATAAAAACGTGCGTTTTCACCTGGGTGTGGACTGGACCACTGTGCAAGAAAAGATTCGGGAGTTGTTGGAAAGTTTTGTTTCCTACCGATTGGGAGAGTTTAACCTACGGCTGGAAAAGCTGACCCCAGACCCCGAATCTCCTTCGGAAGTTCCCGCACTTTCGGTCCCTCCGAGTTCAAGCTGATAATCTTTCTGCCTGCAACCCCCATGATGGTCCCGTTAACCGCCCACTCGTGCGCTCTGACCCCCTTCCTGGTGCACCACCACCGCCGGTCTCCTGTCAACTCCCCCAAATCATGCCTTCAGTCCCAGACCAAGCGGTCCCAGCCGGAATCGACGATGATAGGAAGCTACAAGAGCTCGGTTACATTCCCTCCTTCAAGAGGGAGTTTTCCAACCTAGCTACTGTACGTCGTCGTTTCCCAAAATAATTCCCTGTGCGCTCACTTCTGACCAAGTCCCCCAAATCCTGTTCAGATTAGCTTCGCATTCAGCATCATGGTATTTCTTTCAACTACAAGTAAAAAAACCAGCCGTTTACCAGGTCGTGTGCCAGGGTGTCTGCTCCAGTGTATCTACCACGTTTAACACGCCGCTCCTACTCGGAGGTCCATCTTCGGTCTGTTCAAATACGTTATGGCTGTGATTGTATCTCTCGCTTATGCCGTCATCCGATTTCTATTGAACAGGTCACCTGGTGTTGGATACTCGGCGCAACAATGTGCTTCACCCTCGGTGGATCCATTTTTGCTCCGACCCCACGCACTTTCGAAAATTAACGCCGTAACTTTCGACAGGTTCGAGC
>Ga0307514_10005625_pt1 | contig 11105 bp, 10 predicted proteins | sample 16_EM_MG_FD_203088 | JGI IMG/M metagenome (GOLD analysis project Ga0307514, IMG submission 203088) | Populus trichocarpa ectomycorrhiza microbial communities from riparian zone in the Pacific Northwest, United States - 16_EM | ecosystem: Host-associated > Plants > Roots > Unclassified | place... | reverse complement strand
AATGACGGCCCCGCACGGACTCGTGACGGGTGTCAAGAACTAGCCCGTCCGTGCCATGCGCGGTGCGTAGGCCGCTCCCTACTCTAGGAAGTCGGTGACGGCAGAGACGAGGTGATGCGCGTGGCTATGGTCGGCGGTACGGCAGTTCAGGACCACGTGGCCCTCGCCGAGATAGAACTGTGCGGGGAGCTGATCATCGCGGCGTCCGCCGCGGGCGAGGACCGGCTCAGCCTGGAGAGCATTGACGAGGTGCTGCGAGTGGCCGAGGAACGCGTCTTGGACCAATGAGACGGCAGCGACTGTTTCCGGCCACCTGGCACGCTCAGGTGCGCAGCAGACGGCCGATCGCCTTCGTCGCCTCCTCGACCTTCGCGTCGATCTCCGTGCCGCCCTTGACGGCCGCGTCGGCGACGCAGTGCCGCAGATGCTCCTCCAGGAGCTGCAGGGCGAAGGACTGCAGGGCTTTGGTGGAGGCGGACACCTGCGTGAGTATGTCGATGCAGTAGACGTCCTCGTCGACCATCCGCTGCAGGCCGCGGATCTGGCCCTCGATCCGGCGCAGCCGCTTGAGGTGCTCGTCCTTGTGCTTGTGGTATCCGTGCACGCCGCGGTCATGGTCCGTCATGAAGTGCGGATCCTCGGTGGCGGAGGGCGCTTGCGCGCCGGCCTCGGTGGTCGTCATCGCGTCCTCCACATCACGGACAGACATATACCCCTACAGGGTATATCCTACCGAACTTTCCGGGGTAGAAGGCCTGCGGGCGGCCCCCGTGTCGAACACTCTGCCCCATGGGCGACACTGGGGGACGGCCCATTAGCCGTGGCCGGATGATGCACCTAGCATCAGCCAGACCGAAACCGATGCCCCCCGAGGACCCCTTGTGCGCTTTCGTCTGACCCCCAGGGAGACGAGCTTCTACGACATGTTCGCCGCGTCCGCGGACAACATCGTCACGGGCTCGAAGCTCCTGATGGAACTGCTCGGGGCGGACGCCTCCGCCCGGGCCGAGATCGCAGAGCGTATGCGGGCCGCTGAACACGCCGGTGACGACGCCACGCACGCGATCTTCCACCAGTTGAACTCCTCGTTCATCACGCCGTTCGACCGTGAGGACATCTACAACCTCGCGTCGTCCCTCGACGACATCATGGACTTCATGGAGGAGGCCGTCGACCTGGTCGTCCTCTACAACGTGGAGGAACTGCCCAAGGGTGTCGAGCAGCAGGTCGAGGTACTGGCACGGGCGGCGGAGCTGACCGCCGAGGCGATGCCGAACCTGCGCACGATGGACAACCTCACCGAGTACTGGATCGAGGTCAACCGGCTGGAGAACCAGGCGGACCAGATCCACCGCAAGTTGCTCGCCATGCTCTTCAACGGCAAGTACGAGGCCATCGAGGTGCTGAAGCTCAAGCAGATCGTGGACGTGCTGGAGGAAGCCGCCGACGCGTTCGAGCATGTGGCGAACACGGTGGAGACCATCGCCGTCAAGGAGTCCTGACCTCTACATGGACACCTTGGCTCTGGTCGCGACCATCGGGGTCGCGCTCTTCTTCACGTACACGAACGGCTTCCACGACTCGGCCAACGCGATCGCCACGTCGGTCTCGACGCGCGCGCTCACGCCACGGGCCGCGCTCGCGATGGCTGCTGTCATGAACCTTGCCGGTGCGTTCCTCGGCTCCGGGGTCGCCAAGACCGTCAGCGAGGGGCTGATCGAGACACCCCAGGGGTCCAAGGGGATGGGCATCCTCTTCGCGGCGCTGGTCGGCGCGATCACCTGGAACCTGGTCACCTGGTACTTCGGGCTGCCGTCGTCGTCCTCGCACGCGCTGTTCGGCGGCATGGTCGGGGCGGCGCTGGCCGGCGGTACGACCGTGTACTGGGACGGGGTGCTGGACAAGGTCGTCATCCCGATGTTCATCTCGCCGGTGGTGGGCCTGGGCGTCGGCTACCTGGTGATGACGGCGATCCTGTGGCTCTTCAGGCGCTCCAACCCGCACAAGGCCAAGCGCGGTTTCCGGATAGCGCAGACCGTGTCGGCGGCCGGTATGGCTCTCGGGCACGGTCTCCAGGACGCCCAGAAGACGATGGGCATCGTGGTGATGGCGCTGGTCATCGCGGACGCCGAGGAGTACGGCGATCCGATCCCGGTGTGGGTCAAGATCGTGTGTGCGGTGATGCTGTCGCTGGGCACCTACGCGGGCGGCTGGCGCATCATGCGGACGCTGGGCCGGAAGATCATCGAGCTGGACCCGCCCCAGGGGTTCGCGGCGGAGACGACCGGCGCGTCGATCATGTTCACCACGGCGTTCATCTTCAAGGCGCCGATCTCGACGACCCACGTCATCACGTCCGCGATCATGGGCGTCGGCGCGACGAAGCGCGTGAACGCCGTGCGGTGGGGTGTCGCCAAGAACATCATCCTCGGCTGGTTCATCACGATGCCGGCGGCGGCGATCGTGGCAGCCTGTTCCTTCTGGATCGTGAATCTGGCGTTCCTGTAGCCGCCGCTTGCTCCGCGGGTTGACGCGCCGGGCCCCACCCAGCCCCCGCGTCGGCGCTGAACGCGCCTCGTCCCCTTGCCGACGGACAGGCTGGGAAGAGCACCCGCGTACGGCGCCAAGGGGACGTGCCGGGGGGTGTCCGCCCGCAGCGGTTGGCGCGTCAACACCGCCCAGGCCCCTGAGAAACCGATTCCGCGCCGTTCCGAGGACGGACACCCCCCGGCACGTCCCCGCCCCCCGACGAAACCCGATGGCGCAGCCCGCCGTAGCACGACGAAACCCGATGGCCCAGCCCGCCGTAGCACAACGAAACCCGATGGCGCAGCCCGCCGTAGCACAACGAAACCCGATGGCGCAGCCCGCCGTAGCACGACGAAACCCGATGGCGCAGCCCGCCGTAGGCACGACGAGCCCGTCCACCGAACGCACGACGGGCCCGCCCCCCGGGAGCCGGGAGGCGGGCCCTCTCCGTCCTCGCGGTGGCACCGCCATGCAGCACCGCGAGGGGTCAGGGAAGCGTCGGCTCAGCCGAAGCGGCCGGAGATGTAGTCCTCGGTGGCCTGGACCGACGGGTTGGAGAAGATCCGCTCCGTGTCGTCGATCTCGACCAGCTTGCCGGGCTGCCCGACCGCCGCGAGGTTGAAGAACGCGGTGCGGTCGGAGACCCGGGCCGCCTGCTGCATGTTGTGCGTCACGATGACGATCGTGAAGCGTTCCTTCAGCTCACCGATCAGGTCCTCGATGGCGAGCGTCGAGATCGGGTCGAGGGCCGAGCACGGCTCGTCCATGAGCAGCACGTTCGGCTCCACCGCGATGGCCCGCGCGATGCACAGACGCTGCTGCTGACCACCCGAGAGACCGGATCCCGGCTTGTTCAGGCGGTCCTTCACCTCGTTCCAGAGGTTCGCGCCCTTGAGGGACTTCTCGACGGTGTCGCTCAGCTCCGACTTCTTGAAGCTGCCGTTCAGCCGCAGCCCCGCCGCCACGTTGTCGAAGATCGACATCGTGGGGAAGGGGTTCGGACGCTGGAACACCATGCCGACCTCGCGGCGCACGGACACCGGGTCGATGTCCTGCCCGTACAGGTCCTCGTCGTCAAGGAGCACCTTGCCCTCGACCCGGCCGCCCGAGGTGACCTCGTGCATCCGGTTCAGCGTGCGCAGGAACGTCGACTTGCCGCAGCCGGACGGGCCGATGAACGCCGTCACCGAACGCGGCTCGACCGTCATCGAGATGTCCTCGATCGCCTTGTGGGATCCGTAGTAGGCGGTGAGCCCGCTTACGTCGATTCGCTTGGCCATGTCTCCACTTCACTTCCAGATCAGTCGCTGTTGGCCCCGCCTGGCGGAGCCGGAAGTCGTCGCCTCAGCGACCGGTCTTGGGTGCCTTCCAGCGGGCGATCCCGCGGGCCACCAGATTCAGGATCATCACGAACGCGATCAGGGTCAGGGCCGCCGCCCACGCCCGGTCGTACGCGGCGCCGGAGCCCGCGCTGTTCGCGTACTGCTGATAGATGTACAACGGCAGCGACTGCTGCGCACCTTCGAAGGGGTTGGTGTTGATGAGCGAGTTGCCCCACACCAGCAGCAGGACCGGCGCGGTCTCGCCCGCGATACGGGCGACCGCCAGCATGATGCCGGTGGTGATGCCGCCGATCGAGGTCGGCAGGACCACCTTCAGGATCGTGCGCCACTTGGGGACACCGAGCGCGAGGGAGGCCTCACGCAGCTCGTTCGGGACGAGCTTGAGCATCTCCTCGGTGGAGCGGACGACGACCGGCATCATCAGGATGGCCAGCGCCAGCGAACCGGCGAACCCGAAGGGCTGCAGGTCGAACATCAGCATGATGCTGAGGATGAACAGGCCCGCGACGATCGACGGGATACCCGTCATGACGTCCACGAAGAAGGTGACCGAGCGGGCCAGGTTGCCGCGCCCGTACTCGACCAGGTAGATCGCGGTGAGCACACCGATCGGAGCGGCGATCAGCGTGGCGAGGCCGACCTGCTCCAGGCTGCCGACGATGGCGTGGTAGATACCGCCGCCCGGATCGGTGTCGGCGATCAGGCCCATCGAGTGGGTCAGGAAGTAGACGTCGAGGACCTTCAGACCGCGCGAGACGGTGGTCCACACCAGGGAGACCAGCGGCACCACGGCGAGCAGGAAGGCGACCCAGACCAGCGAGGTCGCGAGCCGGTCCTTGGCCTGCCGGCGCCCCTCGACGCGGGCGGCGCTCCCGAACACACCGATGAGGAAGATGATCGCGGCGATCAGGCCCTGCTGGACCTTGCTGTCCAGGCCGGCGGCCAGGCCGATGCCGACCGCCACGACGGCGGAGCCGGCCGCGATGGCGTACGGCGCCCACCTGGGGAGCCTGGCGCCCTGCAGGGTGCTGGGGTGCTTGTCGGCGACTGCGTGGCTCATGCGTTGGCCCCCGAGTACTCCTTGCGGCGGGCGATGATCGCGCGGGCCGCGCCGTTGACCAGCAGGGTGATGACGAACAGGACCAGACCGGAGGCGATGAGCGCGTCCCGGCCGATCTCGCTGGCCTCACTGAACTTGCTGGCTATGTTCTGGGCGAAGGTGCCGCCGCCCGGGTCGAGCAGGCTGGCCTGGATGTCGAAGGTCGGCGAGAGCACGGTGGCGACGGCCATCGTCTCGCCGAGCGCGCGGCCGAGGCCGAGCATCGAGGCGGAGATCACGCCGGAGCGGCCGAAGGGGATCACCGCCATGCGGATGACCTCCCAGCGGGTGGCACCGAGGGCGAGGGCCGCCTCTTCGATCATCTGCGGAGCCTGCCGGAAGACCTCGCGGCTCACGTTGGTGATGATCGGCAGGATCATGATCGCGAGCAGGATGCCGACGGTCAGCATCGAGCGGGGCGCGCCGCCCTGCCAGGAGAAGATGCCGGTCCAGCCGAGGTACTCGTCCAGCCAGCCGAAGAGGCCGGTCATGTTCGGCACGAGGACCAGGGCGCCCCACAGGCCGTAGACGATGGACGGCACGGCGGCGAGCAGGTCGATCACATAGGCGATGGGACCGCTGAGCCTGCGCGGGGCGTAGTGGGTGAGGAACAGCGCGATCGCGACGGCGACCGGGACCGCGATGACCATGGCGATGACCGAGGAGACGACCGTGCCGAACGCCAGGACGGCGATGCCGAACTTCGGCGGGAGCAGGCTGGTGTTCCACTCGAAGGCGGTGAAGAAGTTGGCCTCGTCCTTGCTGATCGCCATCGAGGCGCGGTAGGTCAGGAAGCCCGCGATCGCGGCCATGATCACGAGCAGCAGGATGCCCGACCCGCGGGAGAGACCGAGGAAGATCCGGTCACCGGGTCGGGTGGCACCGCGGGCCGCGCGCTTCTGCTCGGCCGCGTTCGGCTGTGGGGCGGGTGGAGGGGCTTCGGTGTTCTTAGTGGATATGTCCATCGGGTTCTCCGGTCTGCGGAGCCGTACGCGCCGTACGGCCCAGTGGAGCCGGTCGCGGTGGCGGCGGCTCCTGGCGGCGGTGCACCGGACGGTGCGGTCCGGTCCGGGGTTCTCGAGGCCCCGGGCCGGGCCGCACGCTCAGTCAGTTCAGGCCATCGATCGTGGTGCGGACCTTGGCGATGATGTCGTCGGGGATGGGCGCGTAGTCGTTGTCCGCGAGGACCTTCTGGCCGTCCTCGGAGGCGATGAAGCGCAGGAACGCCTTGGTGGCGGGCAGGGTCTCCGCCTTGTTGCCCTTGTCGCAGGCGATCTCGTAGGTGACCAGGGTGATCGGGTAGGCGCCGTCGGCCTTGGTCGCGTAGTTCAGCTGCAGCGCCAGGTCCTTGCCGGTGCCGACGACCTTGGCGTCGGCGATGGCCTTGGTGGCGTTCTCCACGGTGGCGTCGACCGGGGCGGAGGCGCCCGTGTCGATGCTGACCGGGGTGATGCCGTCCTTGGCGTACGACAGCTCCATGTAGCCGATCGCGCCGGAGGTCTGCTTCACCTGCTGGGCGATGCCGGAGGAGCCGGACGCGGACTGGCCGCCGGAGGCCTGCCAGGCCTTGCCGCCCTCGTAGGGCCAGTCGCTCTTGGCGGTGGCGATGAGGTACTTGGTGAAGTTGTCGGTGGTGCCGGAGTCCTCGGAGCGGTGGAACGCCTGGATCTTGAGGTCGGGAAGCTTCGCGTCGGGGTTCAGCTTCTTGATCGCCGCGTCGTTCCAGTTCTTGATCTTGCTGTTGAAGATCTTGGCGAGGGTCGGGGCGTCCAGGACGAGCTTGTCCACACCCGGAACGTTCAAGCCGACCGCGATCGGGCCGCCGACCATCGGCAGGTCGATGGCCTGGCCGCCGGTGCAGACCTTCTTGGAGGCGGTGACCTCTTCGGGCTTCAGCGCGGAGTCCGAACCGGCGAAGGCGACCTGGCCCTGGGTGAACGCGGTGATACCGGCGCCGGAGCCGCTGCCCTTGTAGTTGATCTGAACGCCACACGCCTGGGTGAACTGCTTGACCCAGGCGTCGATCGCGTTCTTCTGCGCGGACGAGCCGTCGGCGAGCAGCTGGCCCTTGGCGTCGTCGCACTTGATGTTGCCGGCGGCAGCGGTCGACGCGCTGCTGTCCCCGCCGGAGCTGGTGTCGTCGGAGCCGCACGCCGTGAGGGCCAGGGCGCCGGAGACGGCGAGAGCACCGAGGGTGAGGGCCCGCCGGTTCATGCGCTGAAGCTTCACTTGAGGGAGTTCCTTCCAGGAGCCGCCGTCCTGAATCCGGCGGCGTGCGGGAAATCTGGGTGATGCGGACCTGTACTCGAGGCACGCGGTCCGCACCGCGTAAGGCCGAAATTAGGCAGATCAGGTGAAGCCGCACACGGCCGTAAGTGAACGGCGGGTGAACCCCTGAGGACGGTGCGGTTAGGTCACGGAACGCTTACGGGAAGGGCACACAGAGGTCCCGGCGCAGGCACCTCGACACGGCGGCCACGCGGACGACCTGGGCACTCTCGCCGCGAGGCATCACATCTCACGGTACCTACAGGCCGGATCCCCGGCGCGATGTGGAACCGTGTCGTACGTCGAGTGGAACCCGTGACCTCGTGCGGCCGTCTCGTTCCACGAAGTCGACGGAAGGCATGACATGGAACGGCGCACGTTCATCGGCGGCACCGCCACCGCCCTCGCGGCACTGGCGACGGGCTGCAAGGCCGGCGGTGGCTCCGCCGCGAGCACGTCGGCGTCGGCCTCCCGCAGCTCGTTCCGGGCGACCAGTGCCACCGCCGCGACCGCCGCCAACTGGTCCGCACTCGCCCGCGACCTCGACGGCCCCCTCGTACGCCCCGGCGACGCCGCCTGGCCGGCCGCCCGCCAGCTCTACAACACCCGCTTCGACTCGCTGAAGCCCGCCGCGGTCGCCTTCGTCGCCGGCGACGACGACATCCGTACGGCCCTGTCGTACGCCCGCGCCCACAGCCTGCACGTGGCGATCCGCAACGGCGGCCACTCCTACGCGGGCTGGTCCTCCGGCAACGGCCGCCTGATCATCGACGTCTCCAAGCTCAACCGGGTGCGGGCGAGCGGCGGCTCGGCCGTGGTCGGCGCCGGCTCCAAGCTGATCGACGTCTACCGGGCGCTCGCCGCGAAGGGAGTGACGATCCCCGCGGGCTCCTGCCCCACCGTCGGCGTCTCCGGCCTCACCCTCGGCGGCGGCCACGGGGTCGTCTCCCGGGCGTACGGCCTGACCTGCGACAGCCTCACCCAGGCCACCCTGATCACGGCCGACGGCAAGCAGCTCACCGCGAACGCCACCGACCACAAGGACCTCTTCTGGGCCCTGCGCGGCGCGGGCAACGGCAACTTCGGCGTCGTCACGGAACTGCGGTTCAAGACCCACCCGGCTCCACAGGCGGTGACGGCGTACCTGTCCTGGCCGTGGTCGAAGGCGGCCGCCGTGATGAAGGCGTGGCAGGAGTGGGGCCCGTCCCAGCCGGACGAGATCTGGTCGTCCCTGCACCTGGCGGGCGCGCCCGGCGGTCACACCACCGTCTCCGTCGCCGCCTTCTCCCTCGGCACGTACGGCGAACTCCAGAACGCGGTCGACCGCCTCGCGGACAAGGTCGGCGCCCCGGCGAGCAGCGTCTCGCTCCGGCGCCGCGGCTACGAGGAGGCGATGGAGATCTACGCGGGCTGCTCGTCCTTCTCGAACGACGCGCAGTGCCACCTGCCGGGCTCGACGCCGGGCCGTTCGCAGCAGGGCGCGCTCGGCCGCGAGACGTACGCTGCCCGCTCGGACTTCTTCGACCGCTCGCTCTCCCCGGCCGGCGTCCAGACGCTGCTCAAGCAGATGAACTCGGTGCGCGGCGGCTCCGGCAGCATCGCGTTCACGGCGCTCGGCGGGGCGGTCAACCGGGTCTCCCCGACGGCGACGGCGTTCGTCCACCGCCGCTCGCGGATGCTGGCCCAGTACATCGCCTCCTGGCGGGCCGGCACCAGCGGCTCGACCGCCCAGTCCTGGCTGACCTCGGCCCACACGGCGATGAAGCCGCACGCCTCGGGCGCGGCCTACCAGAACTACACGGACCCGACCCTGAAGGACTGGCGCAAGGCGTACTACGGCGCCGCGGCGACCCGCCTGACCACGATCAAGAAGCAGTACGACCCGAACCGCTTCTTCACGTATCCCCAGGCTCTTTGAGCCTGGGGATACGGACTGGTCCCGCGCGGTCTTGCGGCCAGGTCTTACTCGGCCTTACGCGGCCAGGTCCCGCTCCTCGGTGCCCCTCGGCCCCTTGCTCGCCCCCGGGACCACCGCGTCCCGCCCGTCGTACGACCGCCCCCGGGCCCGGATCAGCCAACCGGCCCGCGGGGACCGCTCGATCGCTTTGGTGAGCGGCGTCAGCAGGGCCGTGGCCACCGGAGACAGCAGCAGCGCGACGGCGGTACCGAGCGCGAACCCGCCCACGACGTCGGTCGGGTAGTGCACGCCCATGTAGATCCGGCAGAAGCCTTCGAGCAGCGCGAGTCCGAGGCCGAGGAGCCCGAACTTGCGGTTGGCGACGAAGAGTCCGACGGCCATGGCCATGGTGATCGTCGCGTGGTCGCTGACGAACGAGTAGTCGGTCTTGCCGGAGACCAGGACGTCGAGCCCCTCGTGGGTGCGGAACGGCCTGGGCCGCTCGACGAAACCCCGTATCGGCACGTTCACCAGGACCGCGACGCCGGCTGCCAGCGGGGCCCAGACGAGCGCTGCCACGGACGACGCCGCGTCCTCGGCGCCCCGCCGGCGCACCGACCACCAGCACCACAGCACGAGCAGCACCATGGCGAGCAGCAGGCCGTACTCGCCGACGAACTCCACGACCCGGTCGAACCAGGCGGGGGCGTCCTTGGCGAGGCCGTTGATGTCGTACAGCAGATCGACGTCAGGGTTCGACCCGGATTCTGCGAGTCCAGCCATGGTGCGCGGCCCCTTCGTCGTCTCCCTCGGCGCGCCCTTGCGCACGCCGTTTCTGCCCACCCCCGCTGGTTTGCAGATTCGCTATGTCACCAGGAACGCACGACTCCCGTAAATACGTTCCACACTCCACCGAATGATCACTCAGACGTTATCGAAGAGAGACTCATCTCCGCAGCTCAGGGGGTGGGTTCACGCTCGGTTCACACGGTCGTGGGGAGCGCTTTCGCGCCATCTTCGGTCACCCGCGTGGCCCCGAAGTAGTCGGGGGTGTCGATCGGGTCGAACCGGATCACAGCACCTGTTCTCGGCGCGTCGATCATGTAGCCGCCGCCCACATAAATCCCCACATGGCGGATGGCCCGGGAGTTGGTGAGGTCGTCCGAGAAGAACACCAGGTCGCCGGGCAGCAGTTCGTCCCGCGAGGGGTGCGGACCGGCGTTGTACTGATCGTTGGCGACCCGCGGAAGCGTGATCCCCACGCTCTCGTACGCGGCCTTGGTCAGCCCGGAACAGTCGAATCGGCCGTTGTCAGCGGTGGTTCCGTCGCCGCCCCACAGGTAGGGCGTGCCGAGCTTCTTCTGCGAGTAGTAGATGGCGCCTGCCGCCTGCTCGGACGGATCGACCCGGCTCACGGGAGCCGCGAAGCTCTCCTCCAGGGTCGTGATCGTCTTCACGTAGTTCCGGGTCTCCTGGTACGGCGGCACACCCCCGTACTTGATGACCGCGTAGGCCCCCGCGTTGTACGAGGCCAGCATGTTTTCGGTCAGGTTCCCGGGAACGTCCTTCACATACGAGGCCAGTGAGCAGTCGTAGGACGCGGCGGACGGGATCGCGTCGTTCGGATCCCATACGTCCTTGTCGCCGTCCCCGTCGCCGTCGACCCCGTGCGTCGCCCACGTCCCGGGAATGAACTGCGCTATCCCCTGGGCCGCCGCCGCACTCTGGGCCTTCGGATTGAACCCGCTCTCCTGGTAGAGCTGGGCGGCGAGCAGCGCCGGATTGATGGCGGGGCACATGTTGCCCGCCTTCTGCACGAGCTCCCGGTAGGCGGCGGGCACAGCCCCCTTGGCCAGCTCCTTGGCGCCACCGCCCACCCCGTTGGAGAGGTTCCCGGCGACCACGTACACACCGACGACGAGCAGCATCACGAAGCAGAGCCCCGCCCCCAGGGCGGCACCCCCCACGA